>Ga0206117_100779_pt1 | contig 24289 bp, 20 predicted proteins | sample 3A5Ametagenome_FD_177997 | JGI IMG/M metagenome (GOLD analysis project Ga0206117, IMG submission 177997) | Enriched microbial communities from leaf-cutter ant dump, University of Wisconsin, Madison, United States - 3A5A | ecosystem: Environmental > Terrestrial > Nest > Insects nest > Nest dump... | reverse complement strand
ATTCATTGTTAGAACCAATAGGACCATCTATAGTTACTTTCCATGACTCATCACTCACAAAGGTTTCTTTTGTCCCGTCATCGTAAGTGATTTCTAACTGAGAAAGTAATTGAGGCAAACCGAATGTCCGAAACCAAGGAATACGCATCGAAAAAAAACGTCCGTTTCCTAATATAATACCTATTGTATTTTTCCCTTTATTGAGTAGCGATGTTACGTTGAAAGTATTGTAAGGAACTCTTTTGGTGTAATCGGTTGGTGTTGGAGCCAATACCTGATCGCCTATTTTATTTCCATTCAAATAAGCCTCATAAAGTCCTAAGCCTGAGATATACAACACGGCATTTTTGATATTCTTATTTAAGTTTATTTCCTTTCTCATATAGCGGGCATTGAGGCGAGTCTCGCTATTAAGACGTAAATCATCTTCGTCCTTCGGCTCGAATCCAGATTTGCGATCTTCGCCTTCGGCTTCAAGACTTTCCAATCCAATCCATTTTGCTTTCCAATCAGATAGAGCAAGTAATCCCATAGTCCACGAACCTTCATCTACTGATACAATCTCCCCATAGTTAGTCCACACTTGCACTTTCCAAAAACAAGCTTGGCGACTAGTTAATTGTTTCCCTTGATACGGAATAAGGATAGTTTCGTTACTATTTACTCTTCTAGAATCCCAGAGATCTCCGTTATCTACATTCAGGTTTTCACGAGAAGAGGCTACTATGACACGATAGGCCTCTTGTATCAGGTTTCTTTTATGGGAATATAGCTTCCAGCTAAAGCGAGGGCAGGTGGTTTCAAGCCCCAAGGGATTGATAAGATTTTCAACCCTGAGATCTGCTACCCTTACCTTTTCTTCTGCTTTACAGACATGAATAGACAGCATGACACATAATATCATGAAATAAAGTATATTCTTTCTCATCATTTATATTTTACATAGCTACTTAGTAATATCTGAGTATTCTCTTTTATAATGATTATAGATCTTCCCTATATGTTAAAATTGATTTTGACTAGCTCCAATATTCGGTTTGTCGTACACCATTACTTTATTCTCGAAGAAATCCAGACCTCCATTATGATCAATGATTGCACCGGCTTTTATCGCAGGAGACTTCTTTTTCAGTTTGTAACCTGACAACAATTTAAAACCGTGTGTATCAACCCCTGGATTTTCTAACATAGGATCTTTAATTATTTTATTTGGTTCATAAGGTTCACTCTCGGGATGATTCCCAAAATATATATTATTGGAGAAAATGCCTCCTGTGCCAGGGATCAGATATCCACCCGAGCCATAATTATAAATAATATTATTCTTGAATATCCAAGGAGCATTTATATTACCAGCTTCATCCCATGTATGCTCTATAATTTTAGTATCCAAACCTGCACATATATAAATTGTATTGTTATATATCTTCATATTAGGAGGCACACCACCTGCAATCATAAAGATGCGAGTTTTATCATTCTGACTTATATTATAACGAACAATACTGCCTGAGGAATTTGAGGCATCAATAAACAACATAAATCCACCTTGGTTATCGTGACTATAATTATACTGTACAGTACAATCAATAGCATCTATATCAATATCGAAAGCTGTACCATCAGCATTACCTTCGAGCATATGTGTGTTAAATACCTCATTGTACTGTATTATACAATTACTTCCACGTGTACACCAGATTGCTACAGCACCGTTAAAACCACCGTCTTCGCGATAGGAACCACAACCATCAGCCACATTATGCTCTATGATTGCACCATCACATCCGTAGGTTAAAATTCCATCTGAATCAATATCCTTAACAGAATTATTTTTTATTCTAACACCCGTACAAGCTTCGTCATATTTGGCAAATATGTGATCCCAGACTACAATCCCCGTACGTCCTACATTCTCCACTTTGTTCCCCTCGATCAGTACATTTTGAAATTTATCGGTTCCTTTCGAACCTGTCACATTTACAGCTATCCCGCCAAACTGATGCGGATGAAAATCGTAAGCATAACGGAACGAACTGGTAACGTGATGTACATAATTGTTTAATATCTTTATATTACGCTGTACTCCACCATTATCGTTCTCCACAAGAATTCCCCCTCTATACATAACTCCTCTTTCGGGTGCAGGATTTGTTACTTCGAGACCTTCAATAATCCAATTGGACTGATTACGTAGATATAGTGGAGCCTTCGCTGTTCCTTCTCCATTTATAATCGGTCGATTTCCATCTCCATATGAAGTAATTGTGATCGGGGCTTCCTCCGAACCAGATCCTTTTGGGGCGAGAGAATCAAACCATGTACATCCACTTTTCAGTAAAATATAATCTCCGGGTTTAAACTCTTTAAGGTTCGCATTTAGAAAGGTTCCCCATGCACTTTCGGGGCTTAATCCATTATTGGCATCATTTCCCGATTGACTGTCAATATAGTAAACCGACTTTTCTTGTATCGCATTAACCGATAGGCTTACAAAAAATATTAACAACAGTATTTTTACAATTCTCAACATACAAGTTTTATTTCAAGATTATATAAGCTTGGAAAGTTATGAGTCTTTCGAGGTTTGATAGACTAACTCTTTCTCTATTGCATACACATAATAGATAGTATAAGTGATGATATTACATTAAGGTATCCTCCCCAATAAAAAGAGAGGATACCTAATAAGAAACTATTCCTGTGCCTTGTGTATTATCAGAACTTCACCTAATTGAGCAGCCCAATTTGCACCAATGCCACCAACAAGTCTTAATCCCAGATAATTAATTCCTTGAGGAAGTAAGGCTGTTGGGGTAACTGTTATTTTTCTCCAGCCATCCTTTGTTGAAATATCATCGTAACTAACAGGAATCTCAGAAAAGTTTGCAAAGTCACCTCCGATACTAGAACCGTACATTTTCAAATGTTCAACATTAACACCGGCATATAAGTACGCTGTTATTGTAAAGGTTTTCATATCAGAAAAGTTGTAAATAATGACACCGTCAGCATCATCACCTCGAGCTATTGCTGTATTATCGCCACCAAATACCTCGGGGTCACCTACCCATGCCTGAATCCAATTATCAGTTTTGAATGATATAAAATCAAAATTCTCAAGCCTATCTAATATTTCTATTTCGCCTACAATAGTTCCGTTCGGCTCATAGGCGCCCGGGGTAGCTTTGCCCGTAGCTGAAACAATATTGCCCCAAAAGTCTTTACTTCCGTTTTTAGATACTAACACGCCTTCATTTATAATAGGAGAAGATGCTTCAAGTTTATAACCACTCAGAGATTCAATTCCAAAACGTCCGCTTCCGGCATTTATAAATAGAGGATTAACTGTAAGCTTATTTACTTCGAAAGGCTCATTAACCGGATGATTCCCATAATAAAGATTCTTGGCAAATACACCTCCAGTACCGGGAATTTTATAATCACCCGTACCTAAATTATAGATTATATTGTTTTTGAAAAACCAAGCAGCATTGATATCACCGCCATCATCCCATGTATGATCAATAATTTTTGTAATAGACCCTTCACCAAGGTAGATCGTATTATTATATATCTGGGTATTAGGTGTAACACCACCTGCAATCATAAAGATACGTGTCTTATCATTCTGGCTGATATTATAACGGACAATGCTTCCCGCAGAATTGGATGCATCAACAAAGAGCATAAAACCACCTTCATTATCATGACTATAATTGTATTGTACAATACAATTGACAGCATCCATATCGATATCAAATCCAGTACCATCATCATTTCCGGGCAAAGCTTTCGTATTAAATGCTTCGTTATATTGTATTATACAATCACGTCCTCTTGTACACCATATAGCCGCAGAACCATTAAATTGCCCATTTTCTATATACGAACCACAAGCCTCAGCCACATTGTATTCTATTAAAGAGCCATAGCATCCGAAAGTAAGAATTCCGTCGGAATCAATATCTTTTACTTTGTTGTTTCGGATTATGACATTGCTTGAAGCTTCTGCATCACTGGCATAATAGTTATCCCATACTACGATACCTGTACGCCCAACCTTCTCCACTACATTATTCTCAATAAGCACGTTATCAAATTTATCAGTTGCTGTCTGTCCGATTACATTTACTGCAATACCACCATACTGGTGAGGATGAGAAGCCCCTACATAGCGGAATGAACCGGAGACTTCATGTACATAATTATTTTGAATTTTAATATTACTAATAACTCCACCTTCGTTATTTTCTACAAGTATTCCACAGCGATAGGTATCTCCACGTTCGGATGCAAAATTTTTAAGTTCCAGATCCTGTATCACCCAGTTTGACTGATTACTTAGGTAAACAGCAGCAAGGACTTCCCCCTGCCCGTCTATGATGGGTCTATTGCCGTCACCATAAGAGCCTAAGACAATAGGATTGGCGGATGTACCACTACCTTTAGGTGCTAATTGTCCCTGCCATACGCTTCCTTTCTTCAAAAGAATTTTGTTGCCCGACAATAATGACATTCGATTTAGATTATTGAATGTTTTCCAAGCTGATGCCTCAGATGTGCCGGCATTAGCATCATCCCCCCCTTCTGAATCTATATAGTAAGTGGCATTTGGCTCTGAGGCCACCGGATAGTTTACAAGCCTGTCAGCAATATCATTATCGCAAGATGTAAAAAGTAATATACCTAAAACGACAAATAATATTAAATGACAGTTTGTTCCTATTCTTTGTATTATAGTTTTCATATTCAATACTTTTTATAACTTAGTTACTATAATGCAAAATAGCCTGATACATTAATAAGTTAGCCTGTTGAGATGCCTCTGGTGTAGTATTTTCCCCGGCATGTCCTCCATTAGGAAGAATAAATAATACATTATCGACATTAGCCTGAACCAATTTATCTCTCATAAGATTAGCCTGTCTTACAGGTACTGTAAGATCTTTTTCACCATGTATAAGAATGGTTGGTTTTAAGTTTGTTCCATAATACGGACTTGCATCAGTATATGCAGGGTCTAGTGGCCAGAATAGATCATAAGGTTTTCCCGTGATGGTGGCTAATAAACCTATCATCTCTGCCGGGTTTGCCCCAAGAATACTTTGTTTGTCATCTAATTTGGTCGGAGCACCTAATGTCAAAACCAAAGATACAGCATTTTGTATATCATAATTATATGCATATAATAAAGCCAAATGACCTCCTGCACTACCACCCCAGAATACTATTTTAGAAGTACGTAGATTGTATTCTGCGGCATGATTTATTATCATTACCATAGCAGCACTGATATCTTGCATTATATGAGTATAATTGATAGAACTATTCGCTAAGCGATAATTTAAATTAATAACATTCATTCCATTACCATAGCAGGCATCTTTCATAAAATTGGCATCAGCTTTATCTCCAGCAACCCAAGCACCTCCATGTATCAAAATTACTAGTGGAGTCTCGAGAGTCCTATTCTCCTGAAGATATATATCCATCACCTGTTGCAGATCTTCTCCATAAGCTACATTCAACATTTCTACAGCAGAATTATTAACAATTTCTGCTGTTTTCTTATTTAAAACTTTATTATCAGACGACGATTCATCTAAATCCCCAGAGCAAGAGTAAGATGAAAACATAAGGAATAGGCAAACTACAATTGTTGCACTTTTAATAAATATTTTATTCATAGTTTTTATATTTAAAGTTATACTTCTATTTACTATATCTTATAATCCACTGATACATTGCCTCATTCAGTCTTTCAGAAACTTCTTGAGGCGTATTTTCTCCACCATGACCGCCATTGGGAAGAATAACTAAGGTATCGGCAATATTTTTTTGTTTAAGTAATTCACTCATCATTATCGATTGCTGTTTAGGAACAATATCATCTTTCTCTCCATGTATAAGAAAAGATGGTTTTAGATTCTTTCCAAAATAGGGACTTGCTTCTTTATATGCTTCATCTAACGGTTCTGGGTCGCTATTCCATGGTTTTCCGGTAATCAGAGGAAGCAAGCCTTGTATATCTCCATGTTTAGCCCCTTCCATACTTTTAGCGTCGAAACGCGTAGGTGCACCTAAGGTTATCACAAGTGAAACTGCATTCCGAACGTCGTAATTATAGGCATACAATAGAGACAAATGAGCCCCAGCACTACCACCCCAAAATACATACTTCGATTTTCGTATATTCCAATTATCGGCATGATCTATAATAAATGACACCGCACTGTCTATATCTGCCATCATTTCTTTGTAATGAATGCCCAAAACACCCGGTTTACTTAGTCGATAGTTAATGTTCACAACATTTATTCCATTCGCAAAGCATACTTGCCTCATGAAGTCAGCATCTTTTTTATCGCCACTCATCCAACCTCCACCATGTACTAAAACTACAAGTGGAGTTTGTTCCGTTCTGTTTTCAGTCAGGTATACATCCATTGTCTGCAGAGAGTCACTTCCATAATAAACATCTTGTAAAATCAACTGATTTATAGGTTTCCTACTACATGCCAACACGATAATAAATGTCACTATAACAGAGAAAACACCAAATAGAATTTTCTTTTTCATTGTTTCTAGTATCCGATATTATTATTACCCAAATTAGGATTTTTCTCCAACTCTCCCTGATTAATAGGCATCAGATAATGCTTAGGAAGAAATACTTGTTTCGGAAGCATATTCAATTCGAATCTTTCATAAGTCTTAACTCCATTTTTATCTTCTGTTATTTTCATTCCGTGGAAATACTTATTATTCAATACAGATTCAGCCAAATTCCAACGTCTTAAATCCCAAAATCGATGGCCTTCGAATGCTAATTCTACTTTCCGTTCTTGTATTATACGCTGCTTCATTTGTTCTTGATTAAGTCCAGATGGCAATGCCGGCAAACCGGCTCTTTCCCGCACAAGCCTTATCGCTTCATATACAGACGCATCGGGTCCGTTATTAGCCTCATTCTGTGCTTCGGCATAATTGAGTAATACCTCTGCCAATCTAAGCTCCTTCCAACTGGTAACACTTCCCATGAAATTCAGTTTTTGGAATGGGAGTGTTTCATCTAAAAATTTGCGAATATAGTATCCTGTATATGTACGTTCTACAAGTCCAAGGCCATCATCAGGCATCAGATAGCCGGTTCTTATTACTTTGTTCTTAAAAATAGAACCGTCCACTATAATACTTGCTTGTAGACGTTTATCTCTCCCCTCGTAAGGATTAGCGGCATGTACAGGATTACTCCAGTCGAATGGTGTACCATCGACCATTTCATAAGAATCTACAAGCTCCTGAGTTGGATTAGTTTGCGAACCCCAACCGTTATCTATGCTTGGCGGCATATACAGGTTATCACAAGCATGCCCTTTATTCACTCCATCGAACATCACTTCGAAAATGACTTCTTTATTTCCTCCATGTGATTGAAATAAAGCATTGTAATCAGGATCTAAGACAAACTGATTCTCCAATATTACCTTATTGGAGAACAATGCAGATCTTGCATATCTTTCAGCAAAGAGCATCACTCGGCCATTAAGAGCCCATGCTGCTTCACGTGATGCTCGCCCATATTCGGCAGCAGTAATATCTTTAGCATAAGGGAGTATTTCTCCTATTTCTTCCAACTCGGTGTCAATAAAATCATAAATATCCGATTTAGGAGTACGAGGCACCATTAGTTCTTGTAAGTTATCAAAACTTTGTAACTCCTTAATAAGGGGAACATCTCCGTAACGACGCACCAAATCGAAATACATAAATGCTCTTACAAAGCGAGCCTCTGCCATTATTCTTGTCTTAAAACCTTCCGTAAGAGGACTGTTATTTGTCAATTCAGATATTAGGTTATTTACTTTTCGGATTACTTCATAGTTCCTCCCCCATGTTTCTAATGGGTTGTACGTAGCAGATATAGTGCCCGGAATCATCACTCCATTGCTTTCGTTCCATCCTGCAGGTGAGCGTAATAAATCGGTACTCCCATCAAGCAGGTCGGTAATTCCCAAGCCGGAAAGAACATTTGTTCCACCTTCGACAAACAGACCATAACCACATGGCATATAGCCATATATTTTAAATAAATACGCTGTTGTAAGTGCCTCATCTTTGAATACAGCGTCATTCGAAATTATATCAAGGGGCTCTTTATCCAAATCCATACAAGCATTGGCAAAGAATAGAGAAAACACCGTGAAGACTAATAATATTATATTTTTCATATTCATAATTCGATTAAAATTCGAGGTTAAAACCAAAATTGTACGCTTTCATCTGAGGATAGTAATATGCATTCTTATCAGGATCTATATTTGGTGTTTCTGGGTCGAAATCTTTCATTTTGGAAAATGTCAGTAAATTATTCCCAGAAACAAACACTCTCAAATTCTGAATGCCTATTCTTTTTAGAAAATCTTCTTTGTTGAAGGTATAAGCTAATTCAAAATTCTTCAATCTAACATAAGTACCATCATATAACCAAAATGAAGATTTTTCTCTATTATTTTGGACAGTTCCGGCATACAGGCGCGGATATTTTGCATTCGGGTTGTCTTCCGACCATGAGTCTTTAAAAATGGCCAAGGCATTAGACTCTAGATTGAATGGGTCCCATCTCAGATATTGATCAAAGCCTGTTGCACCCTGAAAATTCATCGTCATATCAAAATTCTTGTATGACAGCCCAATATTCAAACCAAATATTATCTCAGGAATTTCACTTTTTCCAATAAACTGTACGTCTTTTCCATCAATAACATTGTCTTTGTTGAAGTCTTCATATTTTATATCCCCCACTTTAAGCGATGTATTTCCACGTCCATCCTGTACCGCCGAATTATCTATTTCTTCTTGGCTATGAAACAACCCCAAAGCTTTATACCCAGAGAACTGGTTGAATGGACGTCCTGTAAGTCGTTGATAATCTAATTTATTTATAGCTTCATCCATGAATATGATTTTACTTTTCGCATAAGTTATATTGCCTTCTACCATAAAATTGATATCTCCTACCTTATTTGTATAGCGAAGAATAGATTCTATACCATAGTTATCCACTTTTCCTATATTTTCGTCTGGCAAGATTGCTCCAAATGATTGTGGTGTGGATGCACTTCTTGGCAGTAGAATGTCTCTCGTCTTTTTATAGAAGTACGTAAATTCTCCTGATATTTTTCCATTAAATAAACTGAAATCTAGCCCCACATCTGTATTGCTTGCAGTTTCCCACGTGATATTAGGATTAGCTATACCTGTGTCATTTATTCCTGATTGAAAAGAACCACCTATTAGAGCTCCCGAGTTAAACCTATATCCTGACATAAATTGGTAAGCAGCTACTCTATCGTTACCAAATTCACCATATGATGCTCTTAATTTAAGATTATGAAATATTGCATTATTTTTCAAGAAAGGCTCTTCACTTATTCTCCACCCTGCCGAAACCGCAGGGAAGAAACCCCAACGTTTGCCTTTAGGAAAATTGTATGACCCATCGTAACGAAAATTAAATTGGAACAAATACTTACTTAAATAGTTATAATTCAAACGGCCGACATACCCTTGCCTTACAGTCTCCCTTGCTAGTCCGCCATTGTCTTTATCTTTATCGGGTCCTGCAAATAACTGGTCAATAGATGTTGATATATAATTGACACGCGAAGCGTGTAAGTCACTGTATTTATATGACGATTCCTCGAATAATAAGAGAGCTGAAATATTATGTGTATTATTTAATGTTACATCATATGTAAAGGCAGTCTGAAGAGTAAATCTTTCATCTTCAGCGGTACCTTCATAAAGATTTATCCCCCCTCCGGTTTTTCTTTTAGTATATGTATCAATTACTCTGTCATATTGATAAAATTCGTATGGCGTAGAGAATGTCTTAGCTTTTGAGAACCAACGGTCATATGAAAAACTGGCTCTTGCTTTCAATCCCTTTACAAATGGGACGTTATATATCCCCTGTAACGTACTTTGGAATACCGAATTCTCTGTTTTATTATAACCGGCTCTTTCTGCCTGTCCAATAGGAGATGAGGGTTGCCCATTCCAGCTCAAACCTCCGAGTTCTATTTCATTGGGTACATAAGGTCGTTCTGTCGGTTTTGAGTTAATTATAGTTGAGAATAAGCCATCACCAATTGCTGACTGGTTTATTTTTTCATATCGGCCAGCCAAGTCCAGTGATATACTGAAGTCGTTACTTATTTGAGTATCTATATTAGAACGGACTGTATATCTTTTGAATCCGGACAAATCATAAAGCCCATCTTGATCTAGATAGCCTAATGATGTAAAGAATTTTGTTGTTTTACTCCCTCCATTTACAGTCAAACTATGTTGTTGAATTCCTGCCCTTTCTTTTAATGTTTCTTTCCACCAGTCTGTTGAAGGCATTATACCATTTTTGTACGCTTGGATCTGAGATTCGGTAAAACGAGGAGTATTGTTATTAAAGTTATCCAATGCTAAATTCAGATATTTCGCATATTCGTAAGCGTTCATCATTTCAGGAATAACAGTTGGAGCTTGAAATCCGAATGTTCCCGAATAGTTTATTTTGGTTTTACCCTCACGTCCTCGCTTGGTAGTAACAATAATAACGCCATTTGCCGCTCGCGCGCCATATACGGCAGCTGAAGCTGCATCCTTGAGAACTGTAATACTCTCTATTTCATTGGGGTCAAGCTTACTTATAGAACGTTCTATTCCATCAACAAGTAATAATGTACTATTATCATTGAATGTACTCTTTCCCCTAATAAAGAAAGCAGGATCATCTAAACCAGGTTTTCCTGTCTGCTGGGTTGTGATTACTCCTGTCATTTTTCCTGTTAAGGCATTGGCAAGATTAGGCGTAGGCGCTTTTAGTAATACATCTCCTTGCACTGTAGATACCGAGCCTGTCATATCTACTTTTTTCTGTATACCATAACCTACAGTTACCACTTCTGCCAACATTTCAGAAGAAGGCTCCATCACTACATCAAGATTGTTATTTGTTACGGTTCTTTCAACAGTAGAAAAGCCAATATACGAAAAGACAAGAACATCGCCTTTCTTAACCGTTATGACATAATCACCATTGACATCAGTTGTGACACCTCTGTTGCTGCCTTTCACTGTGATTGTTACACCTATAAGATCTTCACCATCAGCTGAGGCTACATTACCTTTTAGCCCTATTTCCTGGGCAAATATTTGTGCAACCGCAAAAACCAATAACAATAAGATTAATAAAATTTTGTTTCTTTTCATAAAATAATCAGATTCATTAAATCGGTTAGCTTTTATAATTTTTTATATGCCGAGAACATATAGAACTTAGCTTCCACAAACATAGAATAGTATTTGTACAAATTGTAATATTATGAAGCTAAAAGATGATACTTTTTTGAATACAATAAGACAAAATACACATAAACAAAATACAATCAATACATTAGAAATGTATATTATTTTTATAATTCATTGTACTTTTTTGAATATATTTCTATATTTGTAAAAAAACTACCATGAAATACATACAAAGAGAAATTACCCCTATTGGCGAGGAAGATTTATTTATTGTATTAAATCATCCTAATGCAAGGTTTGACTATGCGGCTCACTTTCACTCTGACTATGAAATCAACCTCGTTTTAAACAGCAAAGGAAAAAGAATCGTAGGGGATTGTGTTGCTGAATATGGAAATCTTGATCTGGTTATGATAGGTCCTAATATTCCTCATCGTTGGGTAAGTGAGGATGATAATGGAGATGCTCATGTGGTGACAATTCAATTCCATAAAGAAACATTAGAGTATCCTATTATAAATAAAAAGATATTTCATCCTGTAAAAGAATTATTCAGTAATTCTTTTTATGGTATAGAATTCTCTGATAAAACTAAGGTAATGATGAAAGACTCTTTACTCAACTTATCGTATAAGCAGGGAGTGGAATCTGCTTTGGAATTTTTTAGAATTCTTTATCTCTTATCAGTCTCGCCCAATCAGAAATTCTTATTGGAAGGGCATAGTAAAATGGATGTGGCTATTAGAGAATCCAAAAGCCGACGTATAAATAAGGTTATAACATATATGCAGGAACACTTTCGGGAAAACATAAACCTTTCCGCTGTTGCAGAAGATATCGGTATGTCTGAATCGGCATTTAGCCACTTTTTTAAAAAAAGAACTAATCGGAGTTTTGTGGACTATCTGAATGATATAAGAATAGGTCATGCTACAAAGACATTATATGAGACAACTTACACTGTATCAGAAGTATGTTATTCTTCCGGCTTCAATAATATCTCTAACTTCAATCGCATATTCAAGAAAAAGAAAGGACAGACCCCATCTGAATATCGGATGAATATTCAAAAGATTATGACAAAATTCTGACCGTTACCCTAAACTTGTTTTTAATTTTAATCTTAATCTACACGAGACATCGTTTAACGAGATAGTTCTGTTCAAGAATCTTTCAACCCAAATAGATTATCATGTGCAACTCGTATTAAAGAGACTTTACTTATTACATCAATAATGATTGGATATAAAACAAAATTCTTATCAATAAAATTATTCAGATATTACGACATATTACTTCGATACTATACTTCATTATATATAAATCCAATGAAAAGTAGAATTGACAAATACATTGATCTTTATTCTGCCATTCAGCAATTACAGTCTTTGCTATATTCCGGACAATCTTCCACATCCCTTCTATTTTATCCAGATTGCCAGAGAATAATAAATAATAGTTATAGATAACGTCCATCAAATAACCCAGCGAATTATTTTGTTTCTGGTTGTATACAGCATTTCCTATATGTACCGGTTTTGAATTTTCAGAACCGGACATTTGTCCAGCTAATTTGTCTCAGCAGTGCTGAGAGTTTTGGAAAGTCTTTGTAGGTTTCATAGAGTTGCTTCATTCTCCATACATTCTTATCAGAAAAGCCTTTCAATTATGGCTTTGGTCAAGATAAGTAGTCTGCCAATTCTTTTACTATACTATCTCCCCATGTCCCAGACTCAATCTGCTTGCTAATATATTGACCAATATTCCAATATAAATCTATTAGTTCTGTATTTACAGCCTTTATTGAGTTATCTCTAGAATGCTTGATTAATTGTATTACATCTGAGAATTATTTTTGTTTATCTAATTGCACGGGATTTATTTTGTTATGTAGTTACAAATATAATTAGAATCAATTATCGTTGATTTGATTTATTCATAGCATTTGCTTTTATATCATCAGCAATATCAATGTACCCTTTTCATTACATTAGTTTCTATGCCCAGTCCACTTCATCACAGCTAGCGTAGGAACACCAAAGATAATGTATTATAAAATAAAAGTTCTATGCCAGCATAAGTCCACTTGACTTCAGAATAAATTATTCCCATATTTTGGATGTTTAAAACATCAGATTGTATTTTACTAACAAATATTAACATTATAAATTTCTTTGTGTATTAACCAACACAGAGGGTAAAATGATAACAATGGTGGAAAAACAAACAATTATCCATTTGTACCGTACCGTTGGGTACAGTAAGCGGGCTATAGCCAGACAGTTGGATATCAGCCGTAAGTGGGAGTTTTGGTTCCACCTTAGCCGAATAGTCTTGTCTTGCTCCGGGATTATTCAGCTTGACAGGATCGAAGTCCGTCGCCGTAACCGTTTGTGTTGTAATAAAAAACCGAAAGCATTGAGCGGGTTGTTTGTACTCATAGCCGTATAGCCTAAATCTACCTGTGGGAGAAATACGGCATCAGTCTGCCTTTAGTTAGCATTTGCCACTTTTGTGTCCAACTCGGATATTTTTACATTTGCATTATTCCTCGATGCCGTTTCAACGGCTTCGGTGATTGAAATATATCTCCTGTCCAGAGCATTCGCTGAAAGGATAAATGCCATCGTCCCCAAGGCTACAATGCTTACTTTCTTTTTGTTTATCATATCTGTCTAGTTTTATTTAATTCTATTGAAAATATTGTCCAATGGAAAATATGTGCAAAAGTATAAATAAATTTCATGCAAACAAATTTCCAATGGAAACCAAAATGATTTTAACTTTTATACGAAACCGGGAGAGTAGAAATAATGATTACAGCTGTTGATATACAGCTATTTTTTACGTTTTATGCTGACTGATATAGATAGCTGCATTGTTTTAATTATTTTTGTCTATAACAAATAGAAAGATTATGTCGAATTTTCGCTTAAAAGTATTCCATTCGGTAGCTGTTCATTTGAATTTCACGAAGGCAGCAGAAGAATTGTACATTTCACAGCCTGCTGTTACAAAAAATATAAAAGAACTGGAAACAGAATTGGATGCAAAACTGTTTGATCGCTTATCGAACAACGTTGCGTTAACGGAAGCCGGCAGAATTGTCTTCGATTATGCCGAACATGTTTTAGAGCTTGATAAGAAATTAGCTTTCGACTTAAGCACATTAAAGCAAAAATATGCAGGTCAACTCAAGTTGGGAGCTAGTACGACTATCGGGCAGTATATATTGCCGTCTATATTAGCAAAATTTCATGAGCGACATACTGATATAGCATTGATGCTGTTAAATGATAATACTGAAAAAATAGAACGGGCGTTACTCAGAAACGAGATAGACCTCGGCATAGTGGAAGGTAGCTCCAAGAACAATCAGATAAAATACATTCCATTTATCAAAGACGAAATAGTGGCTATCGCACATACTTCGCAGCCTTTGTCTGAGCAGGATGAAATAAGCCTTTCGGAATTAAAATCATTGCCCCTTGTGCTGAGGGAAGCCGGATCGGGAAGCCTCGAAGTTATATTAAAGAAACTGAAAGAACAAGGTATCAGATTGCAAGACCTGCATATTTTAATGCATCTGGGCAGTACCGAAGGTATCAAAACGTATCTGGCAAATTCGAATTGTCTAGGACTAATTTCCATCAATGCGGTAAGTAAAGAAATTGCCAATGGCGAGTTTAAGGTAATTGATATAAAAGACTTTGAGATTGAAAGGATGTTCTACTTTATTCATACACATGGAAAATTGTCAGGTCTGGCAGAAATGTTTATGCGGTTTATCCAGCAAGCCCATAACTAACGGTTATATAGGATAACAATTTTCGATAGACAAGGTGTTCTGTTTTATCGGAACTTTACTTCCTGAAATTTAATTCTGAAAATATGAATACGTTTATTTCTTATCTTAAAAAAAACAGGAAGATTATCTATGGAGTATTGCTTGCCTCATGCTTTTTTCCTTTTATCTCTCCTCCGATAGCTCTTTTTATGGGGTTGACTTTTGCTTTGATCTGTGACCAGCCTCATCCTAATTTTAACAAAAAGTCATCTAAATACTTGTTGCAGTTCTCTATTGTAGGGTTGGGTTTTGGAATGAATCTGCATCAGGCTTTGGAATCGGGAAAAGACGGTATGGTATTTACGATCATATCTGTTGTGGGTACTTTGCTTATTGGTTCATTCATAGCCTGGCGTATGAAAGTCAATAAAAAGACAGGTTATTTGATAAGTTCGGGTACGGCTATATGTGGGGGGAGTGCCATTGCTGCTATTGGCCCTGTCATCAAAGCAGACGAGAGCCAGATGTCTGTTTCTCTAGGTACAGTATTTATTCTTAACGCAATCGCTCTGTTTGTTTTTCCAATTTTAGGTCATAACTTTGGCTTAACCGAACATCAGTTCGGGTTGTGGTCTGCTATTGCTATTCATGACACCAGTTCTGTGGTAGGTGCAAGTTCAGCTTATGGAGAGGAAGCTCTAAAAGTTGCGACAACTGTGAAATTAACCCGGGCTTTGTGGATTATTCCTATTGCGTTTGTGACTTCATTTATTTTCAAAAGTAAATCGGAGAAAGTATACATCCCTTGGTTTATTCTTTTCTTTGTATTAGCCATGGTGGCTAATACGTTTTTACCTTTACCCGATTATCTGACAAGCAGCGTCGTTTGGCTTGCTCGAAAAGGTCTTACGCTGACTTTGTTTTTTATTGGTGCTTCCCTTTCGATGGATGTATTACGCAAAGTAGGTATTCGACCTATGATACAGGGTGTTATTCTGTGGATTATGATAAGTTCGGTTTCGTTGTTGTACATCTTATTTTCAACCTAAGCAAATTCTTTGTAAGAAAATTAATTTAAAGATCCTAAATAATACTATTATGAACATATGTTCATAATAGTATTTGTATTATATTTGCCATAAGAAGAATAGCATGACACGTACAAAGAAAAACAGATTTATCCAGATGGCTCCTCATTTTAGCGGGTTTAAACCTTTGGGGTTGTTTTATAAAAGGAAGGATGCCATTATTATCAATTTTGAAGAATATGAAGCCTTGAAATTATGTGATTATGAGCATTTATCTCAGGCGGAGGCTGCTAATCTTATGAATATATCTCGTCCTACATTTACGCGTATTTATGAAAGTGTACGCAGAAAGATAGCAATAGCTTTTATTGAGGCTTCACCGATTATCTTTGAAGGAGGAAATACCGAGATAGCAAAATGGTATAAATGTGATGACTGTGAAATAGTCTTTACATTAAAAAATGATTCTGAAGCAAAATGTCCACTTTGCGGGAGACTTGCTGTCACTTTAAATAAACCTAAATTATGATAATCGCAATTTCATCGGATGAGAATGATTTGAATCAAACAGTTTCAGGTAGTTTTGGAAGATGTCGCTATTTTTGTTTATATAATACAGAAACATTCGATGCTATATTTGTAGAAAATCCGGCGACATTAAGCCCGAAAAATGCAGGAGCGAAGGCAGCTTATTTTCTATTAGAACAAAATGCAGGAATAGTAGTAGCCTGCCGCTTTGGAACCATAGCTATTGTGTATTTAAGAGAAAATGATATTCAAATAGTAATACCTCAGTCACCAAAAACAATCAACGAAATTATAAATCAATTAAAAAAGCAGATAATATGAAAATTGCTGTACCAACAAGAGGAAATATTGTGGACGACCATTTCGGACACTGTGAGGCCTATTCGGTATTCACAATAGACAACGATAAAAATATCGAAAATGCTGAATTATATCCATCACCGCAAGGATGCGGATGTAAAAGCAATATCGCATCTCTTTTACAGGAAGAGGGCGTGACTGTCATGCTTGCCGGTAATATGGGGGCTGGAGCTTTAAACGTGTTGACCGGCCATGGAATTAAAGTATATCGTGGTTGTTCGGGTAATGCATCGAAGGTCGTTCAGGATTTCCTGGATGGAAAGATAGCTGATTCGGGAGAAGGATGCGACCATCACCAAGAGGGGCATCAATGCAATCATGAATCGTAAATGAAAATAACTGTTCTAATAGATAATAATCCAGATCCGGAACTTAGCTTATGCCATGAGCATGGGCTGAGTTTTTATTTTGAAATTGACGGTTTAAAATGGTTATTTGATGTTGGGGCTTCGGATCAGTTTTCGGTTAATGCCAGGAAACTGGATATAGCTATCAAAGATGTTGATTACCTGATCCTCTCTCATGGGCATAAGGATCATACAGGGGGATTACAGCAATTCCTTACTGTTAATTCCAAAGCTAAAGTTATTTTGTCATCCCTGATAAGAGATAATTATTTTTATTCAAGCAGAAGAGGATCAAAACGGAATATCAGTACTGATTTGGTTTTGATTGAGAAATACATAAGCCGTTTTATATTTGTTGATCAGAATTTTCATATAAGTGAGCATGTTAGTTTCGTTTGTGAATTCTCGGATCAATATACCAAACCGAAGGCAAACAAAACTCTTTACATTAGCGGATCAGATCAGGACAAATTAGATGATTTCAAACATGAAATAGCTTTAAGCTTAAATACATCTGTAGGGGTAGTTGTATTTTCCAGTTGCTCACATAATGGTGTCTTAAATATTTTAAAGGCTTGCTCTGATTATCTTCGAAATACACATATCATTGCCTATATCGGTGGTACTCATCTTATTGATTCAGAGACGAGCAAGATTCTGGAATCGAAAGATGAGATTCGACAGATAGGTAAAACTATTAGAAAGTGCTATCCCGATATGACATTAATCACGGGACATTGTACAGGTGTTTTTGCTCTTCGACAATTGGCTAATGAATTAGGTAATGGTATTCAAACTTTTTATAGTGGGGCTCGTTTTGAATTGTTGTAGAACTAAAGTGAGCAGATTCAATTCTCCTGAAGAAATCTAATAAGCTAAATCGAAAATACAAAGGTTTTTCCAATTCAAAAAATATTCATTTTATGGCTTTAAGTGGATGCAGACTCTGAACTAACTGCAAAGAAAAATTCGCATGTTTCTCAGATATTCCAAAATCACGACCTGTTAAAGAAAAAAGAAGGCGAAACACATTATTTTGCGACGTTAATTAAAGAAAGTAATAAAAATATTAATCAATAGTTCGATAATGAAAATAACAAGCCCCAAATTAAAGATATTATCAACGAATTTGTCAAGGCTTTTATCAGTGATGATATTGATGTTAAAGCGTGATCAAGACATAAAGCTTTTTATGAAAGAGTCATTTGATTTTTTAAAGTAAAGTATAAAGAAGAACGTCTTAGAACAATTCTAATCAGACAAGTCTTTATGCGGTAAGACTGGATATTTTGCTCCGTTATTGAAAAACAGACTGAATGCAGTCCTTGCCAGAGAAATGTATGCCCATTTAGATGAGCAGGAGCAAGTCATCTATCTGACAATCATCGCAATGGGTATAACTGCAAACAAGAACAAAGATCCCTTGAAGAAGTGACGGTTCACTCTCCTCCTGATTGTGAATCTACCTTTGAACCTGAATATATCAAAAAGCGAGAATATATTTTAGCTGATGGTGTTCCCAATCATATTATTAGTTTATATGCTTAATAGACTCGTCAGAGAAGAGACTGGATAGAAGAGAATCTGGGTAATTTTTGTTGGGATTTTATTGACAGCTTGTAATAGCAAATAAAAGACTAGTCCCACAAGAAAAATATAGATGAATTAGTCTTTGATCATAGTTTATAGAGCAAAACAACGAATATATTGTTTTGTCAGCAAGCAAAGGAGTTATGAGTTCATTTGCAAACCAATAGATATTGACTGGCCTTGTATTCTACACTGATAGATTTAATATGTAGTGGAATAAATACAGGAGAGCAAAATATTCTGGGGGAGATTTATATGATATTCTTTGTGTAGTGTTAAATTATGAAAATAATTGGCATATTTCTGAAATCCTGTGTACAGACTAAACTATAGTCCTTATATTGCATTCAATTATAAACTATTTCATAGAAGTAGCTGTGAAAATAATATAAATGAATAAACATTACTTGTTTTTTACGTTTCTAGATTGTATAATTGAATATCATCATGCATAAGCGTATTATTACTATTCTACTTTTATTACCATTGGTAATACTCATAGGTCTTCCTTGCTCGATGAAGCAAGACTTTAAGCACCTATTGGGTATCTTTGGATCGACTCCAGTAATGGAACAGCCATCTTTTCGAGTCGCTTTACAGTTAAAAATTTGATGGTTTTCACTAACTGGTTCAGGTTATTCGCCATTCCCGAGAGTTTTCGTATCAGATTCAGATCTTCAAGCGTATATCGTAATTTTACACTTCCTTTTAGTACCATCTCCCGTGCATATTGTGTCGCTTTCATTCCTAACCTTTCCGCTTTCTCTTTCACGGAATTAAAATCCTTTTCGCTCAGCTTGAGGTTAATCGAACAGGAAAGTTTCTTTTTTTTCTTCCTGGGTCTCCCACGAAGAACCTTTGCTTCCAATTTATCTTTATTTTCCATAGCTTTTATATCAGGATTATTAGGTAGAAGCAACGTATAAAATACCAATATATAGGTATTTCGATAAAGTAGATGTACTTGTAATTTTGCATCTTCTTACATAAAGATCACTCATTTTAAATTAATTTAAGAATATGATAAAACATATATGTTTTGTTCTGTTTGTCATATTGGCAAGCTCTTCTTTGATGGCACAAGGAAGTAAAAGTGGGGCAAGCTATAAGATAACAGGTAAGATTTATGAGAAAAGCTCAGATGGAAAAATTCCATTACAAGCAGCCACAGTTGCTATTCCTGATTATGCAGTAGGTACGGTTACGGATAAGGACGGACTCTTTGTCTTAACGAATATTCCGTCAGGAAAAGTGAAAATAACAATTCGTTATCTGGGAATGGTAACAATTGAAGAGACAATTGATGTAAATAAAGATTTAGATCTATCGTACGTCATGCAACCTGAGAATTTTAAATTAGTAACAGTTACGGTTTTTGCGGCAAACACAGACGCACAACAATCGACTGCGTCTAAAGTGTCGCGAAACGCTATTGATCATATGCAGGCAACAAGTTTGCAGGATATTATGTCTTTGCTTCCAGGTGGAATTTCTTCTAATCCGGGTTTGAATTATAATAAGCAGATTACTATTAGAAATATCTATACAGATAATAATAATAATGAGGCCGCTTTAACAAATTCAACAGTGTCGAATTTGAATGCTTTTGGAACAGCTATAATCTCGGATGGGGCGCCTATTTCCAATAACGCGAATATGCAAACTATGCATCCTTCTGTTATAGGTGGAACGACATCTTTGTCTGGCGGTTCGGAGCCTTCGGGAGGGGTCGATACACGAATACTGTCTACCGATAATATAGAGTCTGTTGAAGTGATTCGGGGAATCCCTTCGGTTCGCTATGGGGATATTCTTTCCGGGGCCGTTATCGTAAACTCGAAGGCAAGTGTAATGCCTCTACAGGTACGAGCAAAAGTAAATCCTAGAGTTTATGAGGTGTCAGCATCTTCTGGATATAATCTAGGAGAAAAGAAAGGGGCTCTAAATATTAGTGGCGATTACGCCCTTAATACAAATGATATTACGGAATCGTATAGGACTTATCAGAGAGGGAATTTAAAGTTTATTTATACAAATAGGTGGTTTGACAAATGGACATCTAATACATCTTTAAATTTGTTTTACGGTGCAGACCGCACAAAGAAAAACCCTGATGATTTGGTCTACCAACGACAAAGGAAAGGAGATAATACAGGTGTAACGTTTAATACAAATGGTATCATTCTCTTACGAAAACCTTGGATAACCAATGTGCGATATGTTCTTTCATCATCATATACGTATAAAAAAAGTTATTATTCAGAGGCGTATTCTGCAGCAAACTATGTTTATTCTCAAACAACAACAGACGGAACAATATTGAGTAATAGACCTGGAGTTGATGTTTGGGACAGTAACGGGAAGAAAATAACAAATTTCTCTCCAGATCAATCATCTTTATATGTACGAGAGATTCCATCGGCTTATATTGGTAGTTATAATATTGACGGAAAAGAAGTAAATGTATTTACCAGTCTGATGGGAAATCTATATAAAAGAGTTGGGAATACTAATCACGCAATAACATTGGGTGCTGAATTTAAAACAGATGGAAATGAAGGTAAAGGTAAAACCTTTGAACCAGACTCTCCTCCCTATCGAAACTTATCAGCAGCAAATGCCTCTTTTCGACCTCGCAGTTATAAAGATATTCCATATGTAAACCAAGTTGGATTTTTTGTAGAAGAATCTTTTAGATATAATCTGGATAATAGAGAATTAAGAGTAACAGGAGGACTTAGATATGATAATTTCTCTGTTGTTAAGGATGTTTTTTCACCACGTGTAAATGCTTCTTTTGATGTAATCCCGAATAAATTAAAGATTAGAGGAGGATATGGTGTACTAGCGAAGGCTCCTTCTGTATTGTTTCTGTATCCTGAAAAAGCATATTTTGAATATGTCAATATTAATGAGTTGAGTAGCACTACAGTTGCAGATGCGGATAAATTGCTTATAACAACGACCCGGGTTTTTGATACACAAAATAAAAAATTGAAAATAGCCAAAACGAAAAAGTCTGAAATTGGGTTCGATGTAAATCTTGCAAATAAGGTGAAATTATATGTAACAGCTTTCAATGAACGTTTGCAGGATGGTTATACCATGGGGTTAAATTCTGAAAGTTTCAAACCTCTAATATACAATGAGTATTCTCGAGTAGGAAATGACATTGTGTTGACAGCAAGTAATTCTGTGTTAGCCAAGTATTATACGCCAACCAATGACTTGCAAAATAGAGTTAACGGTGTAGAATTTGATGCGGAGGTTACTCGTATTAATGCTATTCGCACATCATTTTCAGCCAGTGGTCTGTGGGCCCGTAATGAAAGCTATTCGAGCAACTATGTATACTACGATGGAAGAAGCGGAACAAGTGGTTCGAGCAGAACACACATAGGTTTGTACGAATCTGAAAAGAATAATGGACAACGTTTTTCAACAACTTTAAGGGCAACGCACAACATTCCCGAAATAGGCTTTGTTATCACACTGACTTGGCAAGGAATTTGGAATGAAAAACAATGGTATGATATAGGGAATGTAACATATCCTGTAAAGTATATCTCAAAATATGATGGTTTGGTGTATGACTTTGACCCATCGAGGGCTGGCGAACCAGAGTTTGCCGCAATAGTAGATAATCCATACAGTGAATCTCAATATATAAAGGAGAAAAATCCGGTTTCACATACTTTTAATATTCATGTAACGAAAGAACTTGGAGATTATATGCGTATATCCTTTTTCGCAAACAATCTCTTCCGAAATTATCCAACAGTACGTTCTTCAAGATACCAAAATACGACTTTACAACGTAAACAGCCAATATTCTTTGGCTTAGAATTATCGTTAAAACTTTAAAGAAACAATAATGAAAACAAAATATTTATTTTCATATATATTATTATCTGTCATTACTTTTGCTTTCTCTGCCTGTAATTCGTTTGACAACGCAATAGATACAGAGTCTGTTGAGACGATAGAGATAAAAATAGATGTGGCATCTCTGGTTCCCAATATTCAAACTCTTGATGGGCTACAGGTTAAGTTAGAGGATGTGAAATTCGGAGTTACTTATACTTCATCTGTTGTTGACGGAAAAGCTGATGTGCAAGGTGTTGCTCCCGGCATATATAAAATAGACGTATGGGGTAATGCTCGTGACGAAAGTAACGATGTATATATGTTGAGTGGCAATAAGCTAAACTATCCTTTACTTAATAAAAGTGAAAGCCTTTCTATAAACGTAGATGGCCTTCGAGAGTCTATTCTTATTTTCAAAGAAATATATTATTCGGGATCTAAAACAGCTTTAAATACAAATTACTTTAGAGATCAATTTTATGAAATCTATAATAATTCGGAAGATCAAATAGTTTATCTGGATGGAATTTATTTTGCAAATTTAACACCGTTATCAGCAACAACAAAGTTGCCATTATGGCCTGAGAGTGATGGTGAAAAATATGTTTACGCTGAAAGAGTATGGAAATTTCCCGGTAGTGGAACAGATTATCCTTTAGCTCCTGGCGAGTCTTTTGTGGTTGCTCAGTATGCAGCCAATCATCAACTCCCTCAATATAACCCAGCATCTCCCGTTGATTGCTCTTCTGCCGAGTTCGAATTCTATATGGGCAGCACTACTTATACAGATCAACCTGCAGTGAATATGTTGCATGTATTTTACAATAACTCGGCATTAATTGGCTCAGTACCACAATATTTGACGTCTGTTTTTGGCGGTGCTTATGTTATGTTTAAGCCTTTGAATGGAGAACAGTATGATCCGGTAAATACAGAAGAATTGAAAACTCCAGATTTAAATTCAACATCTTCTAAGCCCCCTATCTACGCAAAAATCCCGAGAACATATGTGATTGATGCCGTAGAAGCTGTGGATAATGAGTCAAAGCTTTCAGCCAAGCGCATGCCTGCATCGTTAGATAAAGGAGCTACATATGTGGGAGCAATATATAATAGTTTGGGCGTTGCACGGAAGAAAGTAGGTGACCATGCAGATGGGACACCTATATTGCAAGATACAAATGATAGTTCTGACGATTTTGATAGAGGAGTTGTTCCTCAATTCAGAAGGTATAATTCAAAGAAGCCTAGTTGGAGCCAGTCTTATTGAGTATATAAATAGAATATAAAACACAGTATGGAACACAAGATTAAAAATATAATAGCGCTCTCTGTTTCTTTAGTTGTCTCTGTTTCTTTGTTCGCACAAGAAGGCGATGGGCTAAATACATCGGCTGCATACGAGCAAATGAAAATTCGAAATCAGTGGCATAATACGACTAATTCAGCAGGTCTATTTTTAGATAGGC
>Ga0206117_100778_pt1 | contig 24351 bp, 23 predicted proteins | sample 3A5Ametagenome_FD_177997 | JGI IMG/M metagenome (GOLD analysis project Ga0206117, IMG submission 177997) | Enriched microbial communities from leaf-cutter ant dump, University of Wisconsin, Madison, United States - 3A5A | ecosystem: Environmental > Terrestrial > Nest > Insects nest > Nest dump... | reverse complement strand
AACCTGATGCTGGGCCTGCTGTTCGTCCTGGTGCTGCTGCTGGTGGTGCGCCCGATCCTGATGCGCCTCTTGGGCTTCAACAAGGAAGACGAGGACAAGGGCGGGCCGCAATCGGCCAATCTGGGCCCGGGCGTCGCCATGCCGGCCGGCATGGCCGGCGGGCTGGCACAGCTGGTCGGCCCCAACGGCGAACTGGAACTGCCGCCGGGCGGCGACGCCGCGGCCCTGCTGGGCCAGGCCCAGTCCAACCTGGAACAGATGATCGACATCGCCCGCATTGACGGCCAGGTCAAGGCATCGTCGCTGAAGAAGATCGGCGAGATCGTCGAGAAGCATCCGGACGAAGCGGTGGCGATCGTGCGCAACTGGCTGTACGCCGAGTAACCGGAGACTCCGATGGCGGCCAAGGGCAAGGACGAATTCCGCGCGCTCAGGGGGCCTGAAAAGGCCTCGATGCTGATGCTGGCGCTGGGCGAGGAACATTCGGCCAAGATCTGGGAAAAGCTGAACGACGACGAGATCAAGGAAATCTCGCAGACCATGTCGACGCTGGGGTCGGTGTCGTCGGACATGGTCGAACGGCTGTTCGTCGAATTCGCCAACATGTTCTCGGCCACCGGCGGCCTGGTCGGCACGTTCGAAAGCACCGAGCGCCTGCTGTCCAAGGCCCTGCCCCAGCATCGCGTCGACATGATCATGGAGGAAATCCGTGGTCCTGCCGGCCGCACGATGTGGGACAAGCTGGGCAATGTGAACGAGCAGGTGCTGGCGGCCTTCCTGAAGAACGAATACCCCCAGACCGTCGCGGTCGTGATGTCCAAGATCAAGCCCGACCACGCCGCCCGCGTGCTGGCGGCGCTGCCCGAGGAATTCGCGATGGAGGTGGTCACCCGCATGCTGCGCATGGAATCGGTGCAGAAGGAAGTGCTCGACAAGGTCGAGCAGACCCTGCGCGTCGAATTCATGTCGAACCTGGCCCGCACCAACCGCCGCGACAGCCACGAATTGATGGCCGAAATCTTCAACAGCCTGGACCGGTCGACCGAAAGCCGCTTCATGGCCGCGCTGGAAGAACGCAACCGCGACGCCGCCGAACGCATCAAGGCCCTGATGTTCACCTTCGACGACCTGTCGAAGCTGGATCCGGCCGGCGTCCAGGTGCTGCTGCGCGTGGTCGAGAAATCCAAGCTCGGCATGGCGCTGAAGGGCGCGTCCGACCAACTCAAGGACCTGTTCTTCTCGAACATGTCCGAACGCGCCGCCAAGATCATGCGCGAGGACATGGAAGCCATGGGTCCCGTGCGCCTGCGCGAGGTCGACGAGTCGCAGTCGCAGATCGTCAACATTGCCAAGGACCTCGCCGCCAAGGGCGAGATCGTGCTGTCCGAGGGCAACGACGAAGACGAACTGATCTACTGACATGGCCAAGTTTCAGTTCGATACCCCGTTCGACGAAGCCTCGGCCAAGATGATCGCCCGCAAGAAGGCGCGGGCCGAGCCGGCCGCCCCGCCCGAGCCGCAATACGGCCCGGCCGAACTGGCCGCGGCGCGCGACATGGCCTTTGCCGAAGGGTTGCAGCGCGGCCGGATGGAGGCCGAGGGCGAGATCGAGGCGCGGGTGGCCGATCTGTTGGACCGCGTCGGCGGCGACCTCGACCAGATCTTTCAGGAACATCGCCGCAGCGTGACGGCCCTGCGCCAGGAAGCGGTCGAGATCGCGGTCGCGGCGGCCAAGCGCCTGGCGCTGGGGCTGATCGACCGGTCGGCGGCGGCAAGCATCGAACAGCTGCTGCACGACCTGCTGGGCGAATTGCGCGACGAACCGCGCATCACCCTGCGGGTCAACGATGCGGTCGCCGGATCGCTGGGGCCCAGGCTGGACGCACTGGCCGCCCAGGAAGGCTTTGCCGGCACGGTGCAGCTGATCCCCGATCCCGGGATGAGCCCGGGCAATTGCCGCATCGAATGGGGCGCGGGCGGCGTCGAACGGTCGGTCGATACGATCGCCGAACATATCGACAGCCTTGTCGCCGGTTATCTTGCACGGAGTGCGGCGTCCGGCTGAACGGCGGGACGCACGAGGGAAGGAGGCCCGGTATGGCCAATGACGACGATCTCGACCTGCAGGACCTGGGCCGCTCGGCAGGCGACGACGATCTCGACGAAGATCCCAATGCGGCACGCGTCGCGCAGGATCTGGAACCGGTCTTCGACATCCCGGTCAACGTCTCGGCGGTGCTGGGCAAGTCCACCATGCAGGTCAGCCAGCTGCTGAAACTGGGCCGCGGCACCGTCATCGAGTTGGACCGCAAGGTCGGCGAGGCGATCGACATCTACGTCAACAACCGGCTGGTCGCCCGCGGCGAGGTCGTGGTGGTCGAGGATCGCCTGGGCGTGACCATGACGGAAATCATCAAGAGCGGCCGTTCCTGAACGGTTGATTGCCTGAACGGCTGGATTGACTGAGTGGAGGCAGGCGCGGCAATGCGGGTCCTGATCATCGGAAACCTGAACGGCCAGATCGGCGCGGCATCGAAGATCGCCATGGGGCGCGGCGCCAAGGTGCAGATCGCCGAATCGATCGACGACGGGCTGAACGCGTTGCGCGCCGGGCGCGGCGCCGACGTCGCGCTGATCGACGTCGGGCTGGACATCCGCCATCTGGTCGACAGCCTGAAGACCGAGCGCATCAGCCTGCCGGTCGTCGCCTGCGGCGTGGGCGCCGATGCGCGCATGGCAGTGGCCGCGATCCGCGCCGGCGCCAAGGAATACCTGCCCCTGCCGCCCGAGCCCGAGCTGATCGCCGCCGTGCTCGAGGCCGTCGCCGCCGACAGCCACCAGATGCTGCATCGCGATCCGCGCATGGCCGAGATCGTGCGGCTGGCCGAACAGATCGCCCCGGCCAATGCCTCGATCCTGGTGACCGGCGAATCCGGCACCGGCAAGGAAGTGCTGGCCCGCCACATCCACCTGAAATCGCAGCGCGCCGACAAGCCCTTCGTGTCGATCAACTGCGCCGCCATCCCCGAGGCACTGCTGGAATCGGAACTGTTCGGCCACGAGAAGGGCGCCTTCACCGGCGCCGTCGCCCGCCGGATCGGCAAGTTCGAGGAAGCCAACGGCGGCACGCTGCTGCTGGACGAAATCGGCGAAATGGATATCCGCCTGCAGGCCAAGCTTTTGCGCGTGCTGCAGGAGCGCGAGGTCGACCGCATCGGCGGCAGCCGGCCGGTCAAGGTCGACATCCGCCTGATCGCCACGACCAACCGCGACCTGGCCCAGGAAGTCACCCGCGGCACCTTCCGCGAAGACCTGTTGTTCCGCCTGAACGTCCTGAACCTGCGCATTCCCGCGCTGCGCGACCGGCCAGAGGATATCGAGCTGCTGGCCCGCCATTTCGTCCGCAAATATGCCGAGGCCAACGGCGTTCCCGAACGCCCGATCGCCGCCGAGGCGCTGGTCGCGCTGAAGCGCCATCGCTGGAAGGGCAATGTCCGCGAACTGGAGAACACGATGCACCGTGCCGTCCTGCTGGCCTCGGGGGCCGACATCGATCTGAACGCCGTCCGCCTGCCCGACGGCAGCCGCATCGATTCCGGCACCGAGGGCGCGACGATATCGGATGCCGCCGCCGCGGCCGGCGGCGCCCCCGCCCTGGTCGGGCGCACCGTCGCCGACGTCGAACGCAGCCTGATCCTGGACACGCTGAACCATACGCTGGGCAACCGCACCCATGCGGCCACCATCCTGGGCATCTCGATCCGCACGCTGCGCAACAAGCTGAAGCAGTATTCCGACGAAGGCGCCTCGATCCCGCCGCCGCGCGAGCCGGAACGCGCGGCAGTCTGACGGGCCGGGGGGAATGGGGGCCGTGATCACGACTGAGGCATCGCCATGGCGATGACCGAACAGGCGCCGGGCGGCGGCCGCGGCAATTCGGGCCTGGCCCAGTCGCTGTTCGGCCGCGCCGGCAAGCTGTCCGAATACGGCGACATGTTCCTGGCGGGCGGGGTCATCGCGATCCTGTCGGTCCTGATCCTGCCGCTGCCGATCTGGCTGCTGGACATCTCGCTGGCGTTCTCGATCACCCTGTCGATCGTCGTGCTGATGACGGTGATGTTCATCAAGCGGCCGCTGGAACTGACCGCATTCCCGGTGATCCTGCTGATCACCACGATGCTGCGCCTCAGCTTGAACGTCGCCACCACCCGCATCATCCTGGGCAACGGCCACGAAGGGCCCGACGCCGCCGGCGAGGTCATCCAGGCCTTCGGCGAATTCGTCATGTCGGGCAACCTGGTGATCGGCGCGATCGTCTTCTCGATCCTGGTCATCATCAACTTCGTCGTCATCACCAAGGGTTCGGGGCGCATCGCCGAGGTCGCGGCACGTTTCACCCTGGACGCGATGCCCGGCAAGCAGATGGCGATCGACGCCGACCTGGGTGCCGGCCTGATCGACGAGGGCGAAGCCAAGCGCCGCCGCAAGGAACTGGAAGAAGAAAGCGCATTCTTCGGGTCGATGGACGGTGCCGCCAAGTTCGTGCGCGGCGACGCGGTCGCCGGCCTGCTGATCACCGCCGTCAACCTGATCGGCGGCATTCTGATCGGCGTCGTGCAGCAGGGCCTGCCGTTCGGCGCGGCCGCCAACACCTACATGATCCTGACCGTCGGCGACGGCCTGGTGTCGCAGATCCCGGCCCTGATCATCTCGACCGCCGCCGGCATCATGGTGTCGAAGGCCGGCGTCGAGGGCTCGCCCGACACCGCACTGTTCAAGCAGCTGACCAACTATCCCCGCGGCCTGGCGATGACCGCCGGCGTCATGGGCGTCATGGCGCTGTTCCCCGGCCTGCCCAAGATCCCGTTCATCGTGCTGGCCGCGATCATGGGTTATCTGGCCTGGTATCTGCACAAGCGCCAGCAGACCCTGAAGGCCGAGGCCGAGGCCGAGCAGGTCGCCCAGGCCGCAGCCCAGACCGCGGCCCCGGCCGAGGAACCGATCACCACGGCGCTGCGCATCGACGAATTGCGGCTGGAGCTGGGCTTCGGCCTGCTGCCGCTGATCAACGATACCCGCGGTTTCCGCCTGACCGACCAGATCAAGGCGTTGCGCCGCCAGCTGGCCACCGAGATGGGTTTCATCATGCCGCCGGTGCGCATCCTGGACAACATGCAGCTGGCCTCGAACGCCTATGTCATCCGCGTCAAGGAGGTCGAGGCCGGGCGCGGCGACCTGCGCGTCGGCAAACTGCTGGTCATGGACCCGCGCGGCGCGCCGATGCAGATCGACGGCGAGGAAACGGTCGAGCCGACCTTCGGCCTGCCGGCGATGTGGGTGGACGAGGCGATGCGCGAGGAAGCGCTGTTCCGCGGCTATACCGTGGTCGATCCCGGCACCGTGATCACGACCCATCTGACCGAAGTCCTCAAGGACAACATGGCCGACCTGCTCTCGTTCACCGAGACGCAGAAGCTGATGGACGAGTTGCCCAAGGAGACGCAGAAGCTGATCGCCGACCTGGTTCCCGGCCGCATCACCGTCAACGGCATCCAGCGCGTCCTGCAGAACCTGCTGGCCGAACGCGTGTCGATCCGCGACCTGTCGACCATCCTGGAGGCGATCTCGGAGGCTTGCGGCTATACCAACAACCTGATGCAGATCACCGAACACGTGCGCGCCCGCCTGGCCCGGCAGATCAGCCACGGCAACGCCACGCCCGACGGCTATATCCCGCTGGTCACCCTGTCGCCGCAATGGGAACAGGCCTTCGCCGAAAGCCTGGTCGGCCAGGGCGAGGAACGCCAGCTGGCCATGGCGCCGTCGCGCCTGCAGGAATTCATCACCGGCGTCCGCCAGACCTACGAGCGGCTGGCGTTGGAAGGCCACATGCCCGTCCTGTTGACCAGCCCGGCGATCAGGCCGTATGTCCGGTCGATCATCGAACGTTTCCGGCCGGCCACCGTCGTCATGTCGCAGAACGAAATCCACCCGAAGGCGCGTTTGCGCACCCTGGCGCAGATCTGACGATGCGCCCGGTCGGCCAGCCATAGGGATCGCAGCCGGTGCGCCTTTCCACCTTCGTCGCGGCGACCGTGCCCGAGGCCATGGCCCAGGTGCGCGCGGCCCTGGGCGACGATGCGATCATCCTGGCGACCTACCGCAATGCCGACGGCACGGTCGAGGTGACCGCGGCGACCGACCAGCCCGACGACGACGACCAGATCCTGCTGGGCGCCCCGCCCGTCGTCCCGGCCCTGACCACGGGCCCCGCCAAGCCTGTTGCCAAGACGCCGCCGCCCCCGCTGACCGAGGCCGAGCTGCGCCCGGCCGCGGCGCTGGCCGAACGGCTGGCGACGACCCTGGCCTGGCATGGCGTGCCGCCGCGCCTGACCGACCGCATCGCCCTGTCCGCAGCACCCTATGCCGCCGCCTCGCCGGTCGCGGCACTGGCCGCCGGCCTTGATGCCCAGCTGGCCTTTGCCGGGCTGGGCGTCGCCCCGCCGCGGCCGCTGCTGCTGATCGGGCCGCCCGGCGCGGGCAAGACCACGACGGTCGCCAAGCTTGCCGCGCGCGCCGTCATCGCCAAGCTGCCGACCCTGCTGATTTCGGCCGACCGCCAGCGCGCCGGGGCGGGCGAACAGCTGGACCTGCTGGGCCGCGCCATGGGCGTGCGGGTCAAGCAGGCGGCCGATGCCGAGGGACTGGCCGATATCGTACGGCGCGAATCGCTCGGCCGCGCGGTCTTCATCGACGGCCCCGCGGCCAACCCGTTCGATCAGGCCGACATGCTGCGCCTGGCCCAGTTCGTCGCCGCCGGCGTCGAACCGGTGCTGGTGCTGCCAGCCGGCGGCGATCCGGCCGAAGCGGCCGAGATCGCCCTGGCCTTCGCCGGGCTGGGCCTGCGCCGGCTGATCGCCACGCGCCTCGATTCCAGCCGGCGGCTGGGCGGGCTGCTGGCGGCGGGCGACGCGGCAAACTTGCAATTCACGCAAGCCGGCTTCACCCCGGCCGTGGCCGACGGCCTGCGCCAGTTCGAACCGACCAGCCTGGCCCGGCTGCTGCTGCGCGACCCTGGCACCGGCGAAATCGCTTCCTTCTTCGACAGCAGAGCCTCAGAATAAGCGCCATGCAACCCGTGACGTCCCAGCGACCCCTTCTGCATCCGGCGGCCAACCCGCGCGGCCGCAACATCGTCGCGGTCGCCTCCGGCAAGGGGGGCGTCGGCAAGACCTGGCTGGCGATCACGCTGGCCCATGCGATGGCGCGCGCCGGCCAGCGCGTGCTGCTGTTCGACGGCGATATCGGCCTGGCCAACATCGACATCCAGCTGGGGCTGATGCCCCAGCGCGACCTGGGCGGCGTGGTCACCGGTCGGATCAAGCTGGCCGATGCCGTGACCCGCTACGAAACCGGCGGTTTCGACATCATCGCCGGCAAGTCGGGGTCGGGATCGCTCGGCACGCTCGACGGCCCGCGGCTTGGGCATCTGCGTGACGACCTGCTGCTGCTGGCCGGCATGTATGACCGCGTCGTGCTGGATCTGGGCGCCGGCGTCGACCAGGCGGTACGCACCCTGGCCAACTGCGCCGGGGCAGTGCTGGTGGTCGCCACCGACGAACCGACCTCGCTGACCGATGCCTATGCGTTCATCAAGCTGAACGTCGCCACCGGCACCGGCGCCGACCAGCGGATCGTCATCAACATGGCGCCGACCACCAAGGACGGCGAAAAGACCTATGCCAAGCTGCGCAAGGTCTGTGAAACCTTCCTGAAGGTCAGCCCGCCGCTGGCCGGCATCATCCGCCGCGACGACAAGGTCCGCGAATCGATCCGCAACCAGACGCCGCTGTTCGTGCGCGCGCCCGGCGCCCCCGCCGCGCTGGAGATCGAGGCCCTGGCCGACCACCTGCTCAAGGACGGCCGCCTCGAGGTCACATGACCGATATCGGTGCTGCCGGCCGGCCACCCGTGGCACCCGCAGCGACCGCCCCCGCCGCCACCTCTTCCGCCCAGCCCGCGCCCATTCCCGCAGCCAGCCCGCCGGCCGGCAGTGATGCCGGCGGCGACAATGCCGTCAACCTGGCCGCCAGCCTGGCGCGGCTGATGACCGGCAGCGCCCTGGAAGGGCTGGTGGCCGGGCGCGCCGGCGACGGCCGGGCCCTGTTGCGCCTGGCGGGCCAGACCTTCCTGTTCGACGATGCCCAGCGGCTGGCACCGCAGGCGCGGATCGCCGCCGAGCTGACCCAGGACGGCGGCGATGTTTTCGCCCGGCTGACGCAGGTCGACGGCCGCCCGCCCGATCCGGCCCTGGCCGGCCGCCTCAGCCCCGCGGCGCTGCCCGCCGGCACGGCGGCACGCGCCCTGGCCAACCTGGCCGACCAACTGGCCCAGGGCAGCGTGCGCAGCGCCAGCGTGCTGGGCCCGGCCCAGGGCGGCGGCAGCGTCGTGCTGATCGATGGCGCGCCCTATCAGCTCAGCGGCGCCGAGGGCCTGAAACCCGGCGCCACCCTGACGCTGCGGCTGGGCGAAGGGGGCCAGGCCCAGATCGTCGCCCGCGACGGCGTTGCGGTCTATCCGCCGCTGCGTGCCGGGCTTGCCACGATCGGCGATCAGGCCCTGGCGCGGCTGGTCGGCAAGGAATTCGCCGGCGTGGTGATTCCCGGCGCCGGCCAGGGCCTGCCGCTGGCGGCAGGGTCGCAACTGGGCGTGCGGCTGCTGGCCGCGGGCAGCGCCCCGCCCGGCCCCTCGATCCTGCAAGGTTACGTCGCCGGCACCGACCCCCAGGGCCGCAGCCTGGTCCAGACCGCGGCCGGCACCCTGGCCCTGACGCTCGGCGAACCCCTGCCGCTCGGCACCCAGCTGTCGCTCGACCTGCTGCGCCTGACCCCGCCCGGCGGCGGCCAGATGGTACTGGGCCGCACTGACCCGATGGCCCGTGCCGCCGAGGGATGGAATGCCCAGACCGCCGCCCTGGCGGCGCTGCGCGACAGCGCGCCCGAGGTCGCGGCCGCCATCACCGCCCGCCTGCCCCAGCCAGGGCCGGGCCTGGCCGCGGCCCTGCTGAGCGCGGTGGCGGCACTTGGTTCGGGCGAGGCGCGCGGCTGGCTGGGCGGCGATGGGCTGGCGGCGCTGGACCGGGCGGGAAAGAAGGATGCGGCCCGGCGTGCCAGGGCCGGCATGCAGGACCTGGGGGAACTGGCCGAAAAACCCGCCGGGCCCGAAGGGTGGCAGACCCTGCTGCTGCCGCTGATGGACGGCCCGCATCTGCGCCAGATCGCGATCTACGTGCGCGGCCGCAAACCGCGGGCGGAAGATGCCCAGGGCATGCCCGCCGGCACCCGTTTCGTGGTCGATGCGCCGCTGGAAAAGACCGGCGTGCTGCAGTTCGACGGTTTCATCCGCGGCAATTCGATCGACGTGATCCTGCGATCGGGCCAGGCCCTGCCCTCGGAATGGCGGCGCGACATCCAGGCGATCTTCATGTCGGCACTGGGGGCGACCGGCTATCAGGGCAGCCTGGCGTTCCAGGCCGGCGTCAAGCTGGCCAGCCCGTTGGACGAAATGCGCCGCACCGCGCAGAACGACGGTCAGGTGGTGATTTAGTCGACGGTGTCGCGGCCGGGATACCGCACGGTCAGGGCGCGCGGGTCGATCGTGTACTGGACCGGCGCACTCAGGAAATCGACCTCGCCGTCATTGGCGATCGGCCGCGACCGGTCGAATTCGATGGTGATCGCGCGCGAGGTCAGGATTTCCAGTTCCGGGTCGCGGTGCAGGGTGCCCATGAACAGCTTGGCCACCTGCCAGACCGACCCCAGCCAGTCGCTGGCATGCGAGACATAAAGGGTCAGTTCGCCCGACGACAGGTCAGGCCGGCGGAACAGCCGCCCTGCCCGGAATTCATAACCGTTGGTGGCGACGACCAGCGCCGGGCTTTCGATTTCACGGCGGACGCCGTCGACGTCCAAGGTGACCCGCATCGTCCGATGGCGGCGCAGGGCCCGCCAGGCCGCGCGCAGCATCGCCGGCCATTTGCCATAACCGAACAGCCGCCGCCGCCGTTCGCGGTCGATGATCATTTCCGGGTACAGGCCCAGCGCGGATTTGTTCAGGAACGGCATGCCATTGATGCGGCCGATATCGATGCGCTCGATCGGGGCGGCGGCCAGGGCCTGGATCGCCTCGTCGGGTGCCAGCGGAATGCCTAAGTCGCGGGCCAGCAGGTTCATCGTGCCGAAGGGCAGCACCCCCAACGGCTTGCCCGTGCCGGCCAGATAACGCGCCGCGGTCCGCAGCGTGCCGTCGCCGCCGCCGACCCATAGTTCATCGGCCCGGGCCGCGGCATCGCGCAGCACGCCGTCGATGCGGCGGGGCGACGCCAGCAGCACTTCGAACTCGGTCAGCCCGGCCGCGCGGCACTGGTCATGCAACAGGCGCACCAGGGCATCGCGGCTGAACTGGCGGGCCGTGCCGGACCGGGGATTCACGACAATGACGATCATCAGGCCCCGCTGATCAACGCATATCCCCCAGCCCCCAGCACGACCAGCAGGCCGGCCGACATCAGGCCGATCGCATGGCCGGCCAGCACGCCCAGCCCGTCGCCGGTCAGCAGGCCCAGGGCCAGCGCGGCGATCGCCAGGGCCGGTGCGATATTGCCGAACGGGATCGGCAGGGCCAGCAGAATGCCCTGCAGCATCAGCATCAGGGCCGCCGCCAGCGCCCCGGCGCCGGTCACCGCCCAGCCGATGCGCGGCCGCAATCGGCGTTCGACCCGGCGCAGCACCGGCACCGCGCGGCGCAGCACCCCGTCCAGCACCCGGCCGGGCAGCCGCCAGGCGGCGATCCGCCGCGGCAGACCGACGGTGCCGCGGCCGGGAATGACGCCGACCGCCAGCACGACCACCGCCGATCCGAAGATCGCGCCGATCGGCAGCCCCGGCGATGGCAGCATCGCGATGACCGACAGGAACAACGTGAGCATCAGCCCGGAACGGTCGCCCAGCGCCGCAGCGGCATCGGCAAGCGTCAGGTCGTCGCCGGGCGCACGCCGACGCAGGCGTGCCAGGGTCAGGGCCAGCGAGCGCGGCGGTGGCGGTTGGGGATCGGACATGTGCACAAAGCCACATATGGGCGGGTATGGTTCCCGCGGCAAGGGTATCGCTCAGGCTGTCTCGATACTGTCACGGCCCGACTGCTTGGCGGCGATCAGTGCGTGACGCGCCCGGCGTTCGATGGCGTGAAAGGTTGGATCTTCCATCCGCCGCTCGGCGATGCCGATCGACACCGTGGCCGGATGGGCCAGCCCCAGGGCCGGCCAGTCCAGTTCGCGCAGGCCCTGGACCAGGCGTTCGGCCATCGCCACCGCCACGACCTCGTTGGTGGCCCCCAGCAACACCGCCAGTTCGTCGACGCCCAGCCGGGCGATCAGGTCGCCGTCGCGCACTTCCCTCGCGGCCAGCTTCATCAGCGCCACCAGCAGACGGTCGGCGGTGTCGCGACCGTCGGCGATCACCACGGCGTGGAAATGGTCGATGTCCAGCAGGATCATCGACAGCGGCTGGTCGCGCTCGGCCGCGTCGGAAAAGGCCTGATCGGCGGATTCGTAGAAACCGCGCCAGTTCAGGGCGCCGGTCAGGCGATCCAGGCTGCCTTCGGTGCGTTCCAGCGCCAGGGCGCGGTTGGCGGCCTCGGCCGCCGCGCCGGCCGACAGCGCCACCAGGCAGACCAGCCACAGCACATAGATGCATTGCAGGCCGATGATGAAGGCCCAGATGATCGACAGGTCGTACAACGCCTGGGCCAGCGGCGCCCCGGCCAGGGCCACGACGACACGCAGGGCGAAGGCGCAGGCGGCGACCCCGCCCAGCGCGGCCGCCAGCCGGGCCGCGATCAGCCCGCGATCGATGCCGATACCCCAGGCCAGCCCCGCGGTCAGCGCCGCGGCCGCCCCCATGGCCGCATTGGCGATCACCGACCGCACGTCCGAGCCGACCGGCAGAACCAGTTGGTTGACGACGATGACACCAATCAGACCGGCCAGCAGCAGGATCTGGCGCCGGCCCCGGCCACCGGCGAACCGCACGAATCCCTGGGCCTGCAACAGCAGGCTGGCGACGAACAGCGGGTTGCGCAGGAATGCGCCGAGATCCCCGCCCCACCGCCACCCGGCGACCACCACGACCAGCAGCCCAGCCCCCGCGGCCCACCACAACAATCCGGCAACGCCACGGAACAGCAGGCCCAATACCAGGAGAGCCACGGCCAATGCCGCGGTGGCTCCCGCGAATCCAATCGCGATCACCGGCAATTCAGCCGCCATGCGGAACGACGTCCCCCCTGCCCCAACCGGCGAGAACCGGCCCGCGGCATGCTAATGGCTAAGCCGGCCGATGACAATCCCTGCGCGGTATCATGAAACCGCTGAATTGGAATCAGGCCAGCGCGGCACCGCCCCCGGCGGCAGGCTGCGCGGCCGAGCGCAAGGGAGCAACCAGGGCGTGGGCCGCCAGTTCGCCATCGGGCAAGGGGTGGGTACGATGCTGGACCGCCTGGCGCAGCAGGTCATCGATCCGCGCGGCCGACCGGTCCAGCAAGTCGCGTGGCAGCCTGCCGTCGCGCCAGGCCGCCGTCACATGCTCGGCGAATGCCAGCGCACGCGAGGTATCGGTCCAATAGGCGCAGATTTCCAGCAGGTCGGTGCCGGCCCGGATCGCCTGGACCGGCGCCTCGGCCGCGTCGAACGCCCGGCTTATCGCTCCCATCCCCAGATCGTCGGACACGATGACGCCGTCATAGCCGTATTCCCGGCGCAGCACGCCGTCGATCAGCCGGGCCGACAAGGTGGCCGGCCAATCCGGGTCGATGCGGGGAAAGACGATATGGGCGGTCATCATCAGCCGCGTGGCCTGGTCGCGGGCCAGGGCCTGGAACGGAATCAGGTCACGCGCGCGCAGTTCGTCGAGCGTCAGGTCCAGCACGGGCATGTCATAATGGGAATCGACCGAGACCGCGCCGTAACCGGGGAAATGTTTGGGACATCCCATGACATTTTCGGCCTGCAGCGCGGTCAGGAATGCCTGGGCCGGTGCCATCACGTCCTGCGTCGTCCCGCCGAACGCACGCGGCCCGATGACAGGATTGTCGGGGTTGGAATTGACGTCGACCACGGGCGCAAAGTTGACATTGACCCCGAGCGAGGCCAGTTCGCGGCCCATCGCCCGGCCCACCTTGGCCGCGTGTTCCCGCCAGTCGCGCGCGGCGGCGAACTGGGTGATCGGGGCCGGCGGGCGCAGCACGCCGCCCCCCTCATGGTCGATGCACACCAGGATGCGGTCGCGGCCGATGCAGTCGCGCGCGTCGTCCAGCAGTTGGCCGAAGGTCGCCAGCCAGTCGGCATAGGCCACGCCATGCCGGAAATTGTCGCGGAAGACAATGATGCCGGCGGGCCGCAGGCGGCTCAGCAGGCGCTTGTCATGATCGGTCAGGATCGGCTGGCGCTGCAGACCGATCAGGAAATGGTGGCCGAAATCGCTCATGCGGATCGACGTCCCCGGCCGGTCAGGCCGAGGCCCGTTCGGCGCTGCGACGGTTGAACCCCACCGAGCCGACTTCGTCCAGCATCTCGCGCTCTTTCTTGGCCAGTTCGGCCTTTTCGCGCGCCACCCGCGCCGCTTCGGCCAATTCGTATTTCTTGACGTCCTGAAAGGCTTCGGCGACCTCGTCGCGCGCCTCGGCGATACGCCCTTCCAGCTCGGCCTGGGAATTCAGCAGGTTGCGCTTCCGCTCCAGCGCGGCGGCGATATAGGGGCCATAAGCCAGGGCGACGGTCCCCTGGTCGGCGGCGCGCGCGCCCTCGTCGATCATGTCCTCCTCCAGCCGGCGCACGCGCTGCTTCATGTCGGCCAGCAGATCCTCCAGATCGGCCAGCTTGCGGCGCTTGGCGTCGAGTTCGAAACGCTGCAGGCGGATCAAGGTCTTGAGGCTTTTCATCGTCACCCACTCAACTGGCTGGGCGGCAGTCTGCCCCGGCCGGGCTTAAGGAGCGGTAAAGCCGCGACTCGGCACCAAATCTCGCTCGCCATTGTAGTTAAGATTGGTTAACGTTAACTATGGTAAAGATCCGACGCGCCAAGCGGGGCGCGGGCCCGTGGGGGTACCTGGATTTCAGGGCGGCGGGCTTCAGGGGATAGTGGCCGGTTACGGCCAGGGGAGGTATCGAGATGCGCGTGCTGCTGATCGAAGACGACGCCCAGATGGCCAAGAGCATCACGTTGATGCTGGGTGCCGAAGGCTTCAACGTCTATGGCACTGACCTCGGCGAAGAAGGCCTCGACCTCGGCAAGCTCTACGACTACGACATCATCATCCTCGACCTGAACCTGCCGGACATGCACGGCTACGACGTGCTGCGCAAGCTCAGGAACGCCAAGGTCAACACCCCGATCCTGATCCTGTCCGGCATGAACGAGCCGGACAAGAAGGTGAAGGGTTTCGGGTTCGGCGCCGACGACTATCTGACCAAGCCCTTCGACCGCGAGGAACTGGTGGCGCGCATCCATGCCATCGTCCGCCGCTCGAAAGGCCACGCCCAGTCGCAGATCCGCACCGGCAAGCTGGTCGTCAATCTCGATACCAAGTCGGTCGAGGTCGAAAGCCAGCGCCTGCACCTGACGGGCAAGGAATACGCGATGCTCGAGTTGCTGTCGCTGCGCAAGGGCACGACCCTGACCAAGGAGATGTTCCTGAACCATCTCTACGGCGGCATGGACGAACCTGAACTGAAGATCATCGACGTCTTCATCTGCAAGCTGCGCAAGAAGCTGGCCCAGGCGACCTCGGGCGACAATTACATCGAGACCGTGTGGGGCCGCGGCTATGTCCTGCGCGACCCGGAGGAAGGCGCCAAGGAAGCGCCGGCACCGGCGCAGAAGCGCGCCGCCGCGATGGCGGCGCGATAAGACCTCCAGGGTCGACCGTCATCCCGGCCGAGGCGCGGACGCGGTTTCCAGCGCCTCTTGCGCGCTACGCCTCTCGCCCTGGCGACCGGCGTTCGCCGCTATGACGATTGTATTTCAGGATGGCGGCAGCGGGCTCAGGCCAGCTGGTAGACGCCGCGCTGGCCCTGCACCGGCTTGAAGCGTTCGGTCACGCCCAGCACCGTTTCGGCACCGCCCAGGAACAGGACACCGTCCTTGGGCATGATCTTGGCCATGCGCTCCAGCACCTTGGCCTTGGTCTCGTTGTCGAAATAGATCAGCACGTTGCGGCAGAAGATGATGTCGAACGACCCCAGTGCGCCCAGGTCGTCCAGCAGGTTGAACTGGCGGTAGCGGACCATCGCGCGCAGCGACGCGTCGATCTGCCACATCTCGTTGACCTGCTGGAAGTACTTGATCAGCATCTGGATCGGCAGGCCGCGCTGGACCTCGAACTGCGAATAAAGCCCGACCTTGGCCTTTTCCAGCACTTCGCTGGACAGGTCCGTACCGGTGATCTCGACGCGCCAGCCGGCCAGCTTGGCCTGTTCCTCGCGCAGGATCATCGCCAGCGAATAGGCTTCCTGGCCGGTCGAGCAGGCGGCCGACCAGATCTTGATCTGGCGGCGATCGGCCCGCGACTTCAGGAAGGTCGGCAGCGTCTCGGCCTTGAAGATGTCGAACGGCTTGTTGTCGCGGAAGAAGAACGATTCATTGGTCGTCATCGCCTCGGTGACGTCGCGCAGCAGCGCCTCGTCCCCGCCCAGGCGGATCTTCTTGACCAGATCGTCCAGCCCGCCCAGGCCGCGCTTGCGGGCCAGCGGGATCAGGCGGCTTTCCAGCAGGTACTGCTTGTCGCGGGTGATGATCAGCCCGGACCGCTGCTTCAGCATCCCCGCCATGTAATCGAAATCCAGCGGGGTCATGGGACCGCCCCTTGCGTGAGTTTCTCGATATGGGACGCAATCCGGTCCAGCGGCAGGACGGCGCTGCACAGCCCGTGCGAAGCCACCGCGCCGGGCATGCCCCAGACCACGCTGGTCGCCTCGTCCTGCGCGATCATCGTGCCGCCGGCATCGATCAGCACCTGGCCGCCCTTGGCCCCGTCGGAACCCATGCCGGTCAGGATCACGGCCAGGACACTGCCGCCATAGGCGCGGGCCAGGCTGCGCAGCATTGGGTCCACCGCCGGTCGGCAGAAGTTTTCCGGCGGATCCTGGTTCAGCCGAATGACCTTCTTCTGGCCCTCGACCTGTACCGTCATGTGCCAGTTGCCGGGCGCGATGTAGATCCGGCCGCCTTCGACCGGCTCGCCGTCGACCGCCTCGGCCGCATTCATCCCGGCGATGCGGGTCAGATGCTCGGCCAGAATGGTCGTGAAGGTCGGCGGCATGTGCTGGGTGATCAGGATCGGGATCCGGATCTTATTCTTGAGCTGGCCGAAAACCTGGAACAGCGCCTGCGGCCCGCCGGTGGATGACCCGATCGCCAGGACCTTGGGCGGCAGGATGGCGGCACTGCGCAGCGTGATCGGACCGGCATATAGCGACTTGGACGACGTGGCGCCGGTGGCCCCACCCGAGCCGGCCGGCGCGGGGGTACGCGCCGAGGGGGCGGGCGTGGCCTTGGCCGTCGACCCGCCCTCGGGCAGGCCGGCACGGCGCCGCTTGGCGCGCCGGGCCACGGCCCCCAGCGTCTTCACGCGCGCCAGCAGATCGCGCTGGAATTCCTGGACCGTCGACTGGTCGCGCATCGCCGACGGCTTGGCGATATAGTCGGCCGCGCCCGCCTGCAGCGCCTTGAGGCTGATATCGGCGTTCCGCATCGTCAGCGTCGACGCCATGATGACCTTGACGTCGGGCTGCACGGCCAGAATTTTGGGCAGCGCGGTCAGGCCGTCCATCTCGGGCATCTCGACGTCGAGGACGATGACCTCGATATCGGTGCGGGCGATTTCGCGCACGGCGACGGCCCCGTTGCCGACCGAGGCAGCCACCTCGATCTCGGGGTCCTCCTGCATCCAGCGGGTCACGAGACCGCGAACCACTGCGGAATCGTCGACCAGCATGACGCGATAGGGGCCGTCTGTTGCCATTTCCTGCCCTGTTCCGAGCGCGACCGGATCAGGCCCGCCTTACAGCAGCCCGACCTGCGCGAACTTCGCCTCGATGATCTCTTTGTCGAAAGGCTTCATGATGTACTCGTTCGCACCGGCTTCGATCGCTTCACGGATATGGGCCATGTCGTTCTCGGTCGTGCAGAACACCACCACCGGCCCGTCCCCGCCGCTGAGCTTGCGCAGCTCGCGCAGGAAATCGATGCCGTTCATGACCGGCATGTTCCAGTCGAGCAGGATCGCGTCGGGCAGCGCCTTGATGCATTCGTTGAGCGCTTCCTGGCCATCGACCGCTTCGCGGATTTCGAAGCCGAGCTGCTCAAGAATGCGACGAGCCACCATTCTGATGACACGCGAATCGTCGACAACCAAACAGGACTTCATTTACACGCCTCCGCCGCCGGGACGCGTGGGTCCCGATTGATTCGCCTTATCCGCCCCTAGGATTTACCCGAACCTCCGGGCCATACCAAGCCCAGTTTCACTACCGGTACGGTACCTGGTGTTGCGGCACGACGTCTCACGCTGCCGAAGAAGACCCTTGGAAGGTCAGCAGGCGCTCGACCTCGAGCACCACCAGCAGGCGGCCATCAAGGCGATAGATACCACCCGACACCTCACGCCAGCGCGGGTTCAGCGTCAAGGGGTTCCGCTCGAACGCCTCGTCGGGCAGGCTCAGCACCTCGCCGACCGAATCGATCATCAGGCTGTAGGGTTCGCCGCGATGCTCGACCACCACGCTCATCCCCTGCTCGCCCGCGGGGCGCGGCGGCAGGTTCAGGCGGCGACGCACGTCGACGGCGGTGACGATGCGGCCGCGCAGGTTCAGGGCGCCCGCGATCTCGGGCGGCGACAGCGGGATGCGCGTGATCTTCTGCGGACCCAGAACGTCCTGGACCGACAGCACGGGAATGCCGAACAGCTGACCGCCGATGGTGACCGTGACGTATTCGCTGGAACCGCCGGCGGCCTTGGCCACCGCGGTGCCCTGCGACTTGACCAGCGCGCCGCCGGTCGTGGTGGTGACTGATGTCGAGGCCATTATGCGGTCCCTCCGGCGGACAGGGTCTGGGCCAGGCTCTTCAGCAGGGCTTCGCGGTCGAACTTGGCGACGTAGTCGGCAAAGCCGACCTCGCGGCCACGGTCGAAGTCGCTCTTATTGGTGTGCGAGGACAGGGCGATGATCGGGGTCTCGCGCCAGCGGTAGTCGCGCTTGACCTCCTCGGCGAATTCAAAGCCGTTCATGCCGGGCATCTCGATGTCGGAAATGATCACCGAGAACTGCTCGCCTTCGTCGCGGCGCTTCAGCGCCACTTCGGCATTGTCGGCCGTCTCGACCGCGTAGCCGGCGACCGACAATAGCGGCACCAGCATGTTGCGGAAGAACGGGCTGTCATCGACCAGCAGCACCTTGTGCTTCTCGCTGGCCTGGCCGAACGGGCTGTCGTCGTGGTTCTTGAACCAGTCGCCGAAGGCGCGGGTCAGGAAATAGCCGACGTCGATGATCTCGGTCGCCTGGCCGGCGATCACGGCCGAGCCCAGGATGCCCTGGTCCGACGACTTCAGTTCGATGTTCAGCTCGGATTCGACGATGTCGACGATCTCGTCGACCATCAGGCCCAGCGTCGATTCGTGGTCCGAGAAAACCAGGATCGGCTGGCGGCCTTCCGAGCGCATCTGGAAGCCTTCGCGCATCGTGACCAGCGGCATCAGCTTGCCGCGATACTGCACGACATGGCGGCCGTTGACGAATTCGATCTGGCCGACGTCGATCTCTTCGAGGCGGGCGACCAGCGACAGCGGCACGGCCTTGGGCTCCTTGCCGCCGGCAGTGAACAAGAGCAGGGCCATCAGCTCGCTCGACCGGGCAAGGCGCAGTTCGTCCTCGATGACCGTCGATTCGGTCGTCGCGGTCTCCGACGAGGCGGTGGCGATCCCGTTGGGGTCCAGGATCATGATGACCGAGCCGTCGCCCAGGATCGTGTTGCCCGAGAACATCGGGATGTCGCGCAGGATCGGCGCGACCGGCTTGACCACGATTTCCTCGGTGTCGAACACGCGGTCGACGACGATGCCGAACTGATAGGACCCGACCAGGGTGACGACGATGAACTTTTCCGACTGGGTGTCGATTTCGTCGGTCACGTCGACCAGGCGCAGCGTCTGGTCCAGGAAGACCAGCGGCAGCAGCCGGTTGCGCAGGCGCAGGACCGGGGTGTCGTTGATCCGCTCGATCTTCATCTCGGAATTGCCCGAGACGCGGACCAGCTCGACGACGCTGATCTGCGGGATGGCATAACGCTCGGCCGCGCATTCGACGATCAGGGCCGACACGATCGCAAGCGTCAGCGGGATCTTGATCGTGAAGGTCGAGCCCTTGCCCTCCTCGGACTTCAGCTCGATCGTGCCGCCGATCTTTTCGATGTTCGTGCGGACCACGTCCATGCCGACACCGCGGCCGGAGACCGAGGTCACCGCGGCCGCGGTCGAGAACCCGGCCTTGAAGACGAACATGTGGATCTGCTGGGTCGACATCGAGTCGAGCTCGGCTTCGGTCGCCAGGCCGTTCTCGATCGCCTTCTGGCGGATGCGGCGGGTGTTCAGGCCGCGACCGTCGTCCTTGATCTCGATGATGATATGGCCGCCTTCATGGAAGGCGTTCAGCGCGATCCGGCCGGCCTCGGGCTTGCCCGCCTGCAGGCGGTCCCCCGGATTCTCGATGCCGTGATCCGCCGAATTGCGGACCATGTGGGTCAGCGGATCCTTGATCAGTTCCAGGACCTGGCGGTCCAGTTCGGTCTCGGCCCCGTGCATCTGCAGGTCGATCTTCTTGCCGAGTTCGACCGAGAGATCGCGGATGATGCGCGGCAGCTTGGCCCAGGCATTGCCGATCGGCTGCATGCGCGTCTTCATGACGCCTTCCTGCAGCTCGGTCGTCACGTGGCTCAGCCGCTGCAGCGGGACCGTGAATTCCGAATTGTCCAGGCTGCGCACCATCTGCAGCAGCTGGTTGCGGGTCAGCACCAGCTCGGAAACCATGGTCATCAGGTTTTCGAGCAGGTCGACCGAGACGCGGATCGACTGGTTGGCGACGCTCGATTCCGCCGGCACGGCGGTGGCGACGGCATCCTTGGGCGGCGCGGCGCTGGCGGTCGGCTTGGCCGCGGCCGGCGGCTTGGGTGCCTCGACGGGGACCGGCACGCTGGGCGGCGGGGCGGCGGCACCGCTCGGGGCCGGCAGCACGGCGGTTTCCTGGAAGACGCGCTCGAGTTCCTCGAGGCTGACCTCGCCCGGTTTCAGCGCGCGGCCCAGCTCATGGTCGAAATCGCCGGTGTTGGCCGCCGGCGGGGGCGCGACCGGGACCGGCGGCGGGGGTGGAGGCGGCGGCGGCGCGGCGCCGGCGGGGGTCTTGCCCTCGGCCATGGCATCCAGGCGCTCGATCAGGTCGTTGTCGTCGCCATGGGGCTCGGCTTCCAGCTGTTCGAGCTGGGCCAGCAATTCCTTGATGCGGTCGATCGATTCCAGGATCAGCGTCACCGCGGCGGGGGTGACGACCAGCTTGCCCTCGCGGAACTTGCCCAGGATGTTCTCGCCCGAATGGGCGACGGCGGCAAGACGCGGCAGGCCCAGGAAGCCGCAGGTGCCCTTGATCGTGTGGACCAGCCGGAAGATGTTGTCGATCAACGGCGGGTTGTTCGGGTTCTGCTCAAGATTAACGAGCTCGACATCGAGCGTGGCGATGCTCTCGTTCGTCTCGGTCAGGAACTCTCTAAGCAGGTCGTCCATCTCATACCCCCAGGAATTCGCCGGGATTTTCTACGGCCGGCAGCCGTTTAGCAGTCGCGCGGGTCCGTCGGCGAACTGGATTATCAATGGCAGCGATTACCGCCCAAAGCCAGTATCTCAATGCCAGCGTAATGTAAAATAAAGCAATCCCTCGCCGGTTTTGGTTTCAAGGCGAACGCCACCTTCGGCTGCCAGGGTTGCAAGCAGATGACTGACCACGCTGCGCGGATCCAGCTGTTCGTCGGTCAGCCGGCCGGTCAGCGCTTCGGCCGTCTCGGCCTCGAGCCGGGCGCCGGGGCCGGAGGCGGTGATGGTCGCCACCGCGTCGCCGGCTACCGCCACCGACAACACGCCCCCCTTGGGCAGGCAGCTTGCGGCAACCAGGACAAGATTGAGCAGCAGCCGTGCCTGCAGCTTGGGCAAGCCGGCCGGGGCGCCTGACGCGGTCTCGGGCCAATCCAGCCGGGTGCGCCCCTGGGTGAACAGCCCTGCCGCGGCCTTGCGCAACTCGGACAGACCGATCGCATCGCCGAAACCGCCGGCCATGCCGAAGGCCAGGCGGAAAAAGGTCAGGCGCCGCAACGCTTCGCCCGCGCTGTCGCCCAGCAGGTCCAGGGCCTGGCGGCGCAGTTCCGGATCGTCGTCGTCTTCCAGCAGTTCGACGCCGTTGTTCAATGCCCCGATCGGACCGACCAGGTCATGGCACAGCCTGGAACATAAAAGCGATGCGATACGCGTAGACGACGTCATGAACCGTCCGGCCCCCCCGACCCCTATAAACCGTGCAACTCGGACTGGCGTCCAGCCCGAACATAACCTTACAAGGCGGCCGCGACCAGACGTCGCAGGATATCTAAAGTGCGCGAACGACCTGCTCCACCACGGCATCCCAGGCGCCGGGGCGAGGCTGGCGGAACAGGCGCATCGTCGGATACCAGGCCGTCGTCTCGCCGGCGGCCAGCCAGCGCCAGTCAGGCACCTTCTTCAGCATCAGCCAGGTCGGCCGCCCCAGCGCGCCGGCCAGGTGCGCCGGTCCCGTGCAGGTCGAGATCACGAGATCCAGCCCGGCCATGGCCGCCGCCGTATCGGCCATATCCCGGAATTCCGGCCCCAGCGACGCCGGGCGCAGGCCGTCGGGCAGCGCGTCGAGCTGATCCAGGCCGTGGTCGCGCTGCAGCGAGACGACCGCAATATCAGGCCGAGACAGCAGGGGCGCGAGCTTGCGCAGCGGGATCGACCGTTCGGGTTCGCAGGCCTGCGCGGGATTGCCCTGCCAGATCAGGCCGATGCGCCGCCGGCCGGGCGGACACAGGGCGTCGAGGCGCGCAGCCCATCGGCCGACGGCCGCATCGTCGGCGCGCAGATAGGGGACCGCGGCACCGCCGTCGGGAGACGCGCCAAGCAACGCCGGCAGGTCGGCAAGCGGCACGCGGGGAAACGACGGATCCATCCGATGGTTCTGATCGACCACCTGGTCGACCCCGGGAAATCCTTCGAACAGCGGCCGGGCCGCACTGGGGCAATGCAGGATGACCGGGCCGCCGTCACGCGGCACCAGCGGCAGGAAACGCGCGAACATGATGAAGTCACCCAACCCCTGTTCGGCCAGGACCACCAGCGGACGGCCGGCCAGCGGTTCGCCCTGCCAGCGCGGCCAGGGGCCGATGCGATGGTCGGACATCTCCGGGGTGCCGCGCCACCGCTCCCGATACTCGGCGAATCCTTCCTGCCAGCGCCCCTGCATCAGCAGGGCCTGCGCCAGGTTGAAACGCACCGCTCCCGCCTCGGGGGCCAGCCGACGGGCCGTTTCCAGCGGTTTCAGCGCCTCCTGATACAGGCCGGCATCGAACAGGGCCGCGCCCAGATTGCACCAGGCCGCGTGCCAGTCCTGGTCTGCCTTCAGGCATTCCCGGAACAGGCGCTGCGCCTTGACATGGTTCTTGCCATGCAAGGCTTTCAACGCCTTGGCAAACAAAGGCTCGGCAGCGGCACGGGCAGGCGAAGGCGGCATCTGATCGTCGGGCTTTTTGGGCTAGGCAGGGTTGCGGTGGGCGGCGATTATGGCCAAAACCTCGCGAGGCGCCATGATCGATTTGACACCCGGAACCTGGGTCCGCCACCCGGATCAGCCGGACTGGGGCCTGGGCCAGGTGCAATCCTCGGTCAACGGCCGGGTCACCGTGAATTTCGAGAATGCCGGCAAGCAGTTGATCAACATTGCCGTCGTCTCGCTCGAAACCGTCGACCTGCGTCGGCCCAAGCGCTGAACTGGCGGGGAATGCCCATTCCCGGCTAGACTGCGGTCATGTCGCATTTCGATTCAGACCTTCTGGACCGCCTGCGTGTCCTGACCGAAACCGCCGGTGCCGCCATCCTCAACATCTACGGTGCCGAATTCAGTGCGCGCACCAAGGCCGATGCCTCGCCGGTGACCGATGCCGACGAGGCGGCCGAGGCGATCATCGTGGCGGGCCTGGCGGAACTGACCCCGGGCATCCCGATCGTCGCCGAGGAATCGATGGCCCGCGGCGAGGCGCCGGGCACGCTGGGCGCCCGCTTCTGGCTGGTCGACCCGCTGGACGGGACGCGCGAGTTCGTGTCGCGCAACGGCGAATTCACCGTGAACCTGGGGCTGATCGAGGACGGCCTGCCGGTGCTGGGCATCGTCCAGGCCCCGGTACTGTCGGAACTCTATCTCGGCATCGTCGGCCAGGGGGCCTGGCGCTGGCGCCAGGACGGCGGGCCCGAGCCGATCGGCGTGCGCTGCTGCCCGGAGGATGGCCACGACGTGCTGGCCAGCCGCAGCCATCGCGACCAGGCGACCGAAGATTTCCTGGCCGGCGTCAAATGCCGCAGCCTGGTGGGTGCCGGCTCGTCGCTGAAATTCTGCCGCCTGGCCGAGGGCGCGGCCGATCTGTACCCCCGGTTCGGCCCCACCGCGGAATGGGACACGGCCGCCGGCCAGGCCGTGCTGGTGGCGGCCGGCGGGTCCGTCGTCGACCTGGACGGCCGCGAATTGACGTATGGCAAGCCCGGCTTCCGCAACCCGGCCTTCATCGCCCGCGGTGCCTGATGCCCGGCGACGGACGCAGCCTCGGCCGGTCGCTTCGGGTCTGGCGGACCCTGAAGGGCATCAAGCAGAGCCATGCGGCCGAATTGCTGCGCGTGTCGCAGGGCACGATCTCGCGCTGGGAATCGGGGGCGCTGGCGCCCGATGCGGATGAACAGGCCAGCCTGCGCGACCTGCTGGGCGCGCGGCTCGACGGTGCGGCCGACCGTGCCCTGGCCCGGCTGATCGAACAATCGCCGGCCCGCGTCCACCTGGTCTGCGACATCACCCACAACCTGCTGGCGGCCTCGCCGCGGCGCACGGCGTCCTGGGGGCTGGGCTTCGCCGAGTTGCGCGGCCGGTCGCTGTGGCGATATGCAACCCCCGAGATCGTCGCCGCCGAGAACCGCCTGGCCGAG
>Ga0206117_100777_pt1 | contig 24354 bp, 19 predicted proteins | sample 3A5Ametagenome_FD_177997 | JGI IMG/M metagenome (GOLD analysis project Ga0206117, IMG submission 177997) | Enriched microbial communities from leaf-cutter ant dump, University of Wisconsin, Madison, United States - 3A5A | ecosystem: Environmental > Terrestrial > Nest > Insects nest > Nest dump... | reverse complement strand
ACGAGCGTTCGACTTGCATGTGTTAAGCCTGCCGCCAGCGTTCGTTCTGAGCCAGGATCAAACTCTCATGTTCAAGAGTTCTTTCCCGAAATCACAAGTTCACTTGACGAGGTCCATTCCAATCAAACCCCCGAAAGGATCCAACCGAAACGGTCCTTTTATCAAGAAACGTGTCTTCCGGACTTAGCTCTTCTTAGTACCCGACAAACCCTCTCAGGTCAGTCACGCACCGAATGCCCTAAGCGCCGGCCACGTTTCTCTTTCTTCCTATTCACTTGTCAAAGAACGGAGGGGGTTACCCTCAATAACTGAACCTCAAGAGCGCACCGAACCTTGATCTGTCAAACCCGTCAACCTGACGACCTCGACCGACCAATATGCCCGGACATGTTCTTAACGTCCGTTCTGGAAGATCACTGATGACCCCACCGTTTCCGGCGTTTCATCTCCCTTCCGAGCCATCGCACTAGGCGACGACCAGTCCGGCGGCACCACGTCGCTGCAGCGCCGCCGTCGTTGGAGCGGTTTATAGGCACCCTCCCCGGACCTGTCAACGGCTTTTCTTCAAAAAACCGTCACAGAAGCCAACGACCCGTCAAAGCCCGGATTTCCGGGCTTTTCTTTAGCCACCTCTATCCACAGGTCGAAAGGCCCGTTCGGTCGACGCCGACTTTTCCGGCCTTTTCCATCCAGCGCCGGGAAAGCCTCCGCCAATAGCCTGCGGTTTCCACGGCGAGACGATGCAGATATGGTAAACAAAACGGAAACGACAAGGAGTCGCCGTGCCGGACTTTTTCACGACCACCACCCTCGCCGAGGCGATGCCGGTCATCATCCTCGCCGCGATCCTGGTGGCGGGCCTCTTGGTTCTTGCCTTGACGAATGCCTCCGCCCGCCGCCGTCTCGCCGAGAGCGAGGCGGCCGGCCGCCTCGAACTGGCTCGCCTCGAGGAGCGCGCCCTGCGCCTTGCCGACGCCGACGGCCAGCTCGCCCAGCTAAAGGAGCGGCACGCCAGCCTCAGCACCGATCTCGCCCGTATCCGCGCCACGCTGGAAGAACGCGACAACGAGACGCGCCGGCTCGACCGCGAACTGGAAGCGGCGCGCACCGCCCTCGCCGACACCAAGAGCAAGAACGAAGAGGACGAGGCCGACCTGCGCGAGGCGCTCGGCGCCGTGCAGTCCAAGCTCAGCGCTGCCCATGCCGACCTCAGGGCCAAGACCGAGGAGGCGGACGGGCTGAAGGCCGATCTTCTCAAGGCTCGCGAACAGCGCGAGGAAGCGCAGCGGCTGCTGGGCGAGGCACGCGTCGCCCTCACCGACATGCGCTCGCGCGCCGAGGAAGAGCGCAAGGCCTCGGCCGAAAAGCTCGCCCTGCTTCAGGAAGCGCGCACCCAGCTCTCCGACCAGTTCAAGGCGCTGGCCGCCGACATCCTGGAAGAGAAGTCGAAATCCTTCTCGGAGGCCAACCGTGCCTCGCTCGGCACGCTGATCGATCCGCTCAAGGTGCAGCTCGCCGACTTCAAGGGCAAGGTCGAGGAAGTCTACATCAACGAGGCCAAGGAGCGTTCGGCGCTCGGCGAGCAGGTGCGGCAGCTGTTCAGCCTCAATCAGCAGCTCTCGCGCGACGCCAACAACCTCACCTCGGCGTTGCGCGGCCAGAACAAGAGCCAGGGCAACTGGGGCGAGATGATCCTCGAGCGGGTGCTGGAGGCGGCCGGCCTCGTCAAGGGCGTGCACTTCGTGCCGCAGGAGAGCCACTCGCGCGAAGATGGCAGCCGCATCCAGCCCGACGTGGTGCTGAACCTGCCGGGGCAGCGCTTCATGGTGATCGACAGCAAAGTGTCGCTCAATGCCTACGAGCTGTTCTCCACCGCCGAGGAGGACGGCGCCCGCGAGGCGGCGCTGCGCCGCCATCTCGACAGCATCCGCGGCCACATCAAGGACCTGTCGGCCAAGAACTACCAGGAGATCCACGGCCTCGCGGCACTCGACTTCGTCATCCTGTTCGTGCCGATCGAGCCGGCCTTCCTGGTTGCCATCACCCGTGACGCCGAACTGTGGCACCAGGCCTGGGAGAAGAACATCCTGCTGGTCAGCCCGTCGTCGCTGCTGTTCGTCGTCCGCATCGTCGCCCAGCTCTGGCAGAAGGAGCAGCAGACCAGGAACGCCCAGGACATCGCCAAGCGCGGCTCCGAGCTCTACGACAAGTTCGTCGGCTTCGTCGAAGACCTCGACAAGGTCGGCAAGGGCCTGAAGGACGCCCAGAGCGCCTACGACCGCGCTTACGGCAAGTTCGCCACCGGCCGCGGCAACGTCATCCGTCAGGCGGAGATGCTGCGCTCCCTCGGCCTCAAGACGGCGAAAAGGCTCGACGCGACCCTGCTGGAAGCCGCCGACGCCGACGAGGACACGGGTGCCCTGCCCGCCCCCGAGGATCAGCCGAGCTGAGGATCACTCCTCGCCCGGCGGCGCCCGGCGGTCGCGCTTGATGGCGCCGCGCTTGGTCTTGGCATCGACGCGGCGCACCTGGCTCGCCCGCGTCGGCTTGGTGGCGACGCGCGGCTTGGGCGGGATCGCCGCCTCGGCGAGAATGGCCTTCAGGCGGTCGAGCGCGTCCTCGCGATTGCGCTCCTGCGAGCGGAAGCGCTGGGCCTGGATGACGATCTCGCCTGCCTGCGTCAGCCGCGACGGCCCGGCGATGCGCGAGGCGCGCACCTTGGTTTCCCAGGGAATGCCCGAGGCGTTGTAGAGGTCGTAGCGCAGCGCTACCGCCGTCGCCACCTTGTTGACGTTCTGCCCGCCCGGGCCGGACGCCAGGACGTAGGAGAAGCTGAGGTCCTTCTCGTCGATATAGAGGCGGTCGGCAACGTAGATCATGACGGCAGGATAAAGATCGTCGCCGACCTCCGCAAACCCTCTCGTTATAAGTGTTCCGCTTGATCCGGACTCATCCGGCTCAAGCGGGTTCCGGCCTGACCGGCCGGCGCCCGGTCGGGCGCTTCCGCCTGAAAGGTCGGAACCCGACGGAAACGGGATTACACCTTCAGGAAACGTCCACTCGCCGCCACGCCGACCAGGAACACCGAGATGATCAGGAAGGCGGTCGGCAGCGAGGCGATGTGGGCGACGAAGCCGATAGCCGCCGGGCCCATCAGGATGCCGGCGTAGCCGAGCGTCGTCACCGCCGGCACCGCCACGCTTTCCGGCATCAGCGTCTGCTTGCCGATGGCGCTGTAGAGCACCGGCACGATGTTGGAGCAACCGGCGCCGATCATCGCAAACCCGATCATCGCCGCCGTCACCGACGGCACCAGCGTCGCCACCAACAGACCCGAGGCGGCCAGGAGTCCGCCGACGAGGATGATGGTCGTCCGGCTGACCCGCCGCACGATGGCGTCGCCCGAGAGGCGGCCGATGGTCATGGTGGTGGCGAAGGCCGCGTAGCCGAAGCCGGCATGCGCCGGATCGGCGCCGCGCGTGAAGGTGAGGAACACCGCGCTCCAGTCGAGGATGGCGCCCTCGGTCAGGAAGACGATGAAGCAGAGGATGCCGATGAATAGCACCACGCCGCGCGGCAGCGCGAAGGCGGGGCCGGATGTATCGCCACCGAAGCCGAGGAAATGCGGCGCCGCCCAGATCAGCATGGCCGCCGTGAACACCGCCGCGACCAGCGACACGGTGATCGGCGAGGCGCCAAAGCTGAGGAGACCGGCGCAACCGGCGGCGCCGGCGATGCCGCCGACGCTGAACAGCCCATGGAAGCCGCTCATCAGCGCCTTGCCGGCCGCCCGCTCGACGATCACCGCCTGAATGTTGATGACGCAGTCGACCGAGCCGACGCCGGCGCCGAGAACGAACAGCGAGGCGGCGAGCAGCGGCGCGCTCGACACCGTCGCCAGCGCCGGCAGGGCGACGCAGACCATCAGCGACGAGGCGATCAGCACCCGCCGGCAGCCGTATTTGCCGGCCAAGGCGCCTGCGAGCGGCATGGCGATGATCGAACCGATGCCGAAGGCCAGCAGCAGAAGGCCGAGGCCGCCGGCTTCGAGGCCGGCGCGCGTCTTGGCGAACGGCACCAGCGCCGCCCAGACGGCGCCGCCGAAACCGGCGATGAAGAAGGCAACGCGCGTGGAAAACTGCTCGGCGCGCCCGATGGTCGCGGACGTCAGGATGGCGGTGGACATGGCGAACAACAGCTCCTCAAGAAAACTGCCGTCCTCCCCCGAGACGGTCCGATCCGAACCATGACGACACGGCTATTGATTCGATTCACAAGCCCCTCGTCAAGAGGCTGACGTCGCGGCGCGCGTTTTGCCGCGGCGCTGTGGCTTTGCTGCGATCCGTCAACCGTTCGGCCGGATGTCGGCCGCCGGCCGGAACCGATGCCGCCCTGGGGCGTTCCAGGTCTGGGGCGTGAGTTCGGGGCGCGAATTGCCGCGCCCATGACCGACCGCATGGCCGCCTTTGACGTCTCGCCCGGAGATGGTGCCTTGTCCGTTTTCCGACGCTTCCCGCTCGTGACCTCCGGTCTTGCCCGCCTTCGTTCGGCGCTGATCGTCCTGTGTTCCGGCCTGCTGCTGGTCAGCTGCCAGTTCCCGGTGCTGGATCCGAGCGGACCGATCGCCGCCAAGGAAAAGCAGCTCATCCTGATCTCCACCGCGCTGATGCTGCTCGTCGTCCTGCCGGTGATCATCCTCACGCTGTTCTTCGTCTTCTGGTACCGCGCGTCCAACACCCGGGCGCACGCCATGCCCAACTGGGCGCATTCCAACGCCATCGAGGCCGTCGTCTGGATCGTGCCGCTGCTCATCGTCATCGCGCTCGGCTGGCTCGCCTGGACCACCACCCACGCCCTCGATCCCTACAAGCCGCTCGAGGAGACCGACAAGCCAACGCTGGAGATCGATGTCGTCGCACTCGATTGGAAGTGGCTGTTCATCTACCCCGAGCAGAACATCGCCAGCGTCAACGAGGTCGCCTTCCCCATCGACCGGCCGGTGCGCTTCGAGATCACCTCCGACACGGTGATGAACTCGTTCTTCATCCCGGGCCTCGCCGGCCAGATGTACGCCATGGCCGGCATGCGCACCCAGCTCAGCCTGATCGCCAACAAGCCGGGCAGCTTCGGCGGCCTGTCGGCCAACTACAGCGGCGCCGGCTTCTCGGGCATGCGGTTCACCGCGCTGGCCACCTCCGACGCCGATTTCGAGGCGTGGACGCGCAAGGTCGCCGCCGCCGGCCAGCCGCTCGACAAGGCCGCCTATGCCAAACTCGCCAAGAAGCGGGAGAACAGCCCTGTCGTCTACTACGCGCCGGGCGACCCCGACCTCCTGGTCAACCTGATCAAGAAATACCGCCACACGCCGCCACCGGAACCGACGGGCGACACGCCGGCAGAGGCGAGCCAGACGCCGCCAGCCGCACACGCGGACCACTGAACTCGTCGGCCGTCGACCGGGCGGCCATCGTGGAGAGCACGACGTGAACCCACTTCTTGGCAAGCTCACACTCGAAGAGATCCCCTATCACGAGCCCATCATCATGGGGGCGGTCGGCGTCGCCCTCCTCGGGGTTCTCGCCATCGCGGTAGTCCTTCAGCGCTACCGCCTCTGGGGCTGGCTCTGGTCGGAGTACATCACCTCCGTCGATCACAAGAAGATCGGCATCATGTACGTGCTGCTCGGCCTCGTCATGCTGCTGCGCGGCTTCACCGACGCCGTCATGATGCGCCTCCAGCAATCGATGAGCCTCGACCCCAATCCGGGCTATCTGCCGCCGGAGCACTTCGACCAGATCTTCACCGCCCATGGCGTCATCATGATCTTCTTCGTGGCGATGCCGTTGATCGTCGGGCTGATGAACATCGCTGTGCCCTTGCAGATCGGTGCCCGCGACGTCGCCTTTCCCTTCCTGAACTCGCTGAGCTTCTGGCTGACCTTTTCCGGCGCCATGCTGGTCAACGCCTCGCTGATCTTCGGCGAATTCGCCAAGACCGGCTGGGCCGCCTATCCACCGCTCTCCCAGCTGTCCTTCAGCCCCGACGTCGGCGTCGACTACTACATCTGGAGCCTCCAGATCAGCGGCATCGGCACGCTGCTGACCGGCGTCAACTTCCTCGTCACCATCCTGCGCATGCGCGCGCCCGGCATGAAGATGATGCGCATGCCGATCTTCGTCTGGACCGCCTTCTGCACCAACGTGCTGATCGTCGCCGCCTTCCCCATCCTCACCGTCACGCTGGCGCTCCTCGGCCTCGACCGCTACGTCGGCACGCATTTCTTCACCAACGACGGTGGCGGCGAACAGATGATGTATGTCAATCTGTTCTGGGCCTGGGGCCATCCGGAAGTCTACATCCTGGTGCTGCCGGCCTTCGGCGTGTTCTCGGAAGTCGTCGCGACCTTCTCCGGCAAGCCGTTGTTCGGCTACAAGACGATGGTCTGGGCGACGATTGCCATCACCTTCTTCTCATTCGTCGTCTGGCTCCACCACTTCTTCACCATGGGTGCCGGCGCCAACGTCAATGCCTTCTTCGGCATCGCCACCATGATCATCGCCGTGCCCACCGGCGTGAAGATGTTCAACTGGCTGTTCACGATGTTCCGGGGGCGGGTGCGTTTTTCGGTGCCGATGCTCTGGTCGATCGGCTTCATCATCACCTTCACCATCGGCGGCATGACCGGCGTGCTCCTGGCCATGCCGGGCGCCGATTTCGTGCTGCACAACAGCCTGTTCCTGGTGGCTCACTTCCACAACACCATCATCGGCGGCGTGGTGTTCGGCATCTTCGCCGCCATCAACTACTGGTTCCCCAAGGCGATGGGCTTCCGCCTGTCGGAGCCGCTGGGGCGGGCCTCGTTCTGGTGCTGGCTGATCGGCTTCTACGTCGCCTTCATGCCGCTCTACGTGCTCGGCTTCATGGGCATGACGCGCCGGCTCAACCACTACCCCAATCCCGACTGGCAACCCTGGCTGGTGCTGGCCGCCGTCGGCGTGGCAATCATCGCCGTGGGCATCCTCTGTACCATCCTGCAGATCGTCTACAGCGTCTGGAAGCGCGACCAGTTGCGCGACACCACGGGCGACCCGTGGGATGGCCGCACCCTTGAGTGGGCCACCGCCTCGCCGCCGCCGATCTACAACTTCGCCGAAGTGCCGCGCATCACCGAGATCGACGCCTTCGCCAACATGAAGGCCAACGGCACCGGCATGTTCGTGCCGGGAACGCCCTACTCCGACATCCACATGCCCAGGAACACTGCGGCCGGCTTCCTGATGGGCATCTTCAGCCTCGCCCTCGGCTTCGGTCTCGTCTGGCACATCTGGTGGCTGGTCGGCCTCGGCGCCATCGCCATGACCGGAGCGCTGCTCGTCCGCCTGTTCGACGAGGACATCGCCTTCATCATCCCGGCCGAACAGGTGAGGGAGACGGAGATGCGCCGCCTTGAGGGAGTTGGCCAGCCATGACCATTCTCGACCTTCCCGAAGCCCACTCGCTGCACGCCAAGCAGCATCCGCCGGCCCACGAGGACGACGCCGAACTCACCGAAAAGACCGTCTTCGGCTTCTGGCTCTACCTGATGAGCGACGTGGTGCTGTTCGCCACGCTGTTCGCCGTCTATGCCGTGGTGGGCCGCAGCTATGCCGGCGGCCCGACCGGCAAGGAGCTGTTCGATCTCTGGTTCGTGCTGGCCGAGACGGCCGTGCTGCTCGCCAGCTCCGTCACCTTCGGCTTCGTGACGCTGGCCGCCCAGGACAACCGAAAGACAGCGACGCTTGCCTGGATGGCGGTGACCTTCGCCATCGGCGCCCTGTTCATCGTCATGGAGCTCTACGAGTTCCACCACCTCATCGCGGAAGGGGCCGGCCCGACCCGCAGCGCCTTCCTGTCGGCCTACTTCGCGCTGGTCGGCACCCACGGCCTGCACGTCTTCACCGGCCTTCTCTGGATGATCGTGATGGCCGTCCAGCTGGCCCGCGACGGGCTCTCCGCCACCGTCCACCGCCGCCTGGGCCTCCTCGGCCTGTTCTGGCATTTCCTCGACGTGATCTGGATCATCGTCTTCACCGAAGTCTATCTGATCGGAGTGCTCTGACATGGCCGACCACAAGACCGAGCACCTTCCCGGCGCCGGTGCCTCGCTCCATCATTACGTTCGCGGCCTCATCCTGTCGGTGCTGCTCACCGGCGCCGCCTTCGCCCTGGTGATGACCGGCGCCCTGCCGCGCAACGCCACCATCTTCGTCATCCTGGCTCTCGCCGCCGTGCAGATCTTCGTCCACATGGTCGACTTCCTGCACATCGACGGCTCGCTCGAACAGCGCTGGAACGTCTACGCCGCCCTCTTCGCCGTCCTGGTGGTCGGCATCCTGGTCGGCGGCAGCATCTGGATCATGTTCAGCGCCCACGAGCGGATGATGCCCGGCATGATCATGACGCCCGAGGCCTTCTGACGTGACGACGCTCAGCCGCAACCCCTATGTGCGCCTCGTCAAGCCCGGCATCGTCGGGGGCAACCTGGTCTCGGCCGCCGGCGGCTTCCTGTTGGCGGCACGCGGCGCGGTGGAGGTCAGGCTGCTCGTCGCCACGCTTGTCGGCGTCGCGCTGGTGGTGGCCGGCGGCTGCGTCATCAACAACGTCATCGACCGCGACATCGACGCACGGATGGTCCGGACCGCCAGCCGCCCCATGGTCACCGGCGCGGTCGGCGTTCCCACGGCCTCCGTCTACGGCGGCCTGTTGGCCGGCGGCGGGCTGCTGCTGCTGGCGCTGATCGCCGGCCCGCTCGCGGCGACGGTCGCCGCCTTCGGCCTCGTCATCTACGTCGGGCCCTACAGCCTATGGTTCAAGCGGCGCTCGCCGGTCAGCGTGCTGGTGGGCAGCCTTGCCGGCGCGACGCCGCCGGTGATCGGCTATTGCGCCGTGACCGGCCGCCTCGACGCCGCCGCCGTCATCCTGTTCGCGATGTTCGCGCTCTGGCAGATCCCGCATTCCGACGCCATCGCCGTTCTGCGCCGCCACGACTACGCTGCCGCCGGGGTGCCGACCTACCCGTTCCGGCACGGCATCGCCGCCACGCGGCAGCGCATCCTCGTTTCGATCGGCGCCTTCGCCGCCACCTCGGTGGCGCTGCCCTTCGCCGGCTTCACCGGCCTCGCCTATCTCTGCACGGCGGTGGCCTGCGGCGGCTACTGGCTGCACCTCGCCGCTACCGGCCCGACGCCCACGACCGAACGCAGCTGGGCGAAGCGCATCTTCCTGGCGTCGCTCGGCTGCCTGCTGGCCCTCTGCGTGCTGATGGCCGTCGATTTCCGATGAGCCCTACTGCTGCTCCGTCAGCGCCAATCGCACCCCCAGCAGCACGAAGGCGCCGGCGAACAGGCGGCGCATGATGGCGAGCACCGACGGCCGCGACAGCACCTGATCGCGCACCGTGGCAGCGGCAACGCCGTAGACGACGAACATCACAAAGGTCATCGCCATGAACACGCCGCCGAGTTCTAGGAAGAGCAGCGTCGGCTGCGCCTCCCCATGGCCGATAAACTGCGGCAGGAAGGCGAGGAAGAACACCGTGAGCTTGGGATTGAGCAGGTTGAGCAGGATCGCCCGCATCGTGATGTCGAGCGCCGAGGCATCCCGGCTATCCGGCGCCACGGCCAGCGCGCCGGTTTCCTTCAGCGTCATCCACGCCATGTAGAGAAGATAGGCGACGCCGGCCACCCGAAGGATCTCGAAGGCGACAACGCTGGTTTGCATCATGGCGGAGAGGCCGAGCACGGCGGCGAGAAGATGCGGCAGGATGCCCAGCGTGCAGCCGAAGGCGGCGATGGTTGCGGCCCGGGCGCCCCGCCCGAGACCGGCGCCGAGCGTGTAGATGACGCCGGTACCCGGAGAGGCGACGACGATCAGCGAGGTGAGAAGAAATTCGGGCGAGGTGAGAGCGGACATTTGGGGCTCCAGTGGGGTCGCCCCACCCTGCTGCCACCCAACGACCGAAGCCACCCGATTTCGGAAACGAACCCTATATGAACCGCTCGCCCCTTTCGGCCTGAGGTCCCCGCCTGCGCGGGGATGACAGAATTATACAATAAAAACATATATATATATAAATTGTCATCAACTCTGTTGTGCATTGAGGTCCCTGAGTTTTGCATTGAGGATGACGATGATCTTTCTCATGAGGGCTCCGATGGCGACAATGCGCTTCTTTCCGTTGGCGATAAAGCGTTGATATGCCTCGCGTAATGGTCCGTTCGCGTGGCTTGCGGCCAGCGCTGCCATGAAGAGGTGACGGCGCACTTGGGAGCGTCCGCCGCGCATGGTTCGGTGTCCCCTGAACTGACCGCTGTCATTGGCATGTGGGGCGACGCCGGCGAGCGAGGCCGCCTGCCTTCGTTGCAGGTTGCCCAGCTCGGGCATGTGGGCCAGGAGGACAGTGGCGGTGATGGCTCCGACACCGGGCAGGCTCTGCATTTCCCTGAAGGCGGCGCGGAGCTGGGGAGACTTGTCGATCAGCGCCCTGGTCTCTTCCTCGATGGCTTCGATCTGGCGCGTGATGGCCCGCAGGATGCTTGCGCACGAGGCCTTGATGACCTTGCCGGCCGGTGCTCTTGAGCGGTTCTGCTCGGCCACCTTCATGGCAATGAGGTCCTCGCGCCGGGCCACCAGTTCGGTCAGCATCTTCCGGTCGGCCTCCGGCGGCTGGAACAGGGACAGCCGCTCCCAGCGGTCCTTGCCGTATTGGGCCAGCGCCTCGGCGTCGAGGGCATCGGTCTTGGCCAGAGTGCCGAAGGAGCGGATAAAAGCCTTTACCTTCAAGGCATCCACTCGATGACAGACAATGCCGGCGGCCATTAGTTCGACCAGCAGGACATGCTCATGACCACCGGTCGGCTCGCAGACCGCGAGGTCGATCCGCCCGAGGCTTTTGAGAAAGCGGCGGATGGCGACGGCGGTATTGTCGATGACACAGGGCTTCGGATTGAGTGAAGGGGAACGGTCTTGGAAGACGGTCAGCGTGTCCTTCGAGACGTCGAAGCCCAGAACGATCTCAGGTGCCTTCTTCAAAGTCGGCATGGTGTGCTATCCTTCCCGGGTTGGGCCACCATGAGCTTCGGATTGTTCTCGGGCGTGGGTCTGATCGGCAAGGATCGGCCCCCAGAGACCCCATCAACTCTCCAAGCGAATGGCGGAAGATGGCAGGGAGCCTTGATGACACCGGGTGAAAGCCCGATCCTTGCCCGGTCGCCTGCCACCGGCCTCTCCGGGGCGTCAAACCAGCCGGGGAGGCCGCCTTCAACCTACCGCAGCAAAAACGAACAATCCTTGCGCAGGCGAGGACCTCAGACCGGAAGAGGTGCAACGCCGATATAGAGCTCATCTCTTCCAACTCCCCCCAAAAAACGAAACCGGGCGGCCTTTCGGTCATCCGGCTCGTTCAAATGCCTTGCGGGCAGGGAGTGAGCTTTCAAGGCTCAGTCGGCGGAAAGGTCGTCCTCCAGCGCCGGACGCACGACCTTCCGCGTCAGCGCCATCGCGGTCGGCCAGGCGACCATGGTCAACACGAAGGCGGTCGGCCAGGCGATGAGGAACGCCCTCGACCAATGGTTCAGCCAGACGAATGTCGGTCCCAGTTCGATCAGCGACATGAAGCCCGACATGGTCAGGGCCATCATGAAGGTCATGAACACTTGTGAAATCAATGCGGTTTTCTTGTCCATCATTCCCGTCTTCTGCTTGGAATCGACGGCGCCGCAGACATGCCAACAAACGACGGCGGCACCATCCATTTCCATGGGTGGCGCCGTGGGTTCACACCTTGTCGAGTGACTTCATCCCGCACAACGGGGGCTGGAATAACCACACCAGCCAGAATCTTTTCGGCCGGCGTACAATGAAATATTTCGCCGCGCCGATCAAGTTCGCGGCGGCAGCCAACAGCGCGCAATCCCAAAACGAAACCGGGCGACCTTTCGGCCGCCCGGTTCCTTCATTCAGCTATGGTCGTTGGTTCACACCAGCGACTTGTAGACCGGCTCCCAAACCTTGGCCTTGATGGCGGCATTGATGGCGGCGTCGTCCATCTTCGGCGCAAGGCCCTCGGCCATGGCCTGCTTGGCGACGGCGACGGCGATGTGCGAGGAGACCTCACGCATGCGGTCCAGCGTCGGCAGCAGACGGTCGCCGGGGTTGGTCTTGGCAGGCGACAGCTCGGCGAGGGCGCGGGCAGCGGCCAGGAACATGGCATCCGTCACGCGCTTCGAACCGACGGCAAGGGTGCCGAGGCCGACGCCCGGGAAGATGTAGGAGTTGTTGGTCTGGGCGAAGTGGTAGGTCTTGCCCTCGTAGTCGAAGGGCAGGAACGGCGAGCCCGTGCCGATGATGGCGCGGCCTTCGGTCCACTTGATGATGTCCGACGGCTGGGCCTCGACGCAGGACGTCGGGTTCGACAGCGGGAAGACGATCGGACGCTCGGTGTGCTTGCCCATCTCACGGATGATTTCTTCCGTGAACATGCCCGGCTGGCCGGCGACGCCGACGAGCACGGTCGGCTTGGCATTCTTGATCACTTCGAAGAGCGAAGCCTTGCCGGCCTCGGCGACGTCCCAGCCGTCGATGATCTTGCTGTCCTGACGGAAGCCGAGCTGGAAGGTGTCGAGGTTCGGGGTCTTCTCGGTGACCAGGCCGTAGCGGCCGACGATGAAGAAGCGCTTGCGGGCTTCCTCGTCGCTGAGGCCTTCGGAAACCATGGCCATGCGGATCAGGTCGGCGATGCCGACGCCGGCCGAACCACCGCCGAGGATGGCGACGCGCTGCTCGGAGAGCGGCTTGCCGGTGATCTGGATGCCGGCCAGCAGCGTGCCGGTGGCAACCGAAGCGGTGCCCTGGATGTCGTCGTTGAACGTGCAGAGCTCGTCACGATACTTGTCCAGCAGGCGGTTGGCGTTGTTCTTGTGGAAGTCTTCCCACTGCAGCAGAACGTTCGGCCAGCGCTTCTTCACAGCCTGCACGAACTGGTCGATGAAGCTGTCGTACTCTTCGCCCCGGACGCGCTCGTGCTTCCAGCCGAAGTACAGCGGATCGGCGATGCGCTCGGCATTGTTGGTGCCGGTGTCGAGGGTGATCGGCAGGACGGTGTCGGGGGCGATGCCGCCGCAACCGGTGTAGATGGCCAGCTTGCCGACCGGGATGCCCATGCCGCCGACGCCCTGGTCGCCCAGGCCGAGGATGCGCTCGCCGTCGGTGACGACGATGCACTCGACGTTGTCATAGCGCGGGTTGGCGAGGATCTCGTCCATCTTGGCGCGGTTCGGGTAGGAGATGAACAGGCCACGCGGACGACGGATGATGTGGTGATACTGCTGGCAGCCGGCGCCGACGGTCGGCGTGTAGATCATCGGCAGCAGTTCGTCGAGGTTGCGGGTGATCACCGCGAAGTAAAGCGTCTCGTTGGCGTCCTGCAGATCGCGCAGGTAGACGTAGCGGTCGAGGTTGGTCGGCAGCGCGCGGATGGTCTCCAGGCTGCGGGCAACCTGCGTGTCGAGCGTCTCGACGGCGTCGCCGAAATAGCCGTTGAGCTTGAACGCGTCGCGCTCGGCCTGGGTGAAAGCCGTGCCCTTGTTCAGCAACGGGTCTTCGATGAGGGCCTGGCTCGTGGGGATCGCCTTCACGGGGGCGTCCTTGAGGGTCACGTCGGTCATTTGATGCTCCATCCTTCTCTGTCGAACCGGGCCCGCCATCTGGCGGAACACCCCGAGGTCGGCGCGGTCGCCTCCCCCCGCTTTTCGGGCCACTTACTGCCCCTTTTACGTCAGGAAATCTTCCGTAGAAACACGACGTCGTCTTAGCCCGCAGGAGCTTAAACGCGTAAGTCGACGGGTGAACGACTACTATATCGATGTAGTTGGCAATCATTGTCACGAACGCGACATCGTTCAGGTTGGATTTTTCCAGCCGACGGCTCGTCTTTCTTCAGGAAAACCCCGGATATCCAGGTCTCTTCACGACTTGGCAAGGTGATTGCAACTGACGACGGCAACTCGACACGCAAAGGGAGTCCGATCTTGCCGACCGCCGGCCGCACCCAGAACGACAGATACGTCACCTTCGAGGGCATCGATTTCGAGGGCAACATGGAGGCGGTGCTCATCCACCTCCGCCGCTACATCGACGACCCCGCCTTCGCCAATCCCTTCTGGGATCGCTTCCGCCAGCGCCTCGCCGCGGCCGTCGAGGCGGAACGCCCGGTGGCCGACCGGCTCCTGCTGATGCACGCCCACGTCTACTACATGGCCGAGCTGTTCGAGGACAACGACGACGCGGATGCCATCGCCGCGCTTCGACGGCTCGAAGAAGAGTGCTTTTGAGAGCAGATCGCAACTCAACCTGCCGGTAGGGAGCCGCCGCAGCGACAAATATACCCAGAACATTTGTCTTTGCGTGTCATATAAAATTCACACAATTACTTACGCGTATTTAGGACCCATTAAGCGAGGCGCGGCTTATTCAGCACGAAATTCGACTGAACAGAGGTCTATACGATGCGAACGGGCCAAAGCATCACCGCGCAACTCTCGCTTTTCGCGCTTATCCTCGTGCTGCTCGCCGGCGCGGCGGGCGGTGCCGGGTTCTTCGGCCTGATGCGCACTGGCGGCGCCATCGACGCCGTGACGGACGTGTCGACGGCGCTCACCAACATCAACGCCGCCACCGCCGCCATCCAGTCGCTCTATGCCTCCGGCCGCGCCGAAGATGCCAAGGCGGCGCTGTCCGGCATCGCCGCCGTCGATGCGGGCACCGCCGGCACGCCGGAGCTGGCGGGCGTCACCGCCGGCCTCGCCGATGCGGTGAACGGCCTGTCTGCCGGTTGGCGGGATATCGACACGGCAAGCGGCGACATCGACCGCGCCTTCGCGGCCCTCGCCGCCACCGCTGCCAAGCTCGAGGCGCGCGCCATCGCCGATCTCGACAAGTCGGAAGCCGATCTCGAAACGGTCAGCGCCGCGCTGGACGGCACGCGAGCCATCGTCTCCGGCCTGACCGACGCCGAACTGCGCCTCGTCCGGGGGCGGGCCGCCTTCGAGGCGTACCTGCGCACGGGCGAGTTCACCCAGCTGACGGCCGGCCAGAATGCGCTGTCCACCGCCGCCCGCCTTGCCGAGGACACCCGCGTCATGAACGAGGACGCGAGTTTCGCCGACGATCTCGGCGCCATCTCCACCCTCTCCGCCGGCCTCTACCAGACCGTCGCCCGCAAGAGCGACAACAGCCAGTTCATCGACCTCGCCGCCGAATGGTCGCGCCTGTCGCCGCGCCTCGCCACCGTCGACCAGCGCATCGACGCAGTGAACGCAAAGGCGCGCGCCAGCGCCGACAAGGCCTTCAACCGGACGGCCGGCCTCACCATCCGCCGCGACCGCGCCGCCGCCTTCGGCACGACGGTGCGGGATTTCCGCACCGCCGCCTACGAACTGCTGCTCGCCACCGAGAGCTACCGCCGCCGCCCCGACGCCGCCCACGGCAAGGCCATCGACGCAGCGCTCGACCGAACCGCCGCCGCCATCACCGCGCTCGGACCGGATGCCGCCAAGGACGTGGCCGCCCCCTTCGCAGACTATCGCAAGGCGGCCGCCGGCCTCCGCCGGGCCACCGAGGCGCTGGACGCCGCCCGGGCCGACGCGACACGCCTGTCGGTCTCCGCCGCCGATGCCCTGCACCGAACCGCCGATGGCGTCGCCGACGACGCGCGAGCCGATCGCGATCGCGTCAGCCTCGCCGTGCTGGCGGTCATCGCCGGCATCGTCGGCGTCGCCATCCTGGTCACGTTCATGCTCAACCGCCGCATCGCCCGCCCGTTGCGGGCACTCACCGGAGCGATGCACGCCCTCGCTCACGGCCAGCTCGACGTCACCGTCCCCGTCCGCAAGGGCGGCGACGAGATCGCCGCCATGGGCGAGGCGCTGCTGGTGTTCCAGGCGAGCGGCCGCGAACGCGAGGAGCTGCGCCACGCCGCCGAACAGGACCACGCCTTGCGCGAGGAGCGCCGGGCGGCGCTGGAAAGCGCCATCGCCGCCTTCGACGGCGCCGCGGCCGGGGTGGTCGCCACCGTGGAAGGCCTCGCCGCGCAGCTCGGGCGTGGGACCGCCGACCTCTCCGACGCCGCCTCGCATGCGGCCGAGTTGGCCGGCCGCACCTCGCTCGCCGCCGGCAGCGCCGCCGAAAGCGTGCGCACCATGGCCTCGGCGGCCGGCGAGCTTGCCCGCTCGCAAGCGGTCGCCCGCGATCAGGCCGATGCCGCCGTCGCGGTCGCCGGCACCGGGGCCGCGCACGCCCGCACGGCAAGCGGCGTCATCACCGGCCTGTCGGACTCGACGGCCCGTGTCGGCGAGGTCGTCGACCTGATCGGCTCCATCGCCGCCCAGACCAACCTCCTGGCGCTGAATGCCACCATTGAGGCGGCGCGGGCCGGCGAGATGGGGCGCGGCTTCGCGGTGGTGGCGGGCGAGGTGAAAAGCCTCGCCAACCAGACGACGCGCGCCACCGAGGACATCCGGTCGCTGATCGACGGCATCGGCAGCGCCACCCGCTCGGCCGTGGAGCTTATCCGCGACATCGCCGCGTCCATGGCCGACATCGACACCGCCGCCGGCGCCTTGTCGGCCTCGGTGACGGGACAGGGCGACGCGACGGCCGAGATCTCCGGCAGCGCCGCCATGGCCGCCGCCTCCACTGACGACATGGCCGCGGGCACGCTGGAACTCGCCGGCGCCGCCGACCACACTCGAACCGTGGCGGGCGACGTCACCGCCACAGCCCGCACCATCCAGACGGAGATCGTCCGCATGCGCGGCCTGATCGAGTCCTTCTCAAGGGATGCCCGGGTGGCGTGAGAGTTGGAGGTGTTCGGTGAGGGGTAGGATCGCGAGACGCTGCAATGCTGGAGGCGCTTCAGCCTGATTGGAGACCTATATCCGCCGATCGCTTTATCCTGCCTGAGGTCCCCGCCTGCGCGGGGATGACAGAATTATATAATAAAAACATATATATAGATTGTCATCCTTGCGAAGGCGAGGACCTCAGGCCGGAAGGGGCGCAACGCTGAAATAGAGCACCCGTGGATGCAGCGCGCAACGACGGAGACATGGAAAAGGCGGACCTGTTACCAAGCCTTCGCCCTGAAGTTTTCCCCGCACCAAGGCACATCGGAGATGTGTGCATGCCATAGCGCCTGCGCGGGGACCTCAGGCCGAAGAGAGCTCAACGCCGTTATCAAACTCCAAGCATACCTACCGAGCCCTCGGCTTCCGCGCCGGCCCACCACTCGGCGGCTTCCCGAACGTTCCCTTGGTGAGGAACTTCTGCGTGCCGTTCTTGTTGCCCGTGCGACGACCTTCGCCGCCGCCGAGGCCGGTGCCGGCCGGCTGGAAGTTGGGGATCAGGTGGTGCTTGCCGTTGCCGATCAGGTCGGCGCGGCCCATCGCCTTCAGCGCGTCGCGCAGAAGCGGCCAGTTCTCCGGGTCGTGGTAGCGCAGGAAGGCCTTGTGCAGGCGGCGCTGCCTGAGGCCCTTCACCGTTTCCACCCTCTCCGAGCCGCCGCGCCTCACCGCCTTCAGCGGGTTGACGCCCGAGTGGTACATGGCGGTGGATAGCGCCATCGGCGACGGCAGGAAGGTCTGCACCTGGTCGGCGCGATAGCCGTTCTTCTTCAGCCAGATGGCGAGGTTCATCATGTCCTCGTCCGACGTGCCGGGATGGGCGGCGATGAAGTACGGAATCAGAAAGTACTTCTTGCCGGCCTCGGCCGCTGCCGCATCGAACAGCTGCTTGAAGCGGTCATAGGCGCCGATGCCCGGCTTCATCATCTTGGAGAGCGGCCCCTCCTCGGTGTGCTCGGGCGCGATCTTCAGATAGCCGCCGACGTGGTGGCGCACCAGCTCCTTGATGTAGGTCGGGCTCTTGACGGCGAGGTCGTAGCGCACGCCGGAGGCGACCATCACCTTCTTGACGCCCGGCACCGCCCTGACCTTGCGATAGAGCTGGATCAGCGCCTCGTGGCTGGTGTTGAGGTTGGGACAGATGTCGGGATAGACGCAGGACGGCTTGCGACAGGCGCTCTCGATCTTCGGGTCCTTGCAACCGATCCGGTACATGTTGGCGGTAGGGCCGCCGATGTCCGAGATGATGCCGGTGAAGCCCTCGGTCTTGTCGCGGATGTGCTCGATTTCCTGGAGGATCGACCCTTCCGACCGGCTCTGGATCACCCTGCCCTCGTGCTCGGTGATCGAGCAGAAGGAGCAGCCGCCGAAGCAGCCGCGCATGATGGTGACCGAGAAGCGGATCATCTCCCAGGCGGGGATCTTCGCCTCGCCATAGGAGGGGTGCGGCCCACGGGCATACGGCAGTTCGTAGACGCCGTCCATCTCCTCGGTGGTGAGCGGGATCGGCGGCGGCGTCACCCACAGCTCGCGGTCGCCGTGCCGCTGGACCAGCGGCCGGGCATTGCCGGGGTTGCTCTCGCGATGCAGCACGCGACTGGCGCGGGCATAGGTCTCCGAGTCCGCCTCGACCTGCTCGAAGGCCGGCAGGCGCAGCACCGTGTTGGGGCCGAGCTGGCGGGCGCCCTCGTCGGCGCTGTCGATGTCGTCGGCATGCGCCTCCGTCCAGCCCTCGGGCACGGCCGATTTCATCAGCGCCACGCCGCGCATGTCGTCGAAGGTCTGCGGATCGCCGCCCTTGGCGATGCGGTGCGCCACCTCGACGATGGCCCGTTCGGCATTGCCGTAGAGCAGGATGTCGGCCTTGGAATCGACCAGGATCGACCGGCGCACCTTGTCCGACCAGTAATCGTAATGGGCGATGCGGCGGAGCGAGGCCTCGATGCCGCCGAGCACGATCGGCACATCCTTGTAGGCCTCGCGGCAGCGCTGCGAGTAGACGATGACGGCGCGGTCCGGCCGCTTGTCGCCGACGCCGCCCGGCGTGTAGCTGTCGTTGTGGCGAATGCGGCGGTCGGACGTGTAGCGGTTGACCATCGAATCCATGTTGCCGGAGGTCACGCCCCAGAACAGATTGGGCTTGCCGAGCGCCTTGAAGGCATCGGCGTTGCGCCAGTCCGGCTGGGAAATGATGCCGACACGGAAGCCCTGCGCCTCCAGGAGGCGGCCGATCACCGCCATGCCGAACGAGGGATGATCGACATAGGCGTCGCCCGTGACGACGATCACGTCGCAGCTGTCCCAGCCGAGCGCCTCCATCTCGGCACGGCTCTGCGGCAGGAACGGCGCCCTGCCGAAGCGGGCGGCCCAGTACTTCTTGTAGGAAAAGATCGGTTTTGCGGCTTCCATCATGGGCTCAGGCGTTAACAGATTTGCGGCGGCGAGGAAACGATTGAAGCAGGCGCCTTCAAACAGGCGACGTGCCAACGGCCAAGCCGGGCGGAGTGCCGGAATTCCGTCGTTCGATCGCCCAAGCCGGCTTACACGTATAAACCCTAATAGGAAAAACATCCAAAAAATAACAGGCGGTCGGGCGATTCCCTTTTGTCTCCGGCGGCATCCTTTGCTAAGATTAAGCCATGATGAATTTGTGGGCGCAGATTTTTCCTGGCCCAGTAAAATAAAAGCCGTTCCGGAAACGCCCTAGGCTAAACGAAACAGAAAAGAACGATACGGAAGTTCGATTTTCATGACGTAAAGCTAGACGCCCCGAGCGAGCAGTCCTAGTTAAAGCAATATTCATAGAAAAAGCCGGAGCGTTTTGCTCCGGCTTTTATTATTCTGCCAGAAGCTTGGCTTGCCTGTGATCGGCCCAGAAGAGACGGGCGCGCGTAGCGGCAGCCGCAAGCTCAATGGTCATCTCTGTGAACCAGGCGTCGACGTCGGCAAGCAACCGGTCGGACAGGCTGACCAGCCGCCAGGCTGGCGCTTCCGTAGCCAGAAGCCCCTGTGCCTCCGCACCGTGCAGCAGGTTCCAGATCTGGCTTTTCGAGACGCAATAGGCCGAGGCGGTTTCCATCACGTCGAAGGCAACCTGCGTGGATCCGGTCTTCTGCCACTCCCGCAGCAGCTCCAGCAGCATCGAGAAACCACCGTCGCGCATGACGAAGAAGGCGATGGTCGGATGGCGGTCGAGAAAGTCCGCCGCTTCGATGGGAGCCAGCGCCCAGTGGAAGCGGAAGGCCAGCACGAACTCCGGCGTCGCGCGCTCGTCCACGGTCAGGTGGAACAATCCCAGGGGAGCCAGCGGAGCCAGTTGCGCCATCAGCCAGCGGTGATCCTCGCGCACCATCTTCTCGGTCGGCTGGAGAAGGCGCTGGCGTCGGTCGCTGCCCGCCCGCGCCTCGAGGAAACCGAGCTTGCGCAACAGCAGCGTCTGCGCCGCCACGCGGCCGGGGCTGACGTTGCGATAGTCGGCCGAAAGCTTCTGAAGGCAGGTGAGCGTCGGGGCCGGAGCGGCGGGGTCGAAGAGGCTGCGAGCGTGAATGTGCAGGGCGCAGCCGAAAATGGCGTGACGCGGCAGGGTGTTGACGGCTTTGTTAAGGAGGCCGGTGTGCCGATAGAGCGCACTCGCCTCTTCAATGTAGATAGCTCGTGCCTCGGATACACCCATCGCGCCCCCGACCACCGACCCGGCGATGATACTTTTGTACTATACCAGAACAGTCATCTTTTTCAAAGCATCTACGTATCTTTGCGAAGTATGTCTATTGTGCAGTTGCTCAAGTCCGCGCCAGTCCCCAGGGATTTCAGTTGCCCCGGACGGCACCATCTCCATGAAGACAAGCGCGGTTCGGGATGTAATTTGCGAATTTGGACTGGCATAAGGCTGTAAACCGGCTGACCAGCCGAATGTTCCGGGGCGAATGAGATCATGGTAAATGTGGCGATCGTCGGCGGCGGACCGGCCGGGCTGATGGCGGCGGAAGTTCTGGTGAGGGCCGGTTGCCGCGTTACCGTCTACGATGGCATGCCGAGCCTTGCCCGGAAGTTGCTCCTGGCCGGCAAGAGCGGCCTCAACCTCACCCATTCCGAGCCCTGGGAGCGCTTCGTGACGCGCTACCATCCGGCTGCGCCCGCCCTTCTCGCCGCGCTCGACGCCTTCCGGCCCGACGCGCTGGTCGCCTGGGCCAACGAGCTCGGCGCCGACTGCTTCGTCGGCTCTTCCGGCCGGGTCTTCCCCAAGGCGATGAAGGCTTCACCGCTGCTGCGCGCCTGGCTGAGGCGGCTCGCCGCCGATGGCGTCGCGGTGAAGACGCGCCACCGCTGGACCGGCTTTTCCGACAAGGGCCTGACGTTCGAGACACCGGACGGCCCGGTCGAGGCCGCCGCCGATGCCACGCTGTTCGCGCTCGGCGGCGCCTCCTGGCCGCGCCTCGGCTCCAATGCGGCCTGGGTGGCGCCCTTCCGGGCAATCGGCGTCGATATCGCCGACTTCAGGCCGGCCAATGCCGGCTTCGACGTCGAATGGGACGCGCCGTTCGTCGAGCGCTTCGCCGGCGCGCCGGTCAAATCCGTGACGGCGACGTCGGACGCCGGCACCACGCCGGGCGAGTTCGTCGTCTCCCGTCACGGCATCGAGGGCAGCCTCGTCTACGCCCACTCGGCCGCCCTGCGCGACCGGCTCGACCGCGACGGCAAGGCGGATATGGTCATCGATCTGGTGCCCGGCCGCAGCGCCGAGCGCCTCGCCCGCGACCTCGGCCGACAGGACGCCAAGGCGTCGTTCAGCAATCGCCTGAGGAAGGGTGCCGGCCTCGACGGCGTCAAGGCGGGGCTGGCCCGGCTGTTTTCAACGGAAGAGGAGCGGCGCGATCCGCTGAGGCTGGCGGCGCGCCTCAAGGCATTGCCGATCCCGCTCTCCCGCATCCGGCCGATCGAGGAAGCGATCTCGTCGGCCGGCGGCATCCGCTTTTCGGCCGTCAACGACCGCTTCATGCTCAGGGCACGGCCGGGCGTCTTCGTTGCCGGCGAAATGCTGGACTGGGAGGCGCCGACCGGCGGCTACCTCCTCACCGGCTGCTTTGCCACCGGCCGCGCGGCGGCCAGCGGCATTGTCGATTGGCTGGACGCGGCTTAACCAGCAATACGGCGGGCGGCCGAATCCAGCGTGTTCAGCATCAGGCAGGCGATGGTCATGGGGCCGACGCCCTTCGGCACCGGCGTGATGTGGCCGGCGACTTCAGCGGCCGACGCGAAGTCGACATCGCCCACCAGCTTGCCCTTACCGTCCACCTCGATGCGGTTGATGCCGACGTCGATCACCACGGCGCCCGGCTTCACCCAATCGCCCTTCACCATCAGCGGACGGCCGACGGCGGCCACCAGCACGTCGGCGGTGCGGCAAAGCGCCGGCAGGTCGGCGGTCTTGGAGTGGGCGATGGTCACCGTGGCGTTCTTCTGAAGCAGCAGCTGCGCCATCGGCTTGCCGACGATGTTGGAGCGGCCGATCACCACGGCATGCTTGCCGGCGAGGTTGGGCAGAATGCGGTCGATCAGGATCTGCGAGCCGCGCGGCGTGCAAGGCACGAAGCCCGGCAGGCCGATGGAGAGACGGCCGGCGTTGACGGGGTGGAAGCCGTCGACATCCTTGTCGGGGTCGATCAGGCCGAGCACCTTGTCGGCGTCGATCTGCTTGGGCAGCGGCAGCTGCACCAGGATGCCGTGCACCGCCGGATCGGCGTTGAGCTTGGCAACCAGCGCCAGCAGGTCGGCTTCCGAGGTATCGGCCGGCAGGATGTGCTCGAAGCTCTTCAGGCCGCACTCGGCGGTCGCTTTCAGCTTGTTGCGCACGTAGACGCCGCTCGCCGGATCGTTGCCGACCAGCACCACCGCGAGACCGGGAACGACGCCATGCTTGGCTTTCATCTCGGCGGCGCGAACGGCGATGTCCTGACGGAGCTCGGCGGCGATGGCAAAGCCATCGATAATCTGTGCGACCATGGCGGTGTCCCCTCGTGGCTGAAGACCGGGCCTAACCAGATAAGCCCGGCAATTGCAAGCATCTCAAGGGGATCAATCGATGAGATGACGAGGCGAATGCACCTATAAGTAACTCGATAACCAAATAATTCACTCCAGGATTGTCTAAATTAGGTCGGACGGGATATGACGAATTAATTATGCGGAGGAATAAATGAAACAGTGGATCAATGAAGTTATCAAACTCCAACTTGAGTATTCCAGCAAAAACACTCCCGAGATGGAACGTCGTGGGCAGCTTATCAGAAACAAAATTCCTCAGGAAATAATAACACATGGGGTCAAGTTGCGTAGCGTTCTTGGTTCAGTCGGAGAAGATGCAACTGCGGAGGGCAGCGATGCAACTGGTAGAAAAACCTTTGTACCTTGGGTCAGATGGTACTCAGTAGGTCATTCACCTTCAGCTCAGCAAGGTTGGTACATTGTATACCTATTTCACCCGAATGGAGAGGGCGTTTCTCTATGCTTGAGCCATGGCTCAACGGAAATGCAGAATGGTAGCTACGTTAGCCGGAGTGACGCTGAAGTAGATAGTTTGATGACTTGGGCAGCTGGAATTGTTGGATCTGAATTTATAGGCGACGTAAATGTGAAGCGGGGACTTTCACTGGGCGGCAAAGATTTAGCCCAAGCATATGAGCGTACCACTGTCTTTTCGAAGTTCTATCCACGAGGAAGTGTCCCGACAGACCAGAAATTAATAGATGACATTGCGCGGTTCTGCGTACCGCTTCGCAAGCTATACGAGGCACAAGACAGAAGATTAACTCCAGGGAGCAGAAATCCGGAAGCGTCTGATGCCGAAGTAGAGATCGAAAAAATAGCAGCTCCACTACGGACAACGGGCCAAGCACGGGGGTTAACTGCTGGCGAACGAAAACTTGTTGAGCTACGGGCAATGTATCTCGCTAAGAAATGGCTTCGTGAGCAAGGTTTCACTTTTGAAGATGTTTCAGCACGAGAGGCATGCGATTTTCGAGCCAAACGCAATGGACAAGACTTTATTATTGAAGTGAAAGGAACGACAGGGAATTTAAGTAATGTTTTGCTAACGCGTAACGAAGTTGCGCTTCATCGTCAGAGCTACCCGTTGAATGCGCTTCTAGTAGTTTGGGGTATCGAGCTCATAAAGAGCGAGATACCAAACGCTGACGGCGGTGAGCTTGCGGTATTTAGCCCGTGGCAACTGATGGACGATCGGCTCACGCCGCTCTGTTTTGAGTACCGGCTTGAAACTTGATTTCTCAGCTGTCCTCTTAGGCTTCATTCCGTGCAATACTGGCATAGGGAGGAAGCAGCATGGATGCCCCGGAGAAAGTGGCGCGTCAGCGCTTGAGCGTTCTGGAACTAGCCGAGCAACTGGGTAACGCAGCGG
>Ga0206117_100776_pt1 | contig 24459 bp, 18 predicted proteins | sample 3A5Ametagenome_FD_177997 | JGI IMG/M metagenome (GOLD analysis project Ga0206117, IMG submission 177997) | Enriched microbial communities from leaf-cutter ant dump, University of Wisconsin, Madison, United States - 3A5A | ecosystem: Environmental > Terrestrial > Nest > Insects nest > Nest dump... | reverse complement strand
TGGCCGCCGACGTCGACACCATCGAACGCACCTCCATCGTCGCCTACACGCTGCTGAACGAGCTTCATGAAGTCCTGGCCCTGCCCAAGGCTCCGGACGACGTTACGCTGGGCATCCTGATGGGCATGGCCATGTTTCTCGACGACAAGGTCGGTCCGATGCGCGCCAAGCGCCTGATGGCCGAGGCGCCGACCATCGTGCTGAAGACGGATGCCCACGTCACCACCGACCAGACTCAACGGATTATGCCGGTCCTGCGCGCCTTCGGCGATCATCTCAAGGAACTGCGCATGAAGGCGGAACGCCCGGTCACTGGCTCGGTCGGCTGATCGCCGCAGCCTTCCCGGTTGTTTCTTCGACAGCATGGACCCGGCGCCTATTTCGGCGCCGGGTCCGTTGCGCTTATGGATTGTCAGGCTACTTGACCGTCCGCTGAAATGGGCGGAAGCTTTGCGCCCATGGACTGGTTCACCGGGATCAGCATCGTCGCCATCACGGCCGGCGTGACCATCAGCATTGTCGTGCTGGCGGCCGTCGGATCGATCCGCCGCAGCCTGAACGAGGCGGCGGCCCGCCAGTCCCAGCAAATCCGCAAGCTGACGGAGACGGTGGCGACCCTGTCCCAGCAGCAGCAGGCGGCGCAGACCCGCATCCAACAATTGACCGACGCCAACCGCAAGCTGTCCGATGAGTTATCGGCCCTGGGCGAACGGTTGAGCGATGCCGACACGGTCCAGCGCGTGGCCGGCACGGCGAGGCTTCTTCATTGACCGCATTCCCCCTTCCCGACACCACAATTGCGGATGCCGCAACGCCCGATGCTGCGCGCGAACGCGACCGCTGGGCCGCCAGCGCCGACGCCTGGGACCGTTGGGCCGATCCGATGGCCGATCTGGCCGACAAGCTGAACCGGCCGCTGCTCGATGCGGCGGGCCTGGTGGAGGGGCATCGCCTTCTCGACCTTGCGTCGGGTGCGGGGGAACCCGCCCTGAGCGCGGCGCGCCGGGCCGGTGCGGACGGGCTGGTGGTTGGAAGCGATCTGGTTCCCGGCATGATGGCCGGCGCCGTCCGCCGCGCCCGGAGCGTGGACGGGCCGGCCCCCGCCTTCACCGCCGCCGACATGACCGCCCTGCCCTTCGCCGACGCCGCTTTCGACGGGGTGACCTGCCGCTTCGGCATCATGTTCGTACCGGCGGTGGAAACCGCCCTGCGCGAGGTGCGGCGTGTCCTGCGTCCCGGCGGGAGAGCGGCCTTCATGGTGTGGGGGTCGCGCACCGGGAACGGGCTGTTCGCGGAGATCGGCGACGCGGTGGCCGACCATCTCGGCGAGGATGGCAGCCTGGATCCGCTGTTCCGCTTCGCGGCGCCGGGGCTGCTGTCCGATCTGATGCGCAGCGCCGGCTTCGCGGAGACATCGGAAACCGATCTGACCCCGGTCCGCAAGGCGCCGGCCGGCCAACCCTTCTGGCATGCCGCCCTCGACATGAGCTTCGGCCACCGGCTCGGCGGATTGGACGCGGAGCAGCGAAAGGCGCTGGAGACCGACATCGCCCGACGGTTCGACGCCAAGGCGGTGGGCAGCATCGTGCCGGTGCCGTCGCATGCGCGGATCGTGGTCGGGTTGGCGGGTTAGCGCCGCCTCACCCCGTCAGTAATCCTTCTCGTACACCACGCCGAACTTCGTCTCGGAATTGGCGCCAACGGACGCCGTGCCCTTGAGGTTCTTGGTGATGTCGACCTCGACCTTCGCCCGGCTCTGGTTGGCGCCGATTCCCTGCTCGACGCCGACATAGACACGGTCGCTGACATAACGGCCGGCCTGCACCGCTCCGCCCTTGCCGTTCTCGCCCTGGGTGAAGTCCAGCCGGTCGACGCCCAGGCCGCGGCGCACCTTGTCCAGTATGCCGCCGCCTCCCCCGCCGACACCTGCCAAGGCCGCCGCGGACTGGGCAAGCTGCACCGCCTCCGCCGCGCTCAGATCGCCGACCGACTTGCCGAACAGCACGCCGGCCAGCACCTCGTCCTGCGGCAGTCCCTGGGGCGAGGTCAGCTCGATCTTCGGCTGGCGTGCGGTGCCGCTGACCACCACGTCGGCGGTGATGCCGTTGGCGGTCGCCTCGGCCAACAGGTCGAGCCGCGGGTCGATGGGCTGGGTGCCGTCGAAGTCGAAGATGCCGCGCTTGAACTCGAAATTCTTGGCCAGCAGGTTCAGGCTGCCTTTCAGGATGTTGAAGCGGCCGGTCACCTCCGGCGCCGCAGCCGTTCCCTTGACGCGCAAGTTGCCGGCAAGTTCGGCATCCAACCCACGGCCACGCACGAAGATCTGGTTCGGCGCATTCACCGTCATGTCCAACGCCAGAACGAAGGGAGTCGCGGCGGGCGGGGTATCCGCCGGCTGCGGCACACGGCGGGTGCCGCCGGCGGTGGACACCTGCGTCGTCCCCCGGGCGCGGCGTCCCTTGCCGACCTCCGTCACCTTCAGATCGACGACGTTGGCCGGCATGCGGTCGGGTACCTGAATCTCGGCGCGGCGGATGTCCACCGGCCCGGCCAGCCGGGCATTGGCGAAGCCGCCGGTCAGGGTCAGGTTCGCCCCGATCTCCGCCGTCACCAGATCGATCTCCACCAGCCGGGCATTGTCGGCCTGGAGCGCGATGTCAAGCTGCCGGTCGGCGGGAGCGCCCGGACGGATGACGCCACTGGCGCTGATCGCGCCGCCATTGCGGGTCCGTCCGCGGAAGCTCTGGATGGTGAAGACGTCGCCGTCGCCGACCAGCCGCGCCTCGATGTTGGTGATCACCGCACCCGATGCCCGGTTCTCGTACCGCCCGTTCGCCAGCACCACCGACCCGCCGAGCGACGGCTTGTCCACCGTCCCGCCGGCCCGCACGTCGAGCCGCAGCGATCCGCGCGCCCGGTCGCCGGAGGCGGCGAGCAGGTCGTTCGCCAACGACAGATCCACCGTGCCGTTCACCGCTGCCTCGAGCGCCCCGTTGGGCGGCACGCTGACGGCATAGCTGTCGGGGTTCATCACCAGTGGAAGCGCGGCGGTGGCGGTCAGCGTGCCGGCATTCTTCGGCATGGCGATCCGGCTGTTCAGCGACAGCCGGCGGTCGCGCCATTGGGCGTCCAGCGTCGCGTCGATGCCCGGAAGCCCGGCCTGGGTCGTCTGCTGCGCCTTCAAGCCGCTGACCCGCAGGGTGGCGTCGGCGCGCGGGTTGCGCAGCGTACCGCCCAGCGATGCCCGCGCGTTGGCGACGCCGTCCAATGCCAGCGTCGGGCTGGCCAGCTTCGCCAGCGCCAGCGGCAGGCGGTCGACGGTCAGCTCGCCGCTCAGCCGGTCTCCGTTCAAACCAAGGTCCGCCGCCAGCCGGGCATTGCCCGACGACAGCCGCAGTTCCTTCACCTCATACCGGCGGTCGGCCAGCAGGATGGTCGCCGGGGCGGTGGTCCGCAGATCCTCCCCCGCATAGCGCGCCTGCAGGCGGTCGAGCCGGATGCGCGTCACCTGTCCTTCCCGCGCCAGATTGCCGGCAAGGTCGAGCGCGACGGGCTGGGCGCCCGCTCCGGCGGCGTTCGCCTGGAAGCCGGCCTTCGCCAGCGACCCATCGACAGAGGCCGTGACGCTGCGCAGTTCGGTGCCGGCGGCATTGCCGTCGGTCATCTCCACCCGCGCCTTGCCGCTGGGAGTGCCGAGCGCATCGGCAACATCGGCCTTGGCGGTCAACCGGCGGGCGGTGAGCAGCGGTCCGCCTTCCCCCTCGACCCGCAGGTCGCTGGCGTCGGCGGTCAGGTTGGCCGCCTGCTTGCCGCCCTTGCCGTCGAGCGCCAGGGTGAAGTTCGCCCCGCCGCCCAGCGGCATCCCCGCCAACGCCGACAGGCCGTTCAGGTTGGGAAGCTTGCCCTCCAGCCGTCCGGTGGCGAGCAGCGTGTCGAGCGCCACCTGGGCCTGTCCGGTGATGCGGTTGTTCCCATTGGCGACGGTCAGCCCGTCCAGCCGCAGTGTCTGTTCCCGCAGGGCATAGCGCCCATCGACCGACAGCGGCGTCTTATCCAGGTTTGTCCGCGCCGAAACCGTGCCGTTGGGCGTTGCCGGCAGTCCGGCGGCGGTCGCCTTCACCTCCGTGGCGCCCAGCCGGCGGCCCTGAACCACGAGGTCGCGGGCGTTCAGCGTCGCCTGGGCCTCGATGGCGTCGAGCGGACCGCGGGCTGTCGCATCCAGCGTCGCCGCCCCCTCCATCGGTGTGCCGAGTGCGCTGCCCAGCGGTTCCAGCTTCGCCACGGTCAGGGTGGTGCGGGCATCGACCTTGTTGTCGGCCAGCGCCGCGTTGCCGGTCAGCTTGCCGTTGCGGCCATCGACCGTCAGGTCGGTCAAGCGCATGGCGCCGTCCGGCTCCATCCTTGCGGCCAGCGCCAATGTCGCCTTGTCGCCCAGCACCGCATCGGCAGGCGTGCCGGTGGACAGCCGGTCGAGGCTCCCGGCCAGATCGGCGGTCAGCGTGCCATCGGTACCGCGCTTCACCGGGCCCGACAATGCCACGGCACCCGCCAACGGCCGGCCGGCGATAGCAGAAAGCGGCGCGAGGTCGTCGGCATTCGCGGTCAGGCTCAAATCGACCGTCTGGCCCCAACCATCGATAGTACCCTTCGCTTCGACCCTTGCCGCGGCGGCGGTCAACGCCAACGTCTCCAGCCCGACCCGGCCACTGCCGGTGTCGATCTGTGCCTTGGCAGCCAGCATCGTATCCGTCCCGGTCACATGGGACAGCGCCGGATCGTCGGCGGCGAGATCGCGGAGGGTGGCATTCACCGCGACGTTCAACGCGTTCAAAGCCCCTTCGGCCGAGCCTTCCACCACGCCCTCGCGCCAGGACAGCGGCACCAGCGGATGAAGGGTGGAGTCCGGTCCGGCCTGCAAGCTCCAGCGCAGGTTCAGGCTCTTGTAATCGGCGGCGACATCGCCGTTCACCGTCGCATTCGCCGCGGCGACGGTCAGCGCCAACGGACGCAGGCTGATGGCTCCGGACGGCGCCCGCAGAACGGTCACGTTCAGCGTCGGGTTGGGGCCGATCAGCGGCACCACCGTGTCGCCGGCCAGCCCGGCGATCAACGGGGCGAAGTTGCCGCCAGCCGCCAGCGTCAGCGCATGCCCCTCCGGCCCCTTCCTGATGGTCGCGTCGGCATTCAGCGTTCCGGTGGGCGACGCGGCCTCGCCAGCCATGGCGGTCAGCTTGCCGGTCCAGTCGTCGAGCGTGCCGTCGCCCTTCAGCGTCAGTTCGACCGGCGGCAGGCCCGGCATCGACAGAGCGCGGGCCATCACGCCGCCTGCGGGTTCCGACGCATCGACCGACAGGTTCAGCGTGTTCTTGCCGGGATCGAAGACGGCGACCAGATCGGCCTTGCCCGGCTTGTCGTCGATGCGCGCCACCGACAGGTTGGTGTTCAGCGCTCCGCCGCTGTGCTCCAGCGCCAGGGCGCCGGCAATGCGCAGCACCGCCGGCTCGCCAAGCAGCGCCGGCGCCAGTTCCAACCGCTCGACGACCAGCTTCTTCAGATCGATGTCGACCGGCAGGCTGGGCAGCAGCGGGGCATTGGGGTCGGACGGTGCGGCCGGCTGGGTGCTGACCGGTGCACGGGTCACCACGACTGACGCCGCTTCCAGCGCGTCGATCCTGGCGCTGCGCATGAACAGGGCGGACGGGGACATCACCACATGCAGCCGGTCGATGGTCAGCCAGACGCCCTGGCTGTCGGACAGCGTGACGGTCGCGATGGTGAAGTCGGTGGGGATGCTGCCTTCGATTGCCCCGAGCTTCAGGTGCATGTCCGGCGATTCGACGGCACCCTCGATCTTCTCGACCAGCCATTCGCGGGCGGTATCGCCGGCGAACAGCGAGAAGGCCCGAGCGGGCTGCGGACCGGCCAGCACGCCGGCAAGGATCGTCAGACCGACCAGAAATAAGCGAACCGCCGTCACACCATGCCCTTTCACCAGCACCATCTTTGTCTCAACCGCAATAAACGCTCATCGTCCCAAAGGATTGGGACGAAAATGCGCCATCAGAACGCCTGACCCAGGCTGAGATACAGCTGCCAGCGCGAATCGCCGCTGGCGGGATTGAGCGGAACGCCGACATCGACGCGCAGCGGGCCGAAGTCCGTGTAATAGCGCAGCCCCAGCCCGGCGCCGACGCGCAGGGGCTCGCTGAAGTCGGGGTAGGCCTTGTCATAGACAGTGCCGGCATCGACGAAAGGCACCACGCCGATGCTCTCCGTCACCTTGATGCGCAGCTCCGCCCCGATCTCGAACAGCGACCGGCCGCCGACCGGGTCGTCGTAGCGGTCGCGCGGCCCCGCCTTCTGGAAGCCATAGCCGCGCACCGACCCGCCGCCGCCAGCGTAGAAGCGATGATCCGGCGGAATGTCGCTCAGCGACGTGCCGAGAATGCTGCCCAACCCGATCCGCGCCGCGGCGACATAGTTCCCGTCCTTCCCGAGATCGTAATAGGTGGAGCCGTTCAGCAACACGGAGGTGAAGGGCGACTTGGTGTCACCGCCGACCGGAAACCACGGCGTCACCTGCAACGATGCCCGCTGTCCGGAGGTCGGGTTCAGCAGATTGTCGGTGCCGTTCCAGGCAGCCCCCAGCGGCACGCCGATGAAGGAGGTCTGATAGGTGGTGTCCTCCGTCCGCACCCGCCCGCGCTCGCCGGTCACGCCATAGCTGACGGTCAGCTGATCGGTCAAAGGCCGCTCCAGCTTCACCGTCAGTTCGGACGCGACGCGGCTGTAGGCCGGCGGCTGGTCGTTCACCACGGCGAAATTGACCACCAGCGACTGCTTCACCGCCAGGAAGTCCGGCTTGCGGAAATTGACGCTGAAGCGCAGGTCCGGCAGGTCGTTGCTCTTGCTCGACGTGCCGCCGGACGATCCTGCGACGCGCCCGACATCGACGCCGACGCGGAGCTGCTCCGCCCCGCCGAACAGGTTGCGGTGGCCCCAGTATGCGTTCGTACCGAGTCCGTCCTGGGTCGAATAGGTGACGCCGCCGCCGATGAAGCGGCGCTTGCGTTCGCCGACCGAAACGATGACCGGCGTCACGCCGTCCGGCCCCGGCTCGTCCGCCATCCTCACTCGGACGGTGTCGAAAACCTGGAGGGCGGCGATGTCCTGGCGCGCCCGGTCTGTGGCGCCGGGGTCGTAGACCTGCCCCTCCTTCCAGGCGAGACGCCCGCGCACCAGATCCTCGTCGACCTGCTCCAGTCCCTCGATGCGGGTGGCGCCATAGCGGGTGAGTGGACCGGGATCGACGCTGTAGGTGACATCCATCGTCCGGTCGGAATGGTCGACCACCACCTCGCGGTCCGGCACCTTGGCGAAGGCGTAGCCGCGCTTGCTCAGCCGGCCGACCAGTTCCGATTCGGCGTCCAGCACTTTCTGCGCGATTGCCGGGGCACCGGCGACCAGACCGAGATCGTCGGTCGCGACCTCCTTCGGCAGGGTGGTGGCGCCACGCACCGTCACGGTCTTTATGTGATAGAGCGGCCCCGGCGTCACCGCGACCGTCACCTTGACCGGCGGAGCCTGCCCGCCCGCAGGCAGGGTGCCGGCCGCCGCCGGATCGTCGATACGGATGTCCAGCTTCGCGTCGTAATAGCCGGCGGAGCGCAGCGCGGTCTGCAGGCGGTCACGGTCGCTGTCGGCCCGCCGTTCCAGCCCGATCAGCGAAGGCGGATGGTCGTCCTTCAATTCCACCAGGGTGGAGGCGTCGCGCAGCGTGCCGCGAAGGCCCTCATCCTCGACGCCGGTGATGTCGACCTCATAGGTGATGCCGGCCGGCCTTACCTCCTCGTCCGGCGGCACGGCGTCCGGCAGGGCACCCTCCGGCGGCGCCGCGGGCACGGCGCCGGGAATGCTGTCGGGCGGCGAATCCTGGGCATAGCCGGCGTCGGCCGGCCCCAGCATCAGCAGGGCGGCGACCATCGGTACGGCGATCGGGGCCTTGAGCGGAGCGGCTGCAATCCTCGTTGCAACGGCCGCGCGGCGGCGGGAAGCGGAAGCGAAGCGGATCATCGTCCCCAATGTAGGGGCCATTGACGCATGGCTCCATCCCGGAAATTCGCCCTAGACCAAAGGGTACAACGCTTGCCTTTTTGCCGCGGATCCATATATTGCGCCGCAACAGTTTCCCCGACAGCGCCCACCGATTTCTTTCGGCGGGCCTTTTTGTTGTTTGTGGCATGACGCTGCTGCGTGTCGGGGGTGCCCTTGCGAGACCGAAGGCTCCATGAATCTCCGTAACGTCGCCATCATCGCCCACGTCGACCACGGCAAGACCACGCTGGTCGACCAACTCCTCAAGCAGGCCGGCTCGTTCCGCGAGAACCAGCAGGTCGCCGAACGCGCCATGGACTCCAACGATCTGGAGCGCGAGCGCGGCATCACCATCCTGGCCAAGTGCACGTCCGTTCTGTGGAACGACCTGCGCATCAACATCGTCGACACCCCGGGCCACGCCGATTTCGGCGGCGAGGTGGAGCGCATCCTCTCCATGGTCGACGGCGTCGTCCTGCTCTGCGACGCGGCCGAAGGCCCGCTGCCGCAGACCAAGTTCGTGCTGGGCAAGGCCCTGAAGCTCGGCCTGCGCCCCATCGTCGTCATCAACAAGGTGGACCGTCCCGACGGCCGTCCGCACGAGGTGCATGACGAGGTGTTCGACCTGTTCGCCTCGCTCGACGCCTCGAACGAGCAGCTGGACTTCCCGACCCTGTTCGCCTCGGGCCGTAACGGCTGGGCGACCACGGATCTGGAGAACGGTGCCCGGGAGACGCTGACCCCGCTGTTCGAGCTGATCCGCGACCATGTCCCGGCCCCGAAGGTTGAGGAGAACCTGCCCTTCAGCATGCTGGCGACCACGCTGGAAGCGAACCCGTACCTGGGCCGCATCCTGACCGGCCGCATCCTGACCGGTTCGGTCAAGGTCAACATGGCCGTCAAGTCGATGAGCCGCGACGGCAAGCTGGTCGAGAACGCCCGCATCAGCAAGGTGCTGGCCTTCCGCGGCCTGGAGCGCGTTCCGGTGGACGAGGCGCATGCCGGCGACATCGTGGCACTGGCCGGCATGACCAACACCACGGTTGCCGACACCATCTGCGCCCCGGAAGTGCAGGAGGCTCTCGCCGCCCAGCCGATCGACCCGCCGACCCTGGCGATGACCTTCTCGGTCAACGACAGCCCGCTGGCCGGCCGCGAGGGTGACAAGGTCACCAGCCGCATGATCCGCGACCGCCTGTTCCGCGAGGCCGAAGGCAACGTGGCGCTGCGCATCTCCGACACCGAGGGCGGCGACGCCTTCGAGGTGGCCGGCCGCGGCGAACTGCAGCTGGGCATCCTGATCGAGACCATGCGCCGCGAGGGCTATGAGCTGGCGATCAGCCGTCCGCGCGTGCTGTTCAAGACCGATCCGCTGAACGGCCAGCGCCTGGAGCCGATCGAGGAAGTCGTCGTCGACGTCGACGAGGAGTTCTCGGGCACCGTCGTCCAGAAGATGTCGGAGCGTAAGGCCGACCTGATCGAGATGCGTCCGTCGGGCGGCAACAAGACCCGCATCGTGTTCCATGCGCCGTCGCGCGGCCTGATCGGCTACCAGGGCGAGTTCCTGACCGACACCCGCGGCACCGGCATCATGAACCGCCTGTTCCACGGCTACGCCCCGTTCAAGGGCGCCATCGCGGCGCGCCGCACCGGCGTCCTGATCTCCAACAGCGACGGCACCGCGGTGGCTTACGCCCTGTGGAACCTGGAAGATCGCGGCCCGATGCTGATCGATCCGGGCGTGCCGGTCTATCAGGGCATGATCATCGGCGAGCACACCCGCGGCAACGACCTCGAGGTCAATGTCATCAAGGGCAAGCAGCTGACGAACATCCGCACCACCAGCAAGGACGAGGCGGTCCGCCTGACCCCGCCGATCCAGATGACCCTGGAAAAGGCGCTGTCCTACATCTCCGACGACGAGCTGGTGGAAGTGACGCCGAAGTCGATCCGCCTGCGCAAGCGCTACCTCGATCCGAACGAGCGCAAGCGCCACTCGCGCGCCGCCGAAGCCAGCTGATAACGGTTCGCATATAGGGTAGAGTACCGGCGGCGCTTTCCCCCCTGACGGGAGCAGGCGCCGCCTTCTTTTTGCACCCTGATTTTTGAACCGATGCGAGGATGTTTCCGCATGGCGATGGCGACCGACGCGAAGTCCCCCGGCTCCCCGTCCTTCTCTCCCCGCCAGTTGTGGACACGAATCGGCCCGACCGGGCTGTTTGCCCTGATCCTCGCCCTGCTGATCGCCCTGCCGATCCTCGCCGTCTTCGTCCAGTCCGCCGGCGTCTCCACCGATCTGTGGGGGCACATGGCGCGGACGGTGCTTCCCGGCTATATCCTCAACACGGTGATCCTGCTGGGCATCGTCGGCGTCGTCACGCTGGTGACCGGCGTCGCCTGCGCCTGGACCGTCACCATGCACGACTTCCGCGGGCGCGGGGTCCTGCAATGGCTGCTGCTACTGCCGCTCGCCATGCCGGCCTATGTGCTGGCCTACACCTACACCGACTTCCTGCAATTTGCCGGACCGCTGCAGTCCTTCCTGCGTGCCAGTTTTGGCTGGCGGCGCGGCGACTATTGGTTCCCGGACATCCACACCGCCTGGGGTGCCGGGCTGGTGCTGTCATCGGTGCTGTATCCCTACGTCTATGTGCTGACCCGCGCCGCCTTCCTCGAACAGTCCGTCTGCGTGCTGGAGGCCAGCCGCACGCTGGGCTGCACCGCCTTCGGCGCCTTCCGCCGCGTGGCACTGCCGCTTGCCCGTCCGGCGCTTGTGGCCGGCGTCGGCTATGCGCTGATGGAGACGCTGGCCGACTTCGGCGCGGTCCGCTACTTCGGCATCGACACCTTCACCGTCGGCATCTATCGCACCTGGTTCGCGCTGGGTGATCCGGCTGCGGCGGCGCAGCTTGCCGCCGTCCTTCTGCTGGTTGTGCTGGCGCTGGTCGGGCTGGAGCGGCTGTCGCGCGGAAAGATGCGCTTCCATCAGACCACCGGCCGCTACCGCGCCCTGCCCGCCCCGCGCCTGTCGGCCCGCGGCACCCTGGTCGCCTGGATCGTCTGCCTGACGCCGGTGCTGTTCGGCTTCCTGCTGCCCGGCGCCGTGCTGATCCGCATGATCCAGCGTGGCGGCACCGAGCTGACGCTGGCCCGCTTCACCGACCTGACGGTGAACACCTTCATCCTCGGCGCCAGCGGCGCGGTTTTGGTCGTCGCGGTGGCGCTGATGGTGATCCACGGCGTGCGTCATGACCGAAGCGGCTTCGCCACCGGGGCCGCACGCCTCGCCTCGCTCGGCTACGCCACGCCGGGCACGGTGATCGCCGTCGGCATCCTCATCACCGTCGGGCTGACGCGCGACTGGACCGGCTGGCCGATGGGCGCGATCCTCGGCACCACCATCGCCGGCATCCTCTACGGCTACCTGATCCGCTTCTTCGTCGTCGCCTACGGGCCGCTGGAGTCCGGCTTCGCCAAGATCGGCCCGAATCTGGAGGGGGCTGCGCGCTCGCTCGGCCACACGCCATTGCAGGTGCTGCGCCGGGTCCATCTGCCGCTGCTGCGCCCCAGCCTGCTGAGCGCCGCCATGCTGGTCTTCGTCGATATCACGAAGGAGCTGCCGGCGACGATGATCCTGCGGCCCTTCAACTTCGACACACTGGCAATCGAAGCCTTCCGCATGGCCTCCACCGAGCGGCTGGACGACGCCGCCCTGCCCGCCCTGGTGATCGTTCTGGTCGGCCTTGCCCCCGTCATCTACCTCAGCCGCACCATCGCGGCGTCGCGGCCGGGGCACCGCGACTGACCGTCAGACCTCCGTGCGGCTTTCCACCCGCTCTTCGTGCCGGGTTTCCGCCGCAGGCACGCCCGACCGGCAGGCCCGCTGTTTTTCCCGTTCCTTCCAACGGCGGAAGGACTGCTCGTTCCACCAGCCGCGCAGCCGCCCGCCGATATCGATAAGCCGTTGATAGAGCGGCCGGCGCCGGCTGGTCACGCGGGCCGGCTCCAGCGCCAGGCCGACGGAGGTGATGATGTTGTCCTCCATATCGCGCACGATCAGCTCGACGCCGCCCATCCGCACCCGGTCGCCCAGTTCGCAGGAGCCGCCGAACTCGTTGCGCAGCAGGTCGCTCAGCGTCAGACGGGCATTGGCCATAGACAGCGGCAGCCCGTACATTTCGGCGATCTGCTCAACCGTAGCGTCCGGGCTCAGCACCAGATCCCCGTAGAACTCCCGGTCGTTCTGGTCGAGCGCCCGGCTGCCACCATAGAGCCTGTCGATCAGCGTCAGCCGGTGCTGCGGCGTGAAGAGATAGACATGGTCGCCGGGCTGCAACGGCTTCGCCTTGTGCAGCGGCACCACGGCACCTGAGCGGATCACCAGCGACGGCTTGGCCCAGCGCGGCATGCGCTGCCCCCTGGCCGCCGGGCTCTTGGCGTGGACGGTGTAGGCGACCAACTCCTGGTCGGCATTGCCTGGAAGCTCCAATTCCACACGCTCCACCGGGCCGCGGCGCGGGGGAACGATCAACTCCAGCGCCCGCGCCATCGTGCCGATGGTCCAGCCCTGCACCAGCAGCGACACCACCACGACGATGAAGGCGGTGTTGAAGATCAACTGTCCGTTCTCCAGCCCGCCCAGGACCGGAACCAGCGCCAGCAGGAGCGACACCGCCCCGCGCAGGCCGACCCAGGCAATGAAGCTGGTTTCCCGAACCGAGAAGCGGAAGGGCAGCAGACACATCCACACCGCGGCTGGACGGGCGATGACGATCAGGACGACGGCGACACCCAGCGCCGGCAGGATCATCCCACCGAACTCCCGCGGCGTGGCGAGCAGGCCCAGCATCACGAACATGACGATCTGGCTGAGCCAGGTCAGCCCGGCATGGAAGCGCCGAAGCTCCAGCGCGCCACGCAGCTTGACGTTGCCGGCATAGAGCCCGGCGGCATAGACCGCGAGATAGCCGCTGCCACCCATGACGTTGGTGACGGCAAAAATGAACAGGGCGAAGGTCAGTGTCACCACCGGGTTCAACCCGGCTTCGAAATTCGCCTTGTTGATGAAGGTCACCAGCAGCCAGCCGCCGGCCAGCCCCATCACCCCGCCCAGCGAAAAGGCCAGCACCAACTCGCCAACGATGGCAATGGGAGACGCCAAGCCGTGGGTCGCCGCTTCCACCAGCAGGATCGTCACCATGATGGCGACCGGGTCGTTGCTGCCCGATTCGATCTCCAGGGTGGAGCGGACACGGTCGCGCAGCGTGATGCCGCCGACGCGCAGCAGAAAGAAGACCGCCGCCGCGTCGGTGGAGCTGCACGCCGCCCCGACCAGCAGTGCCTCCCCCCAGCCCAGCCCCATCAGGTAATGGGCGGCGACACCAACAACGCCGGTGGTGACCGCCACCCCGACCGTCGCCAGCGTCATCGCCGGCCAGGCTGCGGACTTGTAGCTGGCGAGCTTGGTGTCGAACCCGCTTTCGAACAGGATCACCGCCAGCGCCATCGATCCGATCAGGAAGGCGGAGCCGGCATCGTTGAAGGAGATGTGGCCGATCCCGTCCTCGCCGGCCAGCAGGCCGATGCCGAGAAAGATCAACAGCAGAGGCGCACCCACCCGCAAAGCGAGGTAGCTGGTCAGCACGCTGACGATCAGCAGGGTCGATCCGATGAGGATGATGTAGCTGACCGCCTCCATAAGCCCCGCACGCCGTTCTTATCGGGCCGCCATCCGGCGGAACTCCTTGATTTTGACGGCAACTCCCCACATCCGCAAGGAGTAGGACCCGGAGGCGGTCATTCGGATAGGCTGTACGCTTACGATACCAGCTTCCAGCTTCCGTCAGCCTGACGGCAGGCGGTGCCGCGCGCGACCTCGGTCCTGCCGTCGATCACGACCGTATGATTGTAGTCTCGGCAGGTCTGGCCGTCGGTGCCCTGATAGGTCCTCACCGGCTGGATGGTGCCGCTGTTGCCGGATTGCGGGTTGTTCCAGGTGATGGTCTGGTTGTTGGCGACCGCGCGCTCCTCCGCGTCCGATGCGCGGTTCTGATCGGCGGGACTGAAGTGGCGGGCCAACTGCTGGCCGGCATAGGCGCCGACCAGAGTGCCGATGGCTGTGGTCGCCAGCTTGCCGGCACCGCCGCCGAAGCGCGAGCCGAGCAGGCCGCCGGCGACGGCGCCGCCCAGTGTGCCGACCGTCTCGGACGTGTTCATCCCGCCGATGCCGCCGCCGCTGTTGTTGCCGGTCTGGCAGGCGCCGAGCGACAGAGCCGCGACCGCGGCGATGGCCGTAACGCGCAACCTGTTGGTCATGGTCCGCATGGTGGTTCCCCCGTATCAACGTTTCACGGTTAAAGTCCGGTCAACGCTTATGGAGAGAAGAAGTTCCCCCAAAGAAGCAGGACCAAAAGATCAGGGGGCGATGGAAGCAAAATGCGTTTTCGCGTGTTTAGAGACCGAACAGTCAACACGTGGAGGGTAGTATGATGTCCCGTTTGCGTCTGATCGGTGCGGTGTTCGCGCTCCTTTCCGTCACCGCCTGCTCGACTGGCGGCGTGGTCGGCGGTGCGGCCGGTGCAGCCGGCGGATACGCCGTGGACGGTACCCGCGGCGCCGTGATCGGCGGTCTGGGCGGCGCGGCTCTGGGCACCGCAATCGATCACTAAGATCGGGTTTTCCAGAACCTCAGTCACGCACCGGTGTGCGCGTCCATTCTCGCGGACCGGTCGCAAAAACGGCGAGCGCGTCGTGCAGTTCCGGCAGGACGCGCTCCACCGCCGCCTCGCCCTCGCGGATGCAGTCGTCGGCCCGGTCGAACTCGGTCAGTCCGATGTGACCCAGCCGCGGCACGATGTGCACGTCCGGCGGATCGCCGGCCAGCCGTGACCGGGTGATGCGGTCGGTGACGATGCTGAGAGACGAGACCATCACGCCGAACAGGCTCGGCCCCTCATAGTCGCGACGGAAAATCCGCCGCGTCAGGGCGCCGATTCCGCTCGGAGCGCGATGGCCCGGTGTCTCGTCCTCGACCAGCCGCAACAGGTCGAAACCGGCGGCGGTGGGCACGCTCGCCCCCGGCTTGCGCGCCTTGCCCAGGATATCGCCGGCCAGATTGACGGCGATCACCATCTGCGCGCCCAGCGCCCGGCAGGCCGACACCGGCACCGGGTTGACCAGCGCGCCGTCGATCATCCAGCGCCCGTCGATGGACGCCGGCGGAAACACCCCCGGCAGCGAGAAGGACGCCCGCATGGCGTCGACCAGTTCGCCGCGTTGCAGCCACACCTCGTGGCCGGTCACCAGATCGGTGGTGACGGCGGCATAGGGGCACGGCAGTTCCTCGATCCGCACGTCACCCAGATGCAGGCGCAGTTCCGCCAGCAGCCGGTCGCCGCTGATCAGTCCGCCGCTCTGGCGCAGCCGCAGATCCAGATAGCCGACGATTTTCATCCGGGTCAGCGTGCGCACCCACTCTTCCAGCGTGTCGAGCTTTCCCGCCAGATGGACGCCGCCCACAAGCGCGCCGACCGAGGAACCGCAGACGATGTCGGCCTCGATGCCATAGCGCTTCAGCGCCCGCAGCACCCCGATATGCGCCCAACCGCGCGCCACGCCGCCGCCCAGCGCAAGACCGATGCGCGGACGCCGTGTGCTCCCGCCGCCAGTGTTACCGCCATTGATGCCGCCATTCAGGCTGGTTCCGTTCGGCATTGGCCTTTCCCCCTCCCCCCGGCGGCACCGATGTTCGCCGCCCCGATCGTCAGCATCCTCGTATGGAATGGGTAAAGGAAGCCTGTAACCAGCACCGGCGCCGCCGCGGCGACCGGTGGACAAAGCCGAAGCCCATGGGCTAAGCCATCCCCATCGGACAAGATGATCGGATGCGACCGTGACGAACAAGAGCGGCAAGCCCCTGCGCCTGGATGCGGCGACCGAACGGCTGGCAGCCCGGATGTGGCGCGAATGGGTGCGACCCTACCGCGGCAAGCTGCTGCTGTCCTTCGTGCTGATGGCGGTGGTGGCGGCGACCACCGGCGCCTATCCGCTGCTGATCGACCGGTCCTATGCCATGTTCTCCGCCCAGGACCGCGGCATGCTGCTGGTGATCCCGCTCGCCATCGTGGCGGTGACGATCATCAAGGGCGTTTCGCTCTATTCCCAGACGGTGGTGACCAGCGACATCGTCCAGCGCATCATCGCCGATGTCCGGCTGGCGATGTTCACGCACCTGCAGACCGCCGACATGGCGCAGTTGCACGCCACGCCCACCGGGTCGCTGACCTCGCGCTTCATCAACGATGTCGATCTGATCCGCAATGCGCTGACCCGGACGCTGACCGGGCTGGTGCGCGACATCCTGACGGTGATCGCGCTGGTCGGGTCGATGTTCTATCTCGACTGGCTGCTGTCGCTGATCGTCTTCATCATCTATCCCATCGCCGCCGTTCCCATCGTGCGCATCGGCAAGCGCCTGCGCCGCGTCTCCCGCGATACCCAGGCGCAGATGGGCGACATGACCTCGCTGCTGACCGAAAGCCTGTCGGGCGCGCGCATGGTCAAGACCTACAATCTCGAAGACTATGAGCGTGCCCGCGCCGGCCGCGCCTTCCACGAGAACTATCTGCTGACGATGAAGGCGGTGCGAGCCCGTTCGCGCATCGACCCGATGATGGAGGTGCTGGGCGGCGTCGCGGTGGCCGGCGTGATTGCCTTCGCCGGCTATCGTATGACGATGGGCGAAGGCTCGGTCGGCGCCTTCTCCGGCTTCGTCGGCGCGCTGCTGATGGCGGCCCAGCCGGTGCGCGCCATCGGCACGCTGAACGCCGCCTTGCAGGAAGGGCTTGCCGCCGCCCAGCGCATCTTCGAACTGCTGGACCAGCAGCCGACCATCGTCGAGCAGCCGGGTGCCAAACCACTCTCCGTCTCGACGGGTGCCGTCGCGCTGCGCGGCGTCCGCTTCTCCTATGAGGCCGGAGCCGACACGCTGAAGGGCATCGACCTCGACGTGCCGGCCGGCAGCACGGTGGCGCTGGTCGGGCGCAGCGGCGCCGGCAAATCGACCGTCTTCAACCTGATCCCCCGCCTCTACGACGTGACGGGGGGCGAGGTGCTGATCGACGGCCAGGATGTCCGCGGCGCCACCCTGCGCAGCCTGCGTGGTGCCGTGTCCATCGTCAGCCAGGACACGGTCCTGTTCAACGACACCGTGCGGGCGAACATCTGCTTCGGCCGGCTCGATGCCGGGATGGACAACGTGATCGCCGCCGCCAAGGCAGCCGCCGCGCACGACTTCGTATCGAAGCTGCCGGAGGGCTACGACACGGTGATCGGCGACCGCGGCGTGAAGCTGTCGGGCGGCGAGCGCCAGCGTCTGGCGCTCGCCCGCGCCTTCCTGAAGGACGCGCCGATCCTGCTGCTGGACGAGGCGACCAGCGCGCTGGACAGCGAATCGGAACGTCTGGTGCAGGCGGCGCTGGAACGTCTGACGGAGGGTCGCACGACGCTGGTGATCGCCCATCGTCTGGCGACGGTGCGCAATGCCGACAGGATCGTGGTGATGGAAGGCGGCCGCATCATCGAACAGGGCCCACACGAGGCGCTGCTGGCCGCCGACGGGGCCTATGCCCGGCTGTGCCGGCTGCAATTCGGCGAGGACGAGGTGCGGGCGGGGGCCTGAGGCCTCCCGCCCACATCCCCGTTACCCTGCCGGAAACACCATCGCCCGCTCGGCGGCCATCGCGGCCGACAGTTCCTCGCCGGCCCGCACGTTGACATGGCCGGGCAGGCGCGCATGGACCTCCGACCCGGCCAGATCAAGGCACACCCGCGTCGCCGGCCCAAGGAAGCTGGAGTGGCGCACCCGCACCGGAACGGCGTCGGGCCGGGTGCCCGGCGGAAGCAGTTCCAGATCCTCGACCCGGCAGGCGACCTCGACCTTCGTTCCGCCGGGCAGGCCGGGAGCCATGATCCGGCCCAGCGGCGTGACGATCTGCCCGTCGCGCACCGTCGCTTCGAACCGGTTCACTTCGCCGAACAGGCGGGCGACGAAGCTGTTGGCCGGGCGCTGATAAAGGGTCACCGGCGTGTCGGCCTGGACGATGCGTCCGGCCTCCATCACCACCACGCGGTTGCCCATCTCCATCGCCTCTTCCGGGTCGTGGGTGACGACGACGGTGGCGATGCCGCTGGCGCGGATGATCCGCACCACTTCCTCCCGCACCGACCGGCGAAGCTGCTCGTCCAGCGCCGAGAACGGCTCGTCCAGCAGCAGGACCTTGGGGTCGCGCGCCATGGCGCGGGCCAGCGCCACCCGCTGCTGCTGGCCGCCCGACAGGGTGTGTGGGTAGGCGTCGGCATAGCGGGCCAATGCCATGGTTTCCAGCAACTCCTCCACCCGGCGCTTGCGTTCGGCGCGCGGACGGTCGGTCTGGCCGAAGGCGATGTTGCCCGCCACCGTCAGGTGCGGAAACAGCGCGAAGTCCTGAAACATCATGCCGACCGGCCGCTTTTCCGGCGGCAGCGACCGGCCCGCGGTGGCGAGCACCTGCCCGTCCACCGCAATCTCGCCCTTCTGGACCGCCTCGAGTCCGCTGATCAGACGTAGCAAGGTCGACTTGCCGCAACCGGACGGGCCGACGATGCACACCACCTCGCGCGGGGCGACCGACAGCGAGACGCCGTCGACCGCCGTCACGCCGCTGTCTGGGCGCCCGTAGCGATGGGTGATGCCGGAGAGGACGACCGATGGGGACAGGGCGGGCGGGGAAAGGGCTTCTGTCATCTTACTTCCAGCCGGCACGGTCCATGATGCGCAGCGCCTGCGGCGTGTGGGCGGCGAAGGAGGCGGCGTTCACCTCGGCCGCCTTGAAGCTGCCGAGCTTCACCAGCTCCGGATGCGGCTGGACCGCCGGGTTGACCGGATATTCCATATTGCCGTCGGCGAACTGGCGCTGGGCCTCCGGGCTCAGCAGATATTCCAGCAGTTTGCGGGCGTTATCCTGGTTCTTGGAGGTCTTCACCACGCCGGCGCCGCTGAGGTTCACGTGGGTGCCGCGGTTGCCCTGGTTGGGGAAGATGACGCCGATCTTGGACGCGACCTCGCGGTCCTCCTGCTTGGCCGAGGTGATCATCTTGCCGACATAATAGGTGTTGGCGATGGCCAGATCGCCTTCGCCGACCGCAACCGCCTTGATCTGGTCGGTATCGCCGCCCTGCGGCGGGCGGGCGAGGTTGGCGACGAGGCCCTTGACCCACTCCTCCGTCTTCTCCTCGCTCAGCGCTTCGATCATCGAGGCGGTCAGGGCCAGGCTGTAGGGATGGGTGCCGCTGCGGGTCAGCACGCGATGTTTCCACTCCGGCTTGGCGAGGTCCTCGTAATCCTTGATCTGCTCCGGCTTCACCCGGTCGCGGGCATAGACGACGATGCGGGCGCGGCTGGACAGGCCCCACCAGGCGCCGTTCGGATCGCGCAGGTTGGCCGGGACCTTGATCGCATCGAGCTGCGGCGAGGTGACGGAGGCGAGCAGCCCTTCCTTGGCGGCGGCGGCCAGACGGCCGGCATCGACGGTGATGAACAGATCGGCCGGGCTGCTGGCGCCCTCCGACTTCATGCGCTGGATCAGTTCATCATGGTTGCCTTCAATAATGTTGACCTTGATGCCGGTCGATTTGGTGAAGGTTTCATAGATCGCGCGGTCGGTGTTGTAATGCCGAGAATTGTAGACATTGACTTCCTGCGCCTGCACGGAAAAGGCGGTCAAGGCACCGACGGCAAAAGCGACCCCAGCGATCTTATCGATGAACATCCATCACTCCCGGACTGCGAATGGCTCTCAATTTCATGAGAATGGATATCAGTTGCAGGCCTCCCTGTCGAGACGGGATTCACCCTGGAAGGAGGCAATCGCATCCGGGATTTTGAGCGACGGCATCGCAGTTCGGATGCCCACCGCCCCGAAGAACGGAGCCGACAAGGCCCGGAGGCTTCTGTAGAGTGCGCGAACTGGGATGGAAGAGGGTGGTCAAAGGCCGTGGAGACGTCAGCGTTGCACGCCCTGACCTCGATCACCCTGCCGCCGGCGCAATGGATCAGGCGTTGGCCGGCGTGGCCTGTGTGCGCACCATGTCGGCCAGCGCCTCGGGTGCCATCGGGCGGCCGAACAGGTAGCCCTGCATCATGTCGCAGCCGACCGACACCAGGAAATCACGCTGCTCCACCGTCTCCACCCCTTCCGCCACGGTGGTCAGGCCAAGGCCGTGCGCCATGCCGACGGCGGCGCGGACCAGCGCGTTGCTCTTCGGGTTTTCCGGCACGTCGATGACAAAGGCGCGGTCGATCTTCAGTTTCGCCACCGGCAGCTGCTGCACATAGCTGAGCGAGGAGTATCCGGAACCGAAATCGTCGATGGCGGCCTGGATGCCGAGGTCCGCCAGTTCGCCCAGTGTCCGCACCGCCACCTTCAGGTCACGCACCGCCGCCTGTTCGGTGATCTCAAGCCCCAGATGGCTTCGCAGCGACGGATGTTCGCCCAGCAGCTCCTCCAGCCGGATGGTGAGGTTGCCGCGCAGGAACTGCTGTCCGGAAATGTTGAGGAAAACACGGTCGGGCAGCACACCTTCCGCTTCCCAGGCCGTCATCTGGGCGATGGCGGTGGACAGCACCCAATCGGTGATCGGCACGATCAGGCCACTTTCCTCGGCGACAGGAATGAACTCCCCGGGCGATACCGGCCCCAATGCGTGGTGATCCCAGCGCAGCAGCGCCTCCGCCGAGCGGACCCGGCCATCCCTGTCGACGATGGGTTGATAGACGAGGCGCAGTTCATTCCGTTCGATCGCATGGGTCAGATGCATGGTCAGCATCATCCGCCGCGTCGCCGCCGCCGCCATTTCCGGCGTGTAGAAGCAGATTGCATTGCCCCCATTGTGCTGAACCGCCTGCAAGGCCAGCTTGGCCTTGGCGTTCAGATCCTCCAGCGTGCTGACCGTCTCGTCCTGCACCGCGGCGCCAACCGACAGCCGCAGTCGCACCCAATGGCGGTCGGCATAGATCGATGCGGTCAGCCGGTCATGCAGCACACCGGCCAGCGTGCGCGCCTGATCGGCGTCCGTCACCCGTGACAGCGCTGCGAATTCGTCGGCGGCGATGCGGCAGATGATGGTGTTGGGCGGCAGCACCTCCGTCACCCGGCTGACCATCGCCTTCAGCGCGGCGTCGCCGACATGGAAACCGAAGGCTTCGTTCACGTCGCTGAACTGGTCGACGTCCAGCGAGAACAATGCGAACAGCCCGCCCCCCACGCCGCCTTTTTCCCCGCCATCCGATCGGTCGCTGCGGCAGCCGGCGAACAGCGCCTCGCACTCCTCCAGGAAGGCCGTGCGGGTCAGCACGCCGGTCAACGGGTCATGCCGCGCAAGGTAGGAGGCGCGCTGCTCCGCTGCCAGACGATCGGAAATGTCGCGGATGATGCCGACGAAGGTGACCTCGCCGCCCAGCCGCGCCTCGCCGACGCTGAGATGGATGGGGAACACCGTGCCGTCCTTCCGCTGACCCAGCGTGTCGCGGCCGATGCCGATGATCTTGGCCCGCTCGGTCCGCATATAGGTATCGACATAGCGGTTGTGGTCGCGGGAAAAGGGCGGCGGCATCAGGATGGTCATGCTCCGCCCGACCAGCTCGTCGTCCTCATAGCCGAACAGGCGGCAGCAGGCGCGGTTGATCGAGCGGATGATGCCGCTGCGGTCGGACACGATGATGCCGTCGACCGCCGCATCCAGCAGGGTGGCAACGAAGGAGTCGCGGCAGGTCACGAACTGGGCGATGCGGTCGGGATCGCCGGTCTGGTGAAAGGTGCCGAGATAGCCCAGCGTCTTGCCGGCGGCATCGCGATGCGCTGTCACGCTGCCGCTGAGAATCGAGCGGCGGCCGTCGCAGCCGACCGTCGGGCAATCGACCGGAGCGGAGCCGTGCGTCGGCGTTTGGCGGATGGCGGCGATGGCAGCCCCCAGCGCCGCGGTCACGGGATGGTCGATGGCGGCAAGGGACCGCCCAACCAAGTCAGACGGAGACCGGTCCAACGCAGCCGCGAAATGCCGGTCGGCATGCCGGCACACGCGGTCGCTGTCCAGATAAACGAGTGCCATTCCGCCATCGTCGAGCATGCTGGCGGCCAGCGAGGCCAGAAAGGCCGGATCGCGCGGCATCCCGGCGGCTTCCGCCGCACCGGACCCGCTGCACTCGGAACCGTTCATCTGATCTGCCGGTTGTAGGTCCACGAAACGATCCGTTTCTTCTGTCCGGCCCGAAAGACGGACCTCGTGATGCACCGCCGGGATCCCGGCTGACCGAATTCGGATACCCGACGGTGGTATTATGACCCCGTCCGGCATCTTTTCCAACGCCAAGCGGACGCGTGGAAGCAGGACATTTCCGCAACCCTGTCGCCGTGATGCTTTTGCACTCTAACGGTTAGAGGCCGAAGTACGATTGACATGGTTCAATGCGAGCCGCGGTTTCGGGGATAGACGCGCACCGCCTGCGGCACCACTACAGCTTTCGCGCGTGTGGTCTGCGACAATTCGGGGGCATCGGGTCCGGCGTGCTGGACCTTCGGCGGTATACGCCCCAAGATATTCGCCAGTACTGCCGATCCGGGAACCGTCCCGGCACTTTTTCACCCAGTCCCGTCTCTTTGTGCCTGATGGAGGAATAAACCGCAGGTCCCAGGCGTTTTTCCCGACAATGGCCGCAACAACCGACAGCAGGTCGGGTGGCGCCGTCACGTCGGGTCCGCCAACGGTCCGCGGTTCGAGAAAAAACGATTGGGAGCATTCCGTCATGACAACCGCATTCAGCCAGATCCGACACTCCGACGGCCGTGCATACTACCAGGGCACCCCGCTGTCCCTGGCCGATGCCCAGATCATGCTCAACGACGACATCCTGCGTCGCCGCGTGCGGGTCGGCTCCTATCTGCGGGTGGATGACGGCCGGCTGGTGCTGGTCAACGGCCCTGCCCTGCACCCTTGGGTCAGCCGGCCGGTTTCGTCGGCGCTCAGCCCCCGCGCGGGCCGGCCAGAATAAGCGCCGCTCCCGCCAGACAGATCAGCGCGCCGGCCGCATCCCAGCGGTCCGGCCGCGCGCCCTCGACCAGCCAGAGCCACAGCAGCGACGCCGCGATGTAGACGCCGCCATAGGCGGCATAAGCCCGCCCGGCGAATTCAGCATCGGCCCGGGTCAGCAGCCAGGCGAACAGGCACAGGCTTGCCACGCCCGGAAGGGCCAGCCACGCGCTGCGGTCCAGCTTTATCCAGGCCCAGAAGGCGAAGCAGCCGGCGATCTCCGCCAGCGCCGCCGCGCCGTACAGCGCCAGCGTCGCGCCCTGAGTCCGCTCCATCCGTTCCCCACTTCGCATCCACTTCAGACGGCGGGATGCTGACCGCCGTGTCCTTCAGCGTCAATAGGTTGCGCGCCATTGCAACGCGCCACAGCTCGTTTCAATTTGCCGTCCCAATATTACAGTGCATTCATGGACTTGGCTGGGGGTGCGGCATAAATTCGCTGGGGAGGAGGCATACTATGATGCTCATAGACGCAACCGACCCGATGCGGGATGCCATTGAAACGATCCGGGCCACCGACGTGATTTCGGAGTCGAAGAAGCGCATCCTGTTCCAGGGGCTGGAGGCGTTGCGGAACCGGCATTGTCCGGACCCGCGCCCGATGACGGGCTGTTGCGAAGAGTGCTTGTCCCGCAGCCGCTGCCTGCCGGCGGTGCTGGATCTGCTCGGTTCCTGACCACGGCCGGGGAGAACACGGATTGGGCCTGACGCTCGATGACGAAGCCACGCTGTGTTCCGTCGAGATCCTGGCGGAGGCGGTCGAAATGGCCTTCGTTCCCGGTATCCTCGAATTGCGCACCCTGCGCGATTCCCTGAACGATGCGCTGCACACCCGGTCCCCGGCGGCGGTGAAGCTGGCCTACAGCGCCTTCAGCCGGGTCGACCGCGATTTCCGCAACCAGATCACCCACCACGCTCTCCAGTTGGCGGCCCTGCGCCGTCACAGCGCCGGGCCGATGCGTCGCGACCTGCCTGTCGATGGCGGTATGCCGGCGCGGTCGTCCGACCGCGGAGTCGACGGGCCGCGCCGGGCGTGAGCTTGAGGGGAGGGCCGCTCGCCTTTCGTGTAATATTTTTAATGGACCCTTTCTTCTTCCGTCGTGTTGTCCAGGCATAACCAACACACATGAGGTTGCCACCATGGACAAGGATCGCATCGAGGGCGCTGCCCGTTCCATCAAGGGTGCCATCAAGGAAGCCGCCGGCAAGCTGACCGGCGACACCAAGACCGAGGCCGAGGGC
>Ga0206117_100775_pt1 | contig 24545 bp, 19 predicted proteins | sample 3A5Ametagenome_FD_177997 | JGI IMG/M metagenome (GOLD analysis project Ga0206117, IMG submission 177997) | Enriched microbial communities from leaf-cutter ant dump, University of Wisconsin, Madison, United States - 3A5A | ecosystem: Environmental > Terrestrial > Nest > Insects nest > Nest dump... | reverse complement strand
CCGCTGTTCATCCTGTGGTTCGGCATCGGCGAGACGCCGAAGATCGCGCTCGTCGCGCTCGGCACCGCCTTCCCGATCTACCTGAACCTGTTCGCCGGCATCCGCACCGTCGACGCCAAGGTGGTGGAGGCCGTCTCCACGCTCGGCCTGACGCGGTGGGAGATGATCGCCCAGGTCATCCTGCCGGGCGCCCTGCCCGCCTTCCTGACCGGGCTGCGCTACGCGCTCGGCGTCGCCTGGCTCAGCCTGGTGGTGGGCGAGCAGATCAACGCCTCCAGCGGCATCGGCTATCTGGCGATGACGGCGCGGGAGTTCCTGCGCACCGACGTGATCATCGTCGCCCTGATCGTCTACGCCGTCCTCGGCCTGCTCGCCGACCTGATCGTCCGCGTCATCGAACGCAGGGCGCTGGTCTGGCGCCCTGCCTTCATCAAGGAGTGAGCCACCATGAGCCACGCCCTTTCCCACATTCCCACCTCTTCCAAACCTGCCTATTCGAAGCCAGTCGTCAGCGTCCGCGGCCTTGTCCGCAATTTCGGCAACGGCAACGTGCTTGACGGCCTGTCGCTCGACCTCGAACCGGGCTCCTTCACCGCCCTTCTCGGCCGCTCCGGCTGCGGCAAGTCCACGCTGCTGCGCACCCTGGCGAAGCTGGACCCGGCACCGGAGGGCAGCGTGCAGCTGCCGGAGGAGCGCGCCGTGGTGTTCCAGGAGCCCCGGCTGGTGCCCTGGATGCGGGTGCTGCGCAACGTCACGCTGGGTCTGCGCCATCCGGACGCCGAGGCCCGCGGCCTTGCGGCCCTGGCGGAGGTCGGGCTGTCCCACCGCGCCCGCGCCTGGCCGCTAACCCTGTCGGGCGGCGAGGCGCAGCGGGCGGCGCTGGCCCGCGCTCTGGTCCGCGAACCGCGCCTGCTGCTGCTCGACGAACCCTTCGCGGCGCTCGACGCGCTGACCCGGATGCGCATGCAGGGGCTGGTGGAGACGCTGTGGCGGGCCCATGCCCCCGCAGTGCTGCTGGTGACCCATGACGTGGACGAGGCGCTGCTGCTGGCCGACCGCTCCGTGGTGATGGCCGACGGCAAGATCGCCGCCGACATCCCGATCCCGCTCGCCCGCCCGCGCCGCCATGGCGACCCCGGCTTCATCGCCCTGCGCTCCCGACTGCTGGCCGAGTTGGGTGTCGACGAGGAGCATCTGGCCGCACGGGAACCGCAGCGCACCGACGCCAGAGGAGCCGATGCCCCGGCAACCGAAGCCAGGGCGGCCGGCGTGAAACCCGGCGGCTACGGCCTGCCCGCCGGCGCCGCCGCCGCACCCAGCCTCTGACCCCTCGACGCCGACGGACCCGCCGCCATGACAACCGACCTTGCCCGCCTCCCCTCCACCCCGTTCGGCCGCCGCACCCTGCTGCGCGGAGCCTGCGGCGCCCTGGCGCTGGGCACCCTGCCCGGCCTTGCGCAGGCCGCCTCCGGCCCGGCCTCCGAAACCGTCCTGCGCGTCGCCGACTACAAGGCTTTGGACGGGCTGGCGCTGGAGGCGTCCGGCAATGCCGGGTCCAGCTTCCGGTCGCAGTTCGCTGAATTCGCGTCGGGCAACCTGATTGTCGAGGCGATCAACGCCGGTTCCATCGACGTCGGCTCCAGCAGCGAAATCCCGCCCGCCTTCGGCATCGCCGCCGGCGCCCGGCTGTCCATCGTCGCCGTGGTCAAGGACGACGTGAATTGGCAGGTGGTTCTGGTGCCGCCCGGCAGCCCGATCCAATCGGTCGCCGATTTAAAGGGCAAGCGCGTCGGTTATGTCCGCGCCACCACCACCCAGTACTATCTCGCCAAGATGCTCGGCCAATCCGGCCTGCGCTTCACCGACATCCAGCCGATCAGCCTGACCCCGTCGGAGGGACAGGCCGCCTTCGAACAGGGCGCGCTCGATGCCTGGGCGATCTACGGCTACTCGGTGCCCTTCGCCATCAAGAAGGGGGCGCGGGTCCTCGTCACCTCCAACGGCTATCTGTCGGGCAACTACCTGTATCTCGCCTCGCCCGACGCGCTGGCCGATCCGAACAAGTCCGCCGCCATCGGCGATTACTTCCTGCGGCTGCGCCGCGCCTTCGCCTGGCGAGCCGCCAATCTGGAGCGATGGGCGCAGGTCCATTCCGCCGCCATCGGCGTGCCGATCGAAACCGACCTGGAAATCCTGCGCAAGAACTCCCGCCAGCGCGATCTGGCGCCGATCACCGATGCGGACATCGCGTCGGCCCAGAACGTCGCCGACACCTTCCACCAGCTGGGCGTCCTGCCGAAGCGCATCGACATCGCTCCGGCCTTCGACCGCCGCTTCACCGACATCCTGTCGCGTCCGCTCAGCTAGCCGACGCCTTCGTGACCCTCGCCAGCCACAAAAAAAGGGGACCATCGCCATGACCGCCACCCACAGCACGTCGGCCCATCCGCTCCGCTTCGTCGGCTTCGTCGGCAACCACAATGCGTCGGAGATCATTCCGCGCCAGGGTCCGGTGGTGGACCGCGACTATATCGAGACGGTCGCCAAGGCGCATGAGCTGGGCGGCTTCGATTCCGTGCTCCAGGCCTTCCATGCCGATGCGCCGGACAGCCTTCAGGTCAGCCAGCACATCACCAGCGTCACCGACCGGCTGGGCGTGCTGATCGCCCACCGTCCCGGCTTCCAGGCGCCGACCATCCTCGCCCGCCAGCTTGCCACCCTCGACCAGTTGAGCCGCGGCCGCGTCGCCATCAACGTCATCACCGGTGCCGAGCGCAGCGAGCTTGCCCGCGACGGCAACACGGTGGACGACAAGGACGACCGCTATGCCCGCACGTCCGAGTTCCTCGACATCGTCCGCGCCGAATGGACCAGCGACGCGCCCTTCGACTATCAGGGCCGCTTCTATCAGGTCGAGAAGGCCTTCTCGCAGGTGAAGCCCTACAACCCGTCAGGCATCCCGGTGTGGATCGCCGGCGCGTCGGCCGCCGCCGTCGAGGTGGCAGGACGCCATGCCGACACCTATGCGGTGTGGGGCGAGACCCATGATCAGGTGCGCGAGCTGCTGGCCCGCGTGCGTGCCGCCGTCGCCAAGGCGGGCCGCCCGCAGCCGGCCTTCAGCTTGTCGCTGCGCCCGATCCTGGCGGAGACCGAGGACGCCGCCTGGGCCAAGGCCGAAGCCATCCATGAGAAGGCCAAGGCGCTGCTGGAGAAGACCGGCTTCACCCGCGGCGACCTGCCGAACAACGAGGGCGCCCGCCGCCTGCTCTCCATCGCGGATAAGGGCCACCGCCACGACAAGCGCCTGTGGACCGCCATCGCCGCCCTGACCGGGGCGAAGGGCAACTCGACCTCGCTGGTCGGCACGCCGGATCAGGTCGCCGACGCCCTGCTCGACTATTACGACCTCGGCGTCACCACCTTCCTGATCCGCGGCTTCGACCCGCTGCCCGACGCCATCGCCTATGGCCGCGATCTGCTGCCGCGCGTCCGCCAGCTGGTGGCCGAGCGCCAGCGCGCCCAGGCCGTCGCGGCGGAGTGAGGCATCGTGCCAGCGCGGTCTCCGGTCATCCTCAACCAGCTTGGCCCCGAAGTGGGGGAGCGCATCGCCGCCCATTCTTCTCGGCCCACCGTGCTGACGCATGAGGCCGGTCACGCGCCCTGGCAGATCCCGGCCGGCGTCGAGGTTCTGCTGACCCGTCCACTGATCGGGTGGGAGGAGGCGCCCGCCGCCCCTCCCACCGGCTGGGACAACGGCCTGCGCTGGATCCAGTCGGCCTCCACCGGCATGGACTTCTACCCGCCCTGGCTGCTCGACGGCGCCCCGGTCGTCACTTGCGCCCGCGGCGTGTCGGCGCTCGCCATCGCCGACTACGTGATGACGGCGATCCTGACCGTCGAGAAGCGGTGGGACACCATCCGCCTCACCGAACCGGAGGGCTGGCGGCGCGAGACACTGGGCAGCCTGTCCGGCAAGCGGCTGGGGCTGGCCGGCTTCGGCGCCATCGGCCGGGCAGTCACCGAGCGAGCGCTCGCTTTTGGAATGACCGTCGGGGCCGTGCGCCGCTCCGGCTGGGCCGAGCCGGAACCGGGCGTCGATCCGTTCGACCGGCTGGAGAATCTGGTGGCGGCCAGCGACCATCTGGTGCTGGCCCTGCCGCTGACCGCCACCACCCGTGGGCTGGTGGGTGCCGACCTGCTGGCGCAGGCCAAGCCGGGGCTGCATCTGGTCAACGTCGCCCGCGGCGCACTGGTCGATCAGGACGCCCTGCTCGCCGCCATCGACGGCGGCCGGGTCGCCCACGCCACGCTCGACGTGACCGACCCCGAACCGCTGCCCGCCGGCCATCCCTTCTACAGCCATCCCGCGATCCGGCTGACACCGCATGTCTCGTGGTCCGCCCCGGACTTCGACCGGCGGCTGGCCGACCGCATCCTCGCCAACCTCGACGCCTACGCGCGCGGCGAACCGCTGCGCGACGTGGTGGACGCCGCCACCGGCTACTGACCCTTTCCCGACGGAGCCCCGCCCGATGACCCACATCCAGCCAAGACCGCGCAAATTCTGGCCGCCGGTCGATCCGGTCAGCTACACCAGCGTCGAGGAGGAGCGGCAGCACCGCAAGCAGCGGCTTGCCGCCACCTTCCGCCTGTTCGGCCGCTACGGCTTCGACCAGGGGCTTGCCGGCCACGTCACCGCCCGCGATCCGGAGCATCCCGACCGCTTCTGGATCAACCCGCTGGGCCAGCATTTCCGCACCATCCGGGTGTCGGACCTGCATCTGGTCGACGGCGACGGCACCATCCTGCACGGCGACCGCGCCATCAACCAAGCCGGCTTCACCATCCATTCCGCCATCCACCGGGCGCGTCCCGACGTGGTGGCCGCCGCCCACACCCACTCGACCTACGGCAAGGCATGGTCGGCTCTCGGCCAGCCGCTCGCCCCGCTCAGCCAGGATGCCGCGGCCTTCTACGAGGATCAGGTGATTATCGACCCCTATTCCGGCGTCGTCCTGACCGAAGACGAGGGCAAGCGGCTGGTGGAGGCGCTGGGCGACCGGAAGCTGGCGATCCTGAAGAACCACGGCCTGCTGACCGTCGGACCGACGGTGGAAGCCGCCGCCTGGTGGTTCATCAGCGCTGACAATGCCGCGCACACCCAGCTGCTGGCCGAGGCCGCCGGCCGGCCCCAGCCCATCGACCATGAAACGGCCCTGCTGACCCGCTCCCAGGTCGGGACCCATCAGGGCGGCGCCTACAACTTCCACCCGCTGTGGGAGTGGATCGTGGCGGCCGAACCCGACCTGCTCGACTGACCCTGTCCCGTCCCACCTCTCGCGAAAGCACGAGACCGATGACCGCGAATCCGGCCCTTTCCCAACTCCGCCCCCTCTCCCGTCGCGGCCTGATCGCCGCCGGCGCCGTCGCCTTCGCCGCCCCCTTCGTGCTGCGCCGCCGGGCGGTGGCGGCGGAACCGCTGCGCCTGTCCTGGAATGCCGGCGCCGTCTGCTTCTCCGCCGTGCCGCTGGCCTTCCAGCTCGACCTGTTCAAGAAGCACGGGCTGGAGGTGGAGCTGGTCAACTTCACCGGCTCCACCGACCAGCTGCTGGAGGCCATCGCCACCGGCAAGGCCGATGCCGGCGTCGGCATGGCGCTGCGCTGGCTGAAGCCGCTGGAGCAGGGCTTCGACGTGAAGATCTCCGCCGGCCTGCATGGCGGCTGCATGCGGCTGTTCGGGGCCAAGGCGGCGGGGGTGAAGACGGTGCTCGACCTGCCGGGCAAGGTGATCGGCGTTAGCGACATGGCCAGCCCGTCGAAGAACTTCTTCTCGGTCGTGCTGACCAAGTTTGGCCTCGACCCCAACAAGGACGTCGAATGGCGCCAGTTCCCCGCCGACCTGCTCGGGCTGGCGGTGGAGAAGGGCGAAATCCACGCCATCGGCGACGGTGACCCGCTGGTGTGGAGCCAGACCAAGAACCCGCAGATGGTGGAGATCACCAACAACGTCTGCGGCGAGTTCGCCACCCGGACCTGCTGCCTCGTCGGCGTGCGCGGCAGCCTGCTGCGCGACAACCGCCCGGCGGCCAAGGCACTGACCGCCGCGCTGATCGAGGCGCAGCACGCGGCTTACGCCGACCTGCGCGCCGCCGCCGCGGCCTATGCCCCCTTCGCCCCCAAATTCCCGGTGGAGGAGCTGGAAGCGATGCTGCGCAGTCACGCCCACAACGTCACCCCCATCGGCGACGAGCTGCGCCAGCAGCTGGCGCTCTACACCGACGAGCTGAAGAGCGTGTCGGTCATCAAGCGCTCGACCGACAGCCAGCGCTTCGCCGGGCGCATCACGGTCGACCTCGCCTGAACCGGCTCCACTGCAGCGGAACTGCCTGCCATGCCCTTTGACGACCTGCCCTTTCCTGCTTCTCCGTTCGCCGGGACCGCGCCGGCCCCGGCGGTCGACCCGTCGCTGATCGCCGCCCTGTCGGCGGAGTTCGCGATGCGCGCCGCGGAGCATGACGCCGCGGCCAGCTTCCCCTTCGAGAATTTCGAGCGGCTGGCCTCATTCGGACTTCCGGCGCTGGTCACCCCGGAGGAGGCGGGCGGCAAGGGCGGCGGGCTGCGCGATGCACTGGCGGTGGTGAACGGGATCGCTGCCGGCGAACCGTCCACCGCGCTGGTCCTGGTGCTGCAATATGTCATCCACAACCAGCTCTGGCGCGGCTCCGCCTGGCCGGAGGCGCTGCGTGAGCGCATCGCCCGCTCCGCCGCGACCGACGGCGCGCTGATCAACATCCTGCGGGTGGAGCCGGAACTGGGCACGCCGCACCGCGGCGGCCTGCCGGCGACGGTGGCGCGCAAGGTGCCCGGCGGCTGGCGCATTTCCGGCACCAAGATCTACTCCACCGGCATTCCGGCGCTGTCCTGGCTCGGCGTCTGGGCCCGCACCGACGATGTGGAGCCGCTGGTCGGCACCTGGGTGGTCCCGCGCGGCGCCGGGCTGGCCGAACAGGGGATTGAGGTGCGGGAGACCTGGAACCACATCGGCATGCGCGCCAGCGGCAGCCATGAGGTGGTCTTCCACGACGTCTTCGTCCCCGACGACCATGCCGGCGAATTGCGCCCGCCCGCCGGCTGGGCCGCCCCCGACGCGGTCGCCACCGCCTGGATGGCCGCCCTGTTCAGCGGTGTCTATGACGGCATCGCCCGCTCCGCCCGCGATTGGCTGGTCGGTTTCCTGCACGCCCGCAAGCCGACGGGGCTGAACGGCGCGTCGCTCGCCGCCGTCCCCCGCCTGCAAGAGGCGCTCGGCGGGATCGAGGCGCTTCTGCTGACCAACCGCATCCTCCTGCGGTCCCTGTCGGCGGCGGTGGACGGCGGCACGCCGCCTTCGCAGAGCGATGCCCTGCTGGTGAAATTCACGGTGACCAACAATGCCATCGACGCGGTGGCGCGGGCGCTGGAGGTCACCGGCAATCCCGGCCTGTCGCGCGACAACCCGCTGGAGCGCCATCACCGCGATGTCCTGTGCGCCCGCGTCCATGCCCCGCAGAACGACATGATCCTGACCGGCGCCGGGCGCGCCATCCTTTCACGATGAGCGGGAGGCCGTCATTGCAGGGCGTACCGAATGGGAAGCGTGATGTCGATCTGGCTGCGGCCCATTCCGGCAGGGATCGGCGGAAGCGGTGACGCACGCTGGATCATCTCCTCCGCGGCCCGATCAAGGCTGCCATGCCCCGATCCCTGGACGACCGCCCAGCCCGTTATGGTGCCGTCGGCGACGATGGTAAAGCGGACCAGCACGGTGCCTTCCTCCCGCTTCAGGCGCGCGGCCTGCGGATAGACCTTATGACGGGCCAGCCTTGCCTGGATCGTGCCGAAGTAATCGGCCGCCTGCCTGTCGGAATTGGCAGGCGGCTCCGATGGAGGCGCCGAAGCGACCGCCGGAGCGGCTGGCCGGGTCGCCGGTGCGGATGACGCCTGCGCTGCCGGCTCCTCAGTGTGCCCGGACCTGTCCGTCGGGGGAATTGCGGCCGGCAGGGCCCTGGTGGGAGACGGGGTACGCTGCGGGGGGCCGGGCGATGGCCGGCGTGCCGGAATCGGCGGCCGGACGGGCGGCGTTTCCTCCTTGAGCGGCTCCGCCGGCACCGGCGCGGATTGCTCCGCGACCGGTGTATCGGCGACCGGCGGCATCGGGACATCGGGCGGTGATGCCGTAGCAACGTCGCCGGTGTCGGGCGGCGGCTGCAGTGGCTCCGGAACCGGCTCCGGCCGGGCACCGTCCTCCGTGTCCATGACGCTTTCCGCAACCGGTTCCGACGGCGACGCCGGCTCCGCCGCAGCCGCGACGAAGGAAAGCTCCACCGAAACCACCGCCGGCGGAGGGGCCGGCGGTGCATGCAGACTGACCGCAAGGGCGATCACCCCCGCGTGCATGGCGAGCGAGAACGGCAGGCTCCACCGCGCCGTCCCGGTCCGGGCGGCCGATGGTACAGGTGCCGGTTCCGCGGCAAGACGGCGCGAGGCGGCAATCGTCCGATGCTCGGGCATGGAGCGGACCTTCGGCAGGGAGAGGCGCGGTGCGACCGACGGTCCGTCTTAGAACTTCACCGTCATGCCGGCGATGAAGGACCGCCCTGCCCCCGGCAGAGCGCCGACCGTGCCCCGGCTTCCCCCCGCCCGGAAGTCGGCATAGTCGACACCGCCCAGTGGCAGGTAATACTGCCTGTCGAACAGGTTCTCGACGCCGGCATCGACCCGGACATTGCCCCACTCGTATCCCGTCCGCAGATTGACCAGCGCATAGCTGGGGGTCTTCGGCTCGTTGCTCGCCGCCTCCACCCGGTCCTTGCGGGCGGTCGCCTGCAACTCGACCGCGCTGTTCCAGCCGCCCAGCCGGTGCTCCATCGTCAGCAGGGCGTTCAGCGGCATGATGTGGTAGAGCGCGTCGCCGGTGTCGAGGTTGCGGCCGTGCACCCAGCCGACCACGCCGGTCAGGCGGAAGGAGCCGATCCTGTCATCCTCGTACAGCCCGGCCGCCGCCGACAGGTTGGCGCCGACCAGGATGGCGTCATGGTTGGCGAAGCGCAGCTTGACGAAGCCGTTGCTGAGGGTGCCGATTCGCTCGACGTCGATGAAATCCTGCACATAGGTGTAATAAGGGGTCAGCTTGACTTCCCAGGATTTGCGGGCGGCATCGTGCAGCGACAGGGTGGTGCTGACGGTGTTGGCGATCTCCGGCTTGAGGTCGGGGTTGCCGACATAGCCGTTGGCGTCGCCGAACCAGCCGTTCATGCTGCTCGACATCGCGCCGGTACCCCAGGCGTAACGCTCGTAGAGGTTCGGCGAGCGGGTCTTGCGGGCGTAGCCGGCTTCGATCGCGCTGGTGTCGGAGGGGGTGTAGCGGACCAGGGCCGTCGCATCGAAATTGATGTCGGTACGGGCATGGCTGCGGGCGTTGAAGGCGCGGGCGTCGGCCGCATCCGGGTTGGCCATCCGCATCATGCCCATCCCAAGGCTGTTCTGCCAGGAATAGGGCTGCACGGCGCCGGTGTCCATCCACACCACGTCGTTGCGCACGCCGAGCAGCGTCGTCCAGGCAGGCGACCAGATCGCCTCCCACTCCGCGAAGGTGCCGAGGCGGTTGCGGGTGCCGTCCTTGACGTTCCAGTAGGTCAGCGGACTCATCATGCTGCTGCCGGCCACCGGGTCCCACCAGTCGTCCAGATGGGTGTGGCGGAACTCACTGCCGACCCGCAAGGTGTCGCGCACCGACAGCGGCAGCGTCGCCTTGACCGAATAGCCGGCGTCAGTGGTCAACGTGTCCATCGGCATGCCGCCGTTGGCGGTGCCGCCCTTGTCCTCCAGGAAATTCATGGTGTGCCGGGTCCGCCTCCAGTTGGCGCGGGCGTCGAGACTTCCCCAGTCGAAGGCCCCTTCGTACCGACCGTTCAGGAAGGCGGTGCGGTTGTCGGTCAGATCCATGCGCTGGGTGGGAAACCCCTGGTAGGGCATGGTCTGGATGCCGCCCTGCAGCGTGACCTGATGCCCGTCGCGGCGTGCCCCGAAGGTCACCGCATTGTCCTGCACGTTGTAGAGGGTCGAGCGGACGGTCTGGCCGTCGCCGGCCTTGTAGTTCCCGGCCCGGCTCCAGGATCCGCTGTAGCCCAGGCTGAGGCTGTCGGTGGCGACGGACGCCTCGGCGGCGCCCGTCACGCCGCGGCCGTTGGACCGGTAGGAGGCCGACAGTTTGCCCTCAGTATGCACCGCCTCGCCGGCCGGGGCGAAGACCGGAGGCGCACTTTCGGCTGAGATGGTGCCAGCGATGCTGTCGCCGCCGGCGCTGACCGGCGTGATCCCGGCCAGCACTTCGATCTTGGACAGGCGCGTCGGCGTGATGGTGGACAGCGCCGGGTTCATCTGGTTGGGGCAGGCGGGCGCGATGGGCGCGCCGTCGACCAGCACATTGACGCGGTCGGCGCCCAGCCCGTTCAGCGCGGGCAGGCTCGACACGCCGCCATTGCCGTAGAGGCTGACGCCGGGCAGGCCGCGCAGCAGGGCGGCGACATCGGCGGTGGTGGGCCGGCGGGCTGCAAGCCCATCCCCGCCCAGGGCGGTACCGGCGGCCAGGGCATCGTCCGGGCTTGCGGTCACCGAGATCGCCGGAAGCGATTGGGCAAGCGGCGGGACGGTCTGGGCGGACACAGCGGCGGGGAACAGTGCGGTGAGGGCAGCACCGGACAGCAGGGCGGCGCGCAGGGCGCCGGCCGCGGCGAAACGCAACATCATGAGATATCTCGATCTGAGGCCAGCCGAACACGGGCCCCGCGCCATCGGCGCGAAGGATGTGCAAGGCTGCGAACAGGAAAGGTCGGCAAGGGCGGGTTGCCACGCGGAGGTCCCGCGTTGCGATCCCGCAATTCCGGCCTCAGACCGGTGGCGCGCGGGCCTGGAGGGTAGAGAGGAACCAGCCGGCGGCAATCACGTCGCCGGGCAGGGCTTCCGGGCTGTGTCGCCCCACCGATGCCCGCGTCATCCGCAGATCCGGCGGCGGCATCGCCAATCCGCCGATCAACGGACAGAGCGGACAGGAGCCGCCGGACATCAGGAGATCGCCCTGGAGCAGATCGCCTTGGGCCAAATCGCTTTTCGCCGGATCGCCTGCCGTTCCGTGATCGTCCAGCACCACGGTCTTGAACCCGTCCGGCGTGCAGATGACGATCCGGCTGCTTTCGGCCGCAGTGGCGGAAGCGATGACGGCTGGCATCCAGGCCCAGGCAATGACCTGCAACAGCAGCGCAAGCGCGCCGGCCACAAGGCCGGCCCGTCGCGTGGGTCGCAATCTGTCCTGGCTCGCGCTCATGCCGATCCGTGTATCGATCCGTCGCGCGGGCAACCGCACGCATTAAGTGCGGCACATTAGCCGAATTGTCTCACCGAGATCAGCGGCATTTTCCCGCAGGCCGCCAAATCCTCCATCGAACTTCTCCTTGCAGGTCGCACGACGACACGATATGTAACGTTATAACATAACTTTTAGATCCGGACTTTTCGATGCAGTCGTTCGTTCGCAAAGCTTGACCGCCGCCGCCGCGTCGCTCATGAATGGTCCCGGTTCTGGTTCTTCCGGCGGTTCGCCGCCGGAAGCTAAGAGGGAACCCGGTGAGCCGCCGACCCTAAGACGGGGATTGCGGTGAGGCCGGGGCTGCCCCCGCAACTGTGAGCGGCGAGCCGTACCGTCATTTCAAGCCACTGGCGCCCATCGGCGCTGGGAAGGCCCGACGGAACGGCGACGACCCGCAAGCCAGGAGACCTGCCAGCACCACAACGAAACGTCCTCGGGCGGGGTGTCCCGGTGGAACGCTTGCCATGCGTGTGCCCGGACTCCGCTCCGGTCTCGCCCGCGTGATCCGCAAGACGTCCGCCTTGTCTCCCCGTCCGCAAAGACAGGAAGCACGGATGGCGTCAGCGCTCTTCCTCACAGAGACACCGCTCCCTCCCCCCGCCGTCGCGGTGGAGCGGCTGAGCTGCCGGCTGGCCGGCCGCATGGTCCTGTCGGACATCGGCTTCTCGGTCGACAGAGGCGGGATCCTCGGCATCCTCGGGCCGAACGGCTCGGGCAAGACCACGCTGCTGCGCTGTCTCGCCGGCCTGCAATCGCCGTCCGCCGGCCGGGTCCTCATCGACGGCGATGATCCCCGCGCCCTGCCGCCGGTCGAACTGGCCCGCCGGCTGGCGCTCCAGGCGCAGGATTCCACCGCGGCGCTCGGCTTCACGGTGCGCGACGTGGTCGGCATGGGGCGGCTGGCCCACCGCCGCTCCCCCTTCGCCGGGGCCGGGGCGGAGGACCGCGCCATCGTCGCGGACGCCCTGGACCGGCTGGATCTGTCGGGACTGGCCGGGCGGGCGGTCGAACAGCTGTCGGGCGGCGAGCGCCAGCGGGTGATGATCGCCCGCGCGCTGGCCCAGCGTCCGCGCATCCTGCTGCTCGACGAACCGACCAACCATTTGGACATCCACCACCGCTTCGCCGTGCTCGACCTCGTGCGCTCGCTCGGCATCACGGTGGTGGCGACGCTGCATGACATCGAGCTGGCGGCACGCTGGTGCGACCGCATCCTGCTGCTTGCGGACGGACGCCTCCAGGCCGATGCCGCGCCGGAGGAGGCGCTGACCCCCGACCGGCTGACCGCCGTCTATCGCGTCGCCGCTGCGGTGGACCGCCGCCCCGACGATGGCCGCCTGCGCATCGACCTGTCGCCCCTGACGGAGCCATCACGATGAGACGCCTTCTTCACGGCGCGCCGCTCTTGGCCTTCGCCCTCGCGCTGCATGTCGGCGGCGCCCTCGGCCAATCCTATCCGGTCGAGGTCGCCAACTGCTTCGAGACCGCCCGCTTCGCCGCTGCCCCGAAACGGCCGATGGTCCATGACACCAACATGACGCAGACCATGCTGGATCTCGGTCTCGCCGACAGGCTGGTCGCCGTCTCCGGCATCGAGGGGGTGGAGCACCGGCTGATCGCCCCGCCGGGCGTGGTCGCGGCATTGCCCCGGCTGCCCGACCGCGCGCCGACGCTGGAGGCGGTGCTGTCCGTCGATCCCGACTTTCTGTTCGCCGGATGGAGCTATGGCTTCAGCCAGGCCCGCGGACTTACCCCCGCCCGGCTGGCGGAGATGGGCGTGGCGACCTACACGCTGCGGGAAAGCTGCATCCGCATCGGCCCGCGCGAACCGATCAGCATGGACACACTCTATGCCGATCTGCTGGCGCTTGGCGCCATCTTCGGCGTGACCGAGCGCGCCGAGGCCATGGTCGCCGATTTCCGCCGCCGGGTCGCCGCCGTCGCCGGGCGTGTCGGCGCCGTCGCCGACCGGCCACGCGTGATGTATTGCGACCAGTGCCACACCGACGCAGCACCCCTGTCGGTCGGGCGCGAAGGGATGACCAGCCTGCTGATGGAATTGGCCGGCGGACGCAACATCTTCGACGACATCCCCGACAGCTATGTCCGGGTGAGCTGGGAGGAGATGGTGCGGCGCGATCCGCAATGGATCATCGTCAGCGCCCACCGCATCCCGGCCGAGAACGCAATCCATTACCTGACCTCCGCACCGCAGCTGGCCGATGTCGAGGCCGTGCGCAAGCGGCAGTTCATCGTGCTGTCCTACGCCGAGCAGACGCCGTCCACCCGCAATGTCGAGGCGCTGGAGCGGATGGCGCGCGCCCTGCACCCGGAGCGCTTCGCACCATGAACCGCTCCCACCTGCTGGGCCTGTCGCTGCTGCTGTCCGCAGCACTGGCCCTGTCCGCGGCGGCTGCCATCGGCTTCGGCGCCGCCCGCGTTCCTTTCCCGAAGATTTGGGCGGTCATCATCCACGAGCTATGGCCGGCGCTGGCCCCGCCCGCCGACGTCAGCCGGGCCGAGCGCAACATCGTCTGGGAGTTGCGACTGCCGCGGGTTCTGCTGAGCGCGCTGGCCGGGGCCGGATTGGCGGCGGTGGGGGCCGTGCTTCAAGTGCTGACGCGCAACCCGCTGGCCGATCCCTACCTGTTCGGCGTGTCGGCCGGCGCCTCGGTGGGGGCGGTGACGGTTCTCCTCTATGCCGGTGCGCTTGCCGGGACATCGGGTCTGCCGACTTTGGGGCTGCCGGCCGCCGCCTTCCTCGGCGCGCTCGCCGCGATGCTGATCGTCTTCGCCGCGGCACGCGGGCGCGACGGCATCGTGACCGGCGAAAGGCTGGTGCTGACCGGCGTCGCGGTCGCCTTCATCCTGCACGCCGTCACCAATGTCCTGATCGTCATGGCGACGGACCGCGGCGCCGACGCCGCGCTGTTCTGGATGATGGGCGGCTTCGGCACCGCGCGCTGGAGTGTCGTACCCGTTCCCGCGGCGCTGGTCGTCGGCGGGCTGCTGTGGCTGTGGCTGCGGGCCGAGACCGTCAACACGCTGGCGCTCGGCGACGACGCCGCCCGTTCGCTCGGCACCGATCCGGGACGCCTGCGGCTGGAGCTTTTCCTCGTCACCGCCCTGATGACCGGGGCGCTGGTGTCGGCCTGCGGCGGCATCGGCTTCGTCGGGCTGGTGGTGCCCCACATCGCGCGGATGCTGGTCGGCGGGCATTTGCGGACGCTGTTGCCGGTGGCGGCACTGGGCGGGGCGCTGCTCCTGCTGTGGGTGGACGTCGCTGCCCGCTCCCTGTTCGCCCCGCGCGAGATTCCAGTCGGCATCGTCACGGCGCTGGTCGGCGGCGCCTTCTTCCTGTGGCTGATGCGGCGGAGAAGCCCGATATGACGCAACCTCGCCACCCCTGCGCGCCATCGTTGTCCACAGGGCCCGACCGCCCGGCGGAGCGGACGGAGGACGCCCCCATGGGGTGATCCCGCCTCACTGATATCCGGCCGTCCGGCTTTTCCACTTCATCCGAACGGCGCCTCGAACCACGACGCCGCACACCCGTCAGTCGCGAAGCACCGACTTCTCGGAATGCCTTCTCTCGTCCTTTTTTTCCAATCCTGGGGGATTGTCCATGATCACCGCCCATCTCCGTCCGGACCGGCACAATCGCTACCGTTCCGGTTCCCTGGCGACACTGCTGCTCGTCGCCGCGTCCTTTGGCCCCACGGCGGCCCGGGCGGCCGACGCCGAACCGCCGGTCACCCTGGACGCGGTGACCGTCACCGGCCGGGCGGTGGACGCCCCGTCCGGGCTGGCGCTCGACCGGCCGAACACCGGCGGCAGCCGCCTCGGCCTGACCCCGCTGGAAACCCCGGCCAGCGTCGAGGTGATCGACGGCCGGACCATCCGCGACCGAGGCCAGACCAGCGTGACGGAGGCGGTCACCCAGAACGCCACCGGCTTCACCTCGCTGGCGGCTCCCGGCAACGGCGGATCGTCGCTGGCGACGCGCGGCTTCGCCGGCCACGGCTCGGTGATGCAGCTTTATGACGGGACGCGGCTCTATGTCGGGTCGGGCACGGTCACCTTCCCGTTCGATGCGTGGTCGGCCGAACGCATCGAGGTGCTGCGCGGCCCGGCTTCCGTCCTCTATGGCGAGGGCGCCATCGGCGGCGTGGTCAATGTGGTGCCCAAGCGCCCAACCATGGATGTCCGCAACGAGGCGACGGTCGCCATCGGCACCGACGGCACCCGGCGGGCCGCCTTCGGCAGCGGCGGTCCGGTGGGGGAGAAGCTGTCCTACCGGCTCGATGCCAGCGGCAACCGCTCCAACGGCTGGGTCGACCGCGGAGACACGAAGACCCTTGCGCTATCCGGTGCGGTGAAGCTCCAGGCGACGCCGGATCTGGCCGTCACCCTGTCCAACGACTATGGCGACCAGCAGCCGCAGGAATATTTCGGCACGCCGCTGATCGCCGGCAGCCTCGACCGCGCACTGCGGCACCGCAACTTCAACGTGGCCGACAGCGACATCCGCTATCGCGACAACTGGACCCAGCTGAAGGCCGAATGGGCGGTGTCCGACGCGCTGACGCTGCGCAACACCGCCTACCACCTGACCAGCCACCGCCACTGGAAGGACGTGGAGAGCTATGGCTGGACCGCCGCCACCCGGCGCATCCAGCGCAGCAGCTACATCGAGATCTATCACGACCAGCGACAGGTCGGCGACCGCTTCGACGCGACGTGGCGCAACAGCGTCTTCGGCATGAAGAATGAGATGGTCGGCGGTTTCGACCTGAACCGGATCGAGTTCAAGCACTCAAACAACTCGCCCTATGGCGGGTCCAGCACGGTCGATCCGTTCGACCCGACGCCCGGCCTGTTCCTCAACACCGCCGGCACCACGCCGCGCAGCCGGTCGCGCACCCGCCAATACTCGCTGTTCGCCGAGGACCGGCTGGCGGTGACGCCGCAGCTGTCACTGGTCGGCGGCATCCGCTACGAAGCCCCCACGGTGGAGCGCTGGGATCTGGCGGCGGGCACCGCCTACACCAAGGATTTCCGCGCCACCAGCTGGCGGACCGGCGCGGTGTATGAGGTCGTTCCCGGTCTTGCCCTCTACGGCCAGTACGCCACCGCCGTCGACCCGGTCGGCAATCTGATCTCGCTGTCGCCGACGCAGAAGGACTTCGCCCTGTCCACCGGCAGGCAGATCGAGATCGGCGTCAAGCACTCCTTCCTCGAAGGGCGTGGCGAGTGGACGCTGGCCGCCTACCGCATCGTCAAGGACAAGCTGCTGACCACCGACCCCAACCAGCCGGCGGTGACGGTGCAGGTCGGACAGCAATCCTCGCGCGGGCTGGAGGCCTCCCTGTCCCTCGGCCTGTGGGACGGCGTGCGGGTGGACATGAACGGCGCGCTGCTGCGGTCCAAATATGACGACTTCACCCAGACGGTGTCGGGCCGCGCCGTGTCCTATGCCGGCAATGTGCCGACCGGCGTGCCGGAACGCACCGCCAATGTCTGGGCGAACTGGGCCTTCCTGCCGGGCTGGGAGGTGCGGGCCGGCATGCAGTATGTCGGCAAGACCTACGCCGATGCCGCCAACACCGGCGTCCGTCCCTCCTACACGGTGATCAATGCCGGGCTGGATTACCGGCCGACCGACAACACGAAGCTCAGCCTGCGCGCCTTCAACCTGTTCGACGAGGTTTATGCCGTGGCCGGAGGAACCACCAGTTGGGTGCTCGGCCGTCCGCGCTCGGCAGAGCTGGCCTTCTCCATGACCTTCTGACCATCGGCGCCGCGCCGTGGGCACGACATCGCGGGACGGTGACCGCCGACCAGCCTTTCCGGGCGGGTAGCGGTATCCGCTCACACGGCAGTCACCCTTTCCCGCGTCAGGGTAACGGGCGAGGCGTTGGGCGGCCACAGCAGGTCGGACTCGACCCCCATCCAACGGCAGAGCACCGGCCAAGTGCCGGCATGGGCGACGATCAGCAGTGGGCCGCCGTCGCCGGGCACCGGCAGCCCGTCGAGCGCAGCGGTGACGCGGGCGCGGAAACCGGTCAGGCTTTCGCCGTTCGGCACCTCCTCCCGCAGCAGGTCGGCCGGGATGGCGCCGCCTTCGAGATCGCCCCAGCGCCGTTCCTCCAGCCCGGCCACCGGGATCACCGGAACGCCCAGCGCCTCCGCCAGGATGCCCGCCGTCTCCAGGGCCCGGCGCTGCGGGCTGCTGTAGACCGCCGCCACCGACTGTCCTCCGCCGAGCAGGCTCGCGGCAGCCTCCCGCGCCTGCACCCGGCCCCGCTCGGTCAGCGCCACATCCTTGGAGCCGGCGAGCCAGCCGCCGAGATTGCTCTCGGTTTCGCCGTGCCGGCAGAAGATCACCGACCTCAGCATGACAGCCGCTCCGCCAGTTCGGCGAAGCCGCCGAGGATGCCGTCATGCGGCAGGCCGTCGAGCGGGATGCGGGCGTAGCCGTAGGGAACCACCAGCACCCGCGCCACCCCGGCGGCGCGGCCGGCTGCCACGTCATGCTCGTTGTCGCCGACGAATACGGTTTCCGCCGGTGCGACCCCCAGCCGTTCCAGCAGCCCCAGCACCGGTTCCGGCGACGGCTTGCGGGTCGGATAGCTGTCGCCGCCGACCACCGCGGCGAAGCGGGCGGCGATGCCCAGATCGTCGAGCAGCCGCAGGGTCGCCGCCATCGGCTTGTTGGTGCAGACGCCGAGCCGCAGCCCGGCCTCCACCAGCCGGCCCAGCGTTTCGGCGACGCCGGGGTAGAGCGTGCTGTGGGCGCTGGGGTCGGCCTCGTAGATCGCCAGGAAGCGCTTGACGCAGCGGGCGGCCTCGTCCGCAGCCGGAACCCCGCCGGTGGCGGCCAGCACGCGCTCGACCAGCTTGGGCGCTCCATCGCCGACGAAGGAGCGCACCGCCGCCAGATCGACCGGCGGGCGCCCCAGCTCGGCCAGCAGGGCGTTGGAGGCATGCATCAGGTCGGCCACGCTGTCCACCAGCGTGCCGTCGAGGTCGAAGGCGACGGCGCGGATGGCGGGGCGGTTCACGGTATCGGTCACGGTTGCGGCACCTTACTGGCGAAGGAAGCGGGCCTTGTCGGCCGCGAGGTCAAGGATGATCGGGGCATCCGGGGGGAGCAGAGCATCGCCCGCCTGATGCGGCGCGTCCACCTGAACCAGCTGTCCGCCGACATCCACCGCATAGCGGATCGACGCGCCGAGGAACTCGCGGTGGCGGACGGTGCCGGTCAGCCGGGCATGTCCGGGTGCCGGCGGCCCGCCGTCGGTGCGGATGGCGAGGTTCTGCGGCCGGAACATCAGCTTGCCGCCGGTTCCCGCCTCCGCCGCCGGCAGCGCCACCGGGGTGAAGCCGGTGCCGACGAAGGCACGGCCCCCGGCCCCGTCGTCCCGCACCGCGCCGTCCAGCACGTTGGCGGTGCCGAGGAAGCCGGCGACGAACAGGTTGGCCGGATGGTCGTAGAGATCCTGCGGGGTGCCGACCTGCTGCACCCGGCCGTCCTCCATCACCGCGATGCGGTCGCAGATGGTGTTGGCCTCCTCCTGGTCGTGGGTGACGAAGATGGTGGTCAGGCCGAGCTTGCGCTGAAGGCTCAGCAGCTCTTGGCGCATCTGCACGCGCAGCTTGGCGTCGAGGTTCGACAAAGGCTCGTCGAGCAGCAGGATCTTCGGCTCGATCACCACGGTGCGGGCCAGCGCCACGCGCTGCTGCTGGCCGCCCGACAGCTGCGAGGGGCGGCGGTCGGCCAGATGCTTCAGCCCGACCAGCTCCAGCGCGGCGTCCACCCGCCGCTCGATCTCGGCGCGGGGGACGCGGCGCTCCTCCAGCCCGAAGGCGACGTTGCGGCGGACGGTCATGTGCGGCCAGAGCGCGTAGCTCTGGAACACCATGCCGACGTCACGCCGGTGCGGCGGCAGGCCGGAGATGTCGCGCCCGCCGATGCGGACCTCGCCGCGCTGTGCGGTGTTGAAGCCGGCGATCAGCCGCAGCAGCGTGGTCTTACCGCAGCCCGAGGGGCCGAGGAAGGCGAAGAACTCGCCCGGCTTGATGGCGAGGTTCACGTCCTTCAGCACATGGTTGCTGCCGTAGGACAGGTTGACGCCCTCGATGTCGACGCCGACGCTCTGGATTTGCGCAGCGAGCGTCGCCGGGGAAAACTGGTGGTTCATGACGATGGTTCCCCTCAGTGGTCCTGGCCGCGGTCGCGGCGGCCGCGCTCGATGACGACGTGCGACAGGTAGGTGCCGAGCCCGACGATGATGACGGCGAAGATGCCCAGCGCCGCCCCTGGACCGCGCCCGGCCGCCGACTGCATGTAGACGTAGAGGCCGTAGGCCAGCGGCGCGTCGCTCTGCGAATGCACCAGCATGATGGTCGCCGACAGCTCGACCGCCGCGGTGGCGAAGCTGGTGACGAAGCCGGCCAGGATGCCGCCGGACATCAGCGGCACGACGATGCGCCCGACCGTGCGCAGCTTGGTGGCGCCGAGATTCTCGGCCGCCTCCTCCAGCGAGGAGCTGACCTGCTGCAAGGCGGCGGTGCAGGCGCGCAGCGCGTAGGGCAGGCGGCGGATCGCCAGCGCGAAGACCAGGATCAGCCAGAAGTTCGACAGCGGCTGCCCGGTGAAGGGCATCGGCACGCCGTAGAAGCTGCGCAGATAGCCGATGCCCAGCACGACGCCCGGCACCGCCAGCGCCGCCATCGCGATGTAATCCAGCCATTGCCGGCCCGGCAGCTTGGTGCGCAGGACCAGATAGGCGATGGCGGTGCCGATCACCACGTCGAGCAGCGCCGCCAGCGAGGCGTAGAGCAGCGTGTTGGTGATGTACTGCCCGCTTTCGGAAAAGACGGTGTGGTAGTGCTTCAGGGTGAAGGCGTCGGGCAGCGGGCTGAAGGACCAGATGGTGGCGAAGGACAACAGGCCGAGCCCGACATGCGGCGCCAGCACCAGCACCAGGATCAGCAGCACGATGCCGTAGGCCGCCACCATCTCCAGCGGCTTCAGCCGCCGCTTGGCAAGACCGCCGCCGCCGCGCTGCACCGTGGCGTAGTCCTTGCCGCGCATCGCCAGCGCCGACACCCAGAGCGCCAGCAGCGAGCAGGCGATCAGCACGACCGAGATGACGTAGCCCATCGGGTCGGCGATGCCGATGGAGGAGATGCGCAGATAGGCCTGCGGCGCCAGCATGTCGTTGACGTTCAGCAGCAGCGGCGTGCCGAGATCGTCGAACACCTTGATGAAGACCAGCGAGGCGCCGGCGACATAGCCCGGCATCGCCAGCGGGAAGACGATGCGGCGGAACAGGCGGAAGCCGTGGCAGCCAAGATTCTGCGCCGATTCCTCCATCGCCCGGTCGATGTTCTTCAGGCTGGCCGACAGGTTGATCAGGATGAAGGGAAAATAATGGATGCTCTGGACGAAGATGACGCCGTTCAGCCCCTCCATGAAGGGGATCGAGAAGCCGAAATGGTCGCGCAGCAGCAGGTTGACCGAGCCGTTGCGCCCGAACAGCAGCTGCATCGCCACCGCGCCGATGAAGGGCGGCATGATCAGCGGGATGATGCCCAGGCTCTGGATCAGCACCGAGCCGCGGAACTCGAAGCGCGTGGTCAGGTAGGCAAGCGGCAGCGCCAGCAGGCTCGCCACCACCACCGACATCGCCGAGACGTAGAAGGAGTTGCCGAACGACCGCATGAACAGGTCGTTCTGGAAGAAATCGGCGAAGTTCACCAGGGTGAAGGCGCCGGTCGTCTTGTCCTGGAAGGCGACGAAGATGACCTGCACCACCGGAACGACCAGGAACAGCAGCAAAAATGCGGCGATCAGCAGCGCGGCCAGCGCCGGCCCCGGCCGCACGCGCGCGATGCGGTCGCGCGTGAGCGCAAGTGACGTCATGGAAAGGCCTGTCGGCTGAGGAGAAAGGAGGGGACGCCCTGAAACGCCCAGGGCAATCGCATATGAAATCTAGAGTCCGATAAAAGGACTTCCGTCATCCCCGCGAAGGCGGGGATCCAGGAAACTGTCGCGCAAAACGACTGAAGCGACTGGATTCCCGCCTTCGCGGGAATGACGTCTTTCCTTGTATAGGGCCATATTTGCCATATGCGATTTCCCTGGGAGAACACCCCCAAGGGGCTCGACGCAACCAGCGTCAGCGCAACGGCATCAGCGCGCCAGGGCGGCCGCCTCGTCGGCCTTCTTGCGGGCGTTGGCGTAGTTCTCCTTGGCGAAGGCGGCCCACTTCTGCTCGACCTGCGCCTGGCGCTCCGGCACCGCGTCCTTGGCCGACTTGCGCTCCACCGTGAAGGCGCCGGCCAGCTGCGGGTCGGCGGCCTGCTCCGCCGTCACCGGCATGGCGGCGACGAGGTCGCGCGCCTCGGCCAGCAGGGCCTTGGCCTTGTCGTTCGGCTTCTTGGCGAGTGCGGCCTCGGCCTTGTGGATGGCCTGGGTCGCCGCCTTGAGGTCGTCGAGCTGGAAGGTGACGAGCTGGTCGAACAGCGCGTCCACCACATTGTAGCGGGCCTGCGAGACGTTCACGTCGAAGTTGACCTGCGCGCCCAGCGACTTGTCCTTGAACGGGTTGGGATAGCCGGCGGGGGCCTTCTCGTAGGTGACCGGGTTGACCGGCAGGCGGCGGATCGCCGGTTCCAGCAGAACCTCCTGCCCCTTGGGCGACAACAGGAAATCGACGAAGCCCTCGGCGGCGGCCTTGTTGGGGGCGTTCTTCACGACGGCGACATTGGCCGGGACGATGGTGGTGACGGTCGGATAGACGAACTCCACCGGGAAGCCCGAGGCCTGCGACGACAGCGCGAAGAAGTCGATGACGATGCCGACGCCGAAGGCGCCGGAATTCACCCCGTCCGGCACGCCGAAGCTGCGCTCGGTGATGGTGCGGTAGTTGCCGGCCATCTCCTTGTTGGTGCGCCAGCCCTTTTCCCAGCCCTCGCCCTGGAGGATCGTCTCGATGGTCAGGTGCGTCGTGCCCGAGCGCGACGGGGCGGAGATCGCGACATGGTCGTAATAGGCCGGCTTGGTCAGGTCGGCCCATTCCTTGGGGATCGGCAGGTCGTTGGCCTTCATGTAGCGCGTGTTCCACATGATGCCGTAGCCGGACGCGGCGAAGCCGGCATACATCCCCTCCGGATCGTTGACCGGATAGGCGCCGACCTTCTCGGGAATCCCCTCCACCTTCGGCTTGTAGGGCTGGAGCAGCCCGGCGCCCTTCAGCACCTCGAAGGCGTCGGGGGCCGACGCCCAGAACAGGTCGACGCCGTTGTTGGACGCGGTCTCCTGCAGATACTTCACGCCCGCGTTGGTGTTGCGGTTCAGGATCTCGACCGTGACCTTGGGGTTCGCCTTCTGGTAGGCCTGCTGGAAGGCGGTCGTCATGTCCTTGGGGAAGGAGGTGACGATGACCAGCTTGCCGCTGGCGTCCTGCGCGAAGGCGGCGGTGCCGGACAGCAGCAGGACGCCCAGGGCGGCGGCGGCGGTGCGCAGGGTGCGTGCGGCGGTGCGCGAGGTGCGAAGCATGGGTGTTGTCCCTCCCTTGATGTCTTATGCTCGCCCATTCAGCAATCGGCATGCCAGACGGTCAGCCCTTGCACGCTCTGGCTTCGCACATCATCGATGGGTCAGGACGGGAACATCGGCTGAGGCGACTGGGTAACGCAGGGAACATCTCCGCACCCGGTTTTCACTCCTCCATGAAATCGTCGCGGCTCAGCCCGTGGTGGCGCATCTTCAGGTAGAGCGTCTTGCGGGTGATCCCCAGCCGCTCCGCCGTCTCGCCGACCCGGCCGCCGCAGCGGGCCAGCGCGTCCTCGATCAGCTGCTTCTCGACGCGGTCGAGCCGGTCGGCCAGCGGCTCGATCTCAGCCGATCCGGCCATGCCGGCGGTTGCGGCGGTGGCGCCGACCGGTGCCAGCCCGTCGCCCAGCCCGAGCGCCACCCGCTCGGCGACGTTGCGCAGCTCGCGGACATTGCCGGGCCAGCCATGGGCGGCGAGGCGCGCCAGCAGGACGGGGTCGAGCGGCGGCGGCGTCCGGCGCGACCGCGCCAGGGCCGCGTCGAGGAAATGGCGGAACAGCAGCGCCACGTCGCCGCGCCGTTCGCGCAAGGGCGGCAGCGGCACCGTGACGACGTTCAGGCGGTAATAGAGATCCTCGCGGAACTTCCCCTCCGCCGCCAGCCGCAGCAAATCCACCTTGGTCGCCGCCACCACCCGCAGATCCAGCGGGATCGTCCGGTTGCCGCCGATCCGCTCGATGGCCCGTTCCTGCAACACGCGCAGCAGCTTGACCTGGAGATGCATCGGCATGCTCTCGATCTCGTCGAGGAACAGGGTGCCGCCCGCCGCATATTCCAGCTTGCCGATGCGCCGCGCCTGCGCCCCGGTGAAGGCGCCCGGCTCATGACCGAACAGCTCGCTTTCGATGATGGTGTCGGGCATGGCGCCGCAGTTCAGCGCCACGAAATTGCCGCCACGCCGCCGGCCACCCTCATGCAGGCTGCGGGCGACCAGCTCCTTCCCCGTCCCGGTCTCGCCGAACAGCAGCACGTCGACCTCGGCGTCGGCGAGGTTCGCCACAGCGGCCCGCAGATGCTCGATGGCCGGCGAACGGCCGATGATCCGCCCTTCCGGCCCGCCTTCCGCCAGCTGCGCCCGCAGTCGGCGGTTCTCCAGAACCAGCCCGCGATGGGCGAGCGCGCGCCGCACAACCTCGACCAGATGGTCGGGCTCGGCCGGCTTCTCGATGAAGTCGTAGGCGCCCTCGCGGACCGCGCGCATCGCCATGGCGATGTCGCCATGGCCGGTGACCAGCACCACCGGCACCTCCGGGTCCGCCGCGCGCACCCGCTCCAGCAGGGCGAAGCCGTCCATCCCCGGCATGCGCACGTCGGTGACCACCACGCCGGGCCAGGAAGCGCCGAGCCGGGCCAGCCCGGCCTCCGGCTCCGTCACCGCCTCGACGGCGAAGCCCTCCAGCTCCAGCGTCTGGCGGCTGGAATCAAGCACTTCCGCATCGTCGTCGATCAGCAGGACGGTCATGAGCAGGACTTTCACGCACGGGTCAGGGTAAGGACGAAGGCGGTTCCGTCGGG
>Ga0206117_100773_pt1 | contig 24568 bp, 26 predicted proteins | sample 3A5Ametagenome_FD_177997 | JGI IMG/M metagenome (GOLD analysis project Ga0206117, IMG submission 177997) | Enriched microbial communities from leaf-cutter ant dump, University of Wisconsin, Madison, United States - 3A5A | ecosystem: Environmental > Terrestrial > Nest > Insects nest > Nest dump... | reverse complement strand
CCTGCACAAGCGCATCACCAACAGCGAGGGGGCCAGCGTTTCGGCCCAGCAAAGCCACTTCTTCAGCGCCCACACGCGCGGTTTTCGCGGCGGCTATGCCAGTTCGCGGCACAGCCTGTCGGTGGCGCCGATTGCCTCGCTGCCGGGCAGGAATGGCGAGATGCAGCGCGACTTCTGGTACAGCTCCGAGCGCAATGCTGCCGATCTGGCCAGCCCCGAGGCGATTGGCCGCTACGCTGCCGAGCGGGCGCTGTCGCGCCTGGGCAGCCGCAAGATTGCCACCACCGAATGCCCGGTGCTGTTCGAATCGACCCTGGCAGCGGGCCTGCTGGGCGGGTTTGTCCAGGCCGTCAGCGGCGGGGCGCTGTACCGGCGCAGCACGTTCCTGCTCGACAGCCTGGGCCAGCCGATCTTCCCCAAGCATGTGCAGATCGAGGAAGACCCTTTCATCATCGGCGGCAAGGGCAGCTCACCGTTCGACGACGAAGGCGTGCGCGTGCAGCCGCGCAAGGTGGTCGAGGACGGGCGGGTGCAGGGCTATTTCCTCTCCAGCTACTCGGCCCGCAAGCTGGGGATGCGCACCACGGGCAACGCGGGCGGCTCGCACAACCTGAGCATGACTTCCACCCGCACCAGGAAAGGCGACGATCTGGCCGCCATGCTGCAAAAGCTGGGCACTGGCCTGTTCGTGGTGGAGCTGATGGGCCAGGGCGTGAATTACGTCACGGGCGATTATTCGCGCGGCGCGTCCGGTTTCTGGGTGGAGAACGGCGAGATCGCCTTCCCGGTGCAGGAGATCACCATCGCCGGGAACCTGAAGGACATGTACCAGGGCATCGCCGCCATCGGCGCGGACGCCTACACCATGGGGGCCAAGACGGTCGGCTCCATCCTCATCAACCGCATGAAGGTTGCAGGCAGCGCATGATGCGCCAGTCCGACTGGCTGAGGGCGCTGTTGGTCATCGTCATCTGGGGGGTGAACTTCCTGCCCATGAAATGGGGGCTGGAGCAGCTCTCGCCCCTGCTGCTGTCGGCCATGCGTTTTTGCGTGGCCTCGCTGCCGTTCCTGCTGTTCGTGCGCAAGCCGGCCAATCTCACCTGGGGCGTGCTGGCGGCCTATGGGCTGGTGCAGGGCGTGGGGCAGTTCGGCATGTTGTTCGGCGGGCTGGCGCTGGGGATGCCGGCGGGCATGGCCTCGGTGGTGCTGCAGGCGCAGGCGTTCATCTCGCTGCTGCTGGGGGCGTTGTTCCTGCACGAGCAGCCCCGGCCCTGGCAGTGGATCGGGCTGGTGATTGCCAGCGTGGGCCTGGCCGTCATCGGCGCGGCCCGGGGCGACGGGGCGGGCAGCATGACGCTGATCGGCTTTGTGCTGACCCTGGGGTCGGCGGCGATGTGGTCGCTGGCCAATCTGATTACCCGCCACGCGGCCAGGCAGGGGCCGTACGAGCCGCTGCCCTTCCTGGTGTGGTCGAGCATCTTCCCCATCGCGCCGCTGCTGGCGCTGTCGGCGCTGGTGGAAAGCCCTTCGTTCGGCTCGATTCCGGCGCAGTTGCAGGCGGCGGGCTGGCAGGCCGTGGGGTCGGTGGCCTATCTGGCGCTGCTCTCCACCCTGCTGGGCTATGGCCTGTGGACCAGGCTGCTGCAACGCTACACCGTGGGCACGGTGGCGCCGCTGTCGCTGCTGGTGCCGGTGATCGGCGTTGCTTCGGCGATGCTGGCGTTCGGCGAGCGCCCGGTATTGCTGCACTGGCTGGGCGCCGCCGGCGTGCTGCTGGGCATGGCGGTCAACCAGTGGGGCGGGCGCTGGGCGAAAAGAGCGTGAAAGATATTAAAAAGAGAGCTTTTTCCGCTTGAAAATAAAGGATTTCAGATATTTTCAATGCTGAAATCATTGTTTCATCAGCGGAAGCAGCTCTTTTTTTATTTTGCCAGTGCGGCCTTCACGGCGGCGCTGACCAGGCCCATGTCGGCCTTGCCGGCCAGCCGGGTTTTCACCGCGCCCATGACCTTGCCCATGTCGGCAGGGCTGGCGGCACCCAGTTCGGCCACGATGGCGGCCACGGCGGCGGCGATTTCCTCGGCGCTCATGCGCTCGGGCAGGTAAACCTGCAGCACGGCCATTTCGGCTTTTTCGATGTCGGCCAGATCCTGGCGGCCTGCGCCTTCGTAGGCGGCGATGCTGTCCTTGCGCTGCTTGATGAGCTTGTCGACGATGGCGACGATGGCCGCGTCGTCCAGCTCGATGCGCTCATCCACTTCCTTTTGCTTCATCGCCGCCTGCAGCAGGCGGATGGTCGAGAGGCGGGGCGCATCCTTGGCCCGCATGGCGGTTTTCATGTCTTCGGTGATCTGGGTCTTGAGGCTCATGGCGGTAATCCTTGGCGAATCCTGGACAAAGGGCCGGGGCAGGAAATTGGCCAAATCGGCCAAATCGGTGATTACGCCCCGGCAGGGGTGTGGATTGTGCCAAGTCTTTGCCCTCGTCTGCCCGTGCGTTCACGCCGTGGGCGGAGGCTGCAAGGCCGTGCTGGCCGCCTGGCCCAGCGCTATGCCGATGCGCTGCAATGTGTCCGAGCGCACGGCGGCGTGCTGCCAGAACAGGGGGATGTCCAGCCAGTGATCGGGGGCGATGCAGACCACGCGGCCTGCCTGCATCGCCGGTTGCACCAGCGCATCCGGGGCCAGGCACCAGCCCAGGCCCAGCGCCGCCGCATCGACGAAGCCGGTGGCCGTCGGCAGGTAATGGATGGGCGGCGACAGGCGGGTGCGGGTGATGCGGCGCATGAAATGCCACTGCAAGGCATCCTTGCGGTTGAACACGATCATCGGCGCCCGGGCCAGCGCCGCCGCATTCACCCCGCTGGGAAAGTGGCGTGCGGCAAATTCCGGCGCGGCAATGGCCTGGTAGCGCATCGCGCCCAGCGCCTGCGCCGCGCAGCCCTGCATCGGCACGCTGTCTGCCGTGACCACGCCCAGCACGGAGCCATCGCGCAGCAGGTCCAGGGTGTGGTCCTGGTCGTCCACCCGCACGTCGAACAGGTAGCCGTGCTGCTCGTGCAGCTGCGCCAGAGCGCCCAGCACCCAGGTGTCCAGCGAATCGCTATTGACCGCAATGGCGATGCGGGTGGCCGCGCCCGTGGTTTTTTCCGGCAGGAAGTCGGCCAGGGCCTCGGCCTCCAGCATCTGCATCGGGCGCACGCGGCGCAGCAGCAGCGCCCCGGCAGGCGTGGGGCGGCAGGGCGGCTGGCGCACTACCAGTACCTGTCCCAGCCGGTCTTCCAGCGCCTTGATGCGTTGGGATACGGCAGAGGCGGTCACGCACAGCCGCCGTGCGGCGGCCTCGAAGCTGCCTTCTTCCAGCACGGCGGCAAAGGCGGCCAGTTGGGGATGCATCAAATCCATAAGCACGTTCTCAGATTAGTTTTTCTGGATAAGGTGAAGATTTTTTAGTTTTACTTTATCGAACAGGCGCTGCACGATACGCGCCTTCTTGAACTCTTGGATACCAGAATGGTTTTTTCCTCTGCCGCCGCCGGGTTCGTCACCAGCGCGGGCCTGATCATCGCCATCGGCGCACAAAACGCCTTCGTGCTGCGCCAGGGCTTGCAGCGCAGCCACATCGGTCTGGTGGTGGCGGTCTGCATGTTCAGCGACGCGGCGCTGATTTTGTCCGGCGTGGCCGGCATGGGGGCCCTGGTGCTGGCGTGGCCGCAACTGCTGCAGGTGCTGCGCTTTGGCGGCGCGGCATTTCTAGCGTGCTACGGCCTGTTGGCCGCGCAACGGGCATGGCGGGGTACGGGGGCGTTGGTGGCGGGCCAGGGCCAGGTGCAAAGCCGCCGCAGCGTGCTGCTGGCTTGCCTGGCCTTCACCTTCCTCAACCCGCATGTGTACCTGGATACGATGGTGCTCATCGGCAGCCTCTCCACCCGCTACCCCGGCGCGGCGCAGTGGGCGTTTGCCCTGGGGGCTTGCCTGGCCAGTGTGGTGTGGTTCTCGGCCCTGGGCTTCGGGGCGCGGCTGCTGCAACCCGTTTTTCGCAATCCTCACGCCTGGCGGGTGCTGGATGGCTGCATTGCCGCCTTTATGCTGGCGCTGTGTCTGCTCTTGCTGCTGCATCCGCTGCAATGAGTTGTGCCGATCGGCCTGCTGGACTTTTTATAGGCTGGCTGTGGTCGGCAGAGTCCGGTAACTGTGATGCGCTAGGCCAGAAATTGAGCAATTCGGTATGATTTTGGCTGCGGAATTGGGGACGACCCCAGCCTGCGGGCCTAGTGACCGGCCGGGACGACCCGGCTCTTTTCGAAGGAGAACCGTATGGCTTGGATGTATTTGTTGGTGGCCGGTGTGCTGGAGGTCGTTTGGGCGTACACGATGAAGCTTTCGGCGGGCTTCACGCAACTGGGCTATTCGGCCATCACCCTGGCCGCCATGACGGCCAGTTTCGGGCTGCTGTCGGTGGCGATGAAGTCGCTGCCCCTGGGGACGGCATATACCATCTGGACGGGCATCGGTGCGGTAGGTGCGTTTGTCGTCGGCATTCTGGTGCTGGGCGAAGCGGCCAGCCCGCTGCGGATTCTGGCGGCGGTGCTGATCGTCGGTGGGCTGGTGCTGATGAAGCTGGCGTCCTGACTCGGCTGTAATACGGCAACAAAAAATGGATTGCGTGCTCGCCCTTATTGCCCAGGGACGACCAATGAAGTCGGTTTGCTCCGTGCTGGGCGTGGTGCGCTCGAATCTGCATGTGCGGCATCACCGTTCTGGTCACTGGCAGGACAACCGCAGAGGCCGCACTCCGGCCCAGGATGAGCTCTTACTGGCCGACCTGCGGCGCCACATTGCCGAGTTGCCCAGCTATGGCTATCGTCGCGCCGGTGCGCTGCTCAATCGAGAGCGACGTTCGCAAGATCACCCGCCTGACGCCTTCCACGGAAGATATCCACCGAACGGCTGGAAGTGCCGGTGCCGCGTGCAGCCCCTGACCGCCTCGGCCGTCCGTCGCAACGATGACGAGGTCGAGTCCGCCGAAGACCACATCCAGGAGGTGGACGTGCCGCAGCGCGACGGCTCCACGATCAAGGTCAAGCGCCTGACGCTACCGGGCATGGACAGGCCGTTCCAGCCCGACGTGGGCTGGGACTACAACCCGGCCGCCGACTACCAAGGAGGCCAGCCATGACCGACATGAACGTCGAGATCAACGACCAGGCAAGTGCCAAGCTGGCAGAAATCAGGGCAGGCGCGGCCAGAAGGTTACTATTCCAGCCCGTGGGTACATGCCGGTTAGGAAGGCCGCGACCTGGAGTTGACGCCTACGGCGCGGTCGGTGCTGATGGAGATGATGGCCGATTTCGTGGAAGGCGGCATTTGATAGCCCGGCGAGCGCCGCGACTGTGTTTTCAACCCTTGCAAGACGTTTTCAAAGGCCATCGGGTTACTTCCGGCCATTTCCCGGTTCTTCCGGGGATTTATCATCCCTTCTCTCTAGGGAATATGGTGGTTCTGTTCATGAGAGGGAGGCACGGACCAATGAAGATCATCCATGACCTGGCGAAATTGCTGACAGACGCCGCCGACGAGGGCACGTGGACTTACCGCCAGCCACGCACGCAGGCCTTTTGTGAGATCGGGACAGTGCTCGGACGCGATGTCGCGCTTCCGCCCCATTTCCACGAAGAAGATCAGTGGATCTATGTGGTGGCGGGACGCAGGAGGTTCGTCATCGGTGATGAACTTCACGAGGTCGGCAAGGGGCAATGGTTTTGCGTCCCGGCAGGCACCTTGCACGGTTCTCTAGCGGAAGAAGGTGGCGTTTTCTGCATCAACCTCTACCTCGCGCCAGGCTCATATGCCTTGGCGGATGTCGGGCGATATTTGGAGGAAGCTTGTTCGCCCGAGCTGTTTGGCGGAGAACCTGTGGATACCTTAGTTGGCGAATCAGTGCTGCCGGAGAGGCTTCCGGACTTTGTTCATCCGATCTTCAGTCTGGATCACCTGAGCACCGTTGAGGAGATGGCACGCGAGGCCGGGCTGAGCCGCGAGCATTTCTCCAGGGCGTTCCAGAAAAAGCATCGCATCGCCCCCGAAAGCTACAAGCTCCTGCTGCGTGCCATCCGCGCACGCCAGCGCCTGAAAGAAGGCTCCTCCATCGCCGCCGCCGCGGCGGAAGCTGGCTTCGCAGATCAAAGCCACCTGGGCCGTGCCTTCAAACGGTTCTTTGGCATCACGCCAGGACGCTATCGTCGGGGTTGAAGCATCACATCCGTTCTATACCAAACGGAAGTCAATCCGTATCTTCGGAGCACCATCATTCGCTTTCCGAAAACAGAATTCGACGACAATGCCTTCTTCCTCCATCTTGGTTTTTTCATTGTTCAGCATCATGGCCGGAGTCAGTGTGGCCCTCCAACAGGTGCTCAATAGCAACCTGCGTGTGCAGCTTGCCTCGCCCTGGTGGGCGGGGTTCGTCAGCTACTTCGTGGGCGGCATCACCATGCTGCTGGTCGCGTTGGTGATGCCAGGCCCGCGGCCTTCCCTATCCAACATCGACTTAGGTTCGGGCTCTTGGTTCACCTGGACATCCGGGGTCTTTGGTGCAGTCTTCATTGCAACGGCCATCCTGATGGTTCCCCGGCTTGGCGCAGCCACCGTGCTTGCGCTCATCGTGGTGGGCCAGATGCTCGGCTCCATGATGTTCGACCACTTCGGATTGTTCGGTCTGGCACAGCACTCAGTCAGTCCCGTTCGGCTCGCCGGTGCAGCTTGCTTGCTTCTAGGTGTAGTTCTAATCCGCGCCTGATCTCCATAAGCCGGGCACCATGGTATCCCGCAGTTCGACGGCCTGCGCTTGGGATTGCGCCGTTTCCTCGGTGGTTTTTGTGAGCTTGATCTTGGCCATGATGACTCCTCGGAAAGCCCGGTTTCCAAGAGCCACATGGGAGCCATGAGAGCGGAAGCCGGGGGTCAGGTTTTCAGAAAGCACCGGTATATGTTGAACTCACCTAAGTGATTGATAAAACTAATGTATATGACTTCGAAGTAGTCCAGCGAAGTACCGGGCTGGAGTCATCGTGAAACAAAAAAACCGCACCTGGCGTCCCTGGTGCGGTTTTTTTGTGAAGTCGCTGCTTAGTACAGCTTCTTGGGCAGTTGCATGCTGCGCACGCGCTTGTAGTGGCGTTTGACGGCAGCGGCCTTCTTGCGCTTGCGCTCGGCAGTGGGCTTCTCGTAGAACTCGCGGGCACGCAGTTCGGTCAGCAGGCCCAGTTTTTCGATGGTGCGCTTAAAGCGGCGCAGCGCTACTTCATAGGGTTCGTTTTCTTTGACGCGGATGGTAGTCATTCAATTTCCAGATATATCTTTGCTGTCAGCGGGTTCCTGGGAAGATCGGGCCCAGAAGCCATGAGCAGCGGTGGTCCCCGTCTAAAACTAGTATTGGCACGACGGGGGATTGCCAGCAAAGCGCAGGATTATAAGAAAATTTTTTGATCCTTGGCGCATTGCATCGGGTGTTACAGGCGTTTTCAGTGTGGAGGCTGAAATCGCGGGTCGATGCATTCCGGCACCGATGGGAACAAATGATCTGGGTTTATACCCCTGTGGCTTTTGCTGCATACTGCCGGCTCGTTGGCAACGGGTGGATAACCAATAGGTGATGGGTATGAATTTGAGCGAAGAACTTCTGGCGCAACTGCAAGGCGCTCCGGTGCAGCAGATGGCACAACAACTGGGTGCTGGCACCGATCAGGTGCAAACTGCCCTCGGGCAGGCCCTGCCGGTGCTGTTTGGTGCCCTGGGGCAGAACGCTGCCCAGCCGCAGGGCGCAGCCGATTTGCTGGGTGCGCTGCTCAAAGACCATGGCGGCCAGGGCCTGGGCGGTCTGCTGGGCGGATTGCTGGGGGCTGGCGGTGCTGGCAATGATGGCGCGGCCATTCTGGGACACATGCTCGGTGGTGCTCGCAACCAAGTGGAAAGCCAGCTGGGCCAGGCTTCCGGCCTGGGCGACAAAATCGGGCCGCTGCTGACGATGCTGGCCCCGTTGGTGATGCAGTTCCTGAGCCAGCGGGCCCAGGGTGGCAATCTGGATGCTGGTGGCCTGGGCCAATTGCTCGGCCAGGAAAAAGCCAGTGTGCAGCAGCAAGGCGGGCTGGCCGGAGGGGTGCTGGGCAACCTGCTTGACCAGAATGGCGATGGCAAGCTGGATGCGACCGACTTGTTCAAGCTGGGGGCCAGCTTCCTTGGCGGGCGCAGTTAAAGGGGGGCTGTACCCTCGCCAGAAAAGCGCCTGCGGGCGCTTTTTTTGTCCCTGTGAACAAGGCTGCGCAGGGCACGGCACTACACTCGCGCCCCATGCAATTGATCCTGGGTATTGAATCTTCTTGCGATGAAACCGGCGTGGCCCTGGTGCGCCTGCCTGCCGATGGCGGCCTGCCGCAACTGCTGGCCCACGGCCTGCACAGCCAGATTGCCATGCACCGTGCCTACGGCGGTGTGGTGCCGGAGCTGGCCAGCCGCGACCATATCCGCCGGGTGTTGCCCTTGACGGGGCAGGTGCTTCAAGAGGCAGGTGTTGCCTTGGCCGATATTGACGTGGTGGCCTTTACCCGAGGCCCCGGCCTGGCCGGGGCGCTGCTGGTGGGGGCGGGCGTGGCCTGCGCCCTGGGCGCCGCGCTGGGTAAGCCGGTTTTGGGTGTGCATCATCTGGAGGGGCACCTGCTTTCGCCCTTCTTGAGTGCCGATGCGCCGCAATTCCCGTTTGTCGCCCTGCTGGTCTCGGGCGGGCATACCCAGCTCATGCGTGTTGATGGCGTGGGGCAGTACGCCATTTTGGGCGAGACCATTGACGATGCCGCCGGCGAAGCCTTCGACAAGTCGGCCAAGCTGCTGGGCCTGCCCTACCCCGGGGGGCCGGAGCTGGCCAGGCTGGCGCAAGGCGGCAACCCCCAGGCGTTCAAGCTGCCGCGCCCCTTGCTGCACAGCGGCGATCTGGATTTCTCCTTTGCAGGACTGAAAACGGCGGTGTTGACACAGGCCAAAAAATTGGGGGATGGGCTGGACGTGCACAAGGCCGACCTGGCTGCCAGCACCCAGGCGGCGATTGTGGAAGTGCTGGTGAAAAAAACACTCAGGGCCGTGCAGCAGGCCGGGATGTCGCGTCTGGTCGTGGCGGGCGGCGTTGGGGCCAATCGGTTGCTGCGCGAGCAGTTGAACCAGGCCTGCGCCCAGCGGGGTATCCGCGTGCATTACCCGGAGCTGCATCTGTGCACCGACAACGGCGCCATGATCGCCATGGCTGCTGCCATGCGCCTGCAAAGCGGGCAGCAGCAGGCCGATTGCAGCTACGCTTTCGATGTCAGGCCACGCTGGCCGCTGGACAGCATCTGCACGGCCTGAATGCATGGTTCGGCGCACAGCACCGTGCCGTTGGCTTTACCTTGACTTCACACGGTAGGAGCCAAGTGGTCACACGGCAGCGGCACAATCGGCGCATGGCTTTTCCGCTTCCTTCCTCCCTTTCTTCCCGCTCCCTGCTGCTTTCGGCCATCGCTGTGGCTACGCTTACTGCATGCAGCCATACCACGCCCCTGGCACAACAGGAAATGTCCCTGCCCGTTCCGGCGCAGTGGCATAGCCCCACCCCCACCCCTTCGCAGGCCGAGCGCAGCCAGAACCTGGCCCAGTGGTGGCAAGGGTTTGGCGATGCCAGCATGGTGGCGCTTATCGAACAGGCGCTGCAGGCCAACCCTAGCATCCTGAGTGCCCGGGCCGCCGTCGAGCAGGCCCGGGCCCTGGTGGATGTACAAGGCGCGGCACTGTTGCCCAGCCTGAATGCCAGTGGGGGGGGACGGCGCAGCAAGCAAGGCTTCAACGATGCTGGCAATAGCTATAACGCGGGTCTGGATGCCAGTTGGGAGCTGGATTTGTGGGGCCAGCGCCGCAACGCCGTGCGGGCTGGGGAGGAGAACCTGGCGGCCAGCCAGGCCTCGCTTTATGCCGCACATGTCAGCCTGTCTGCCGAGGTGGCGCTCAACTACATCCAACTGCGCAGCTTGCAGGAGCGCTTGCGCATTGCGCAAACCAACCTGGCCCTGCAGGCCGAGACCGATGAAATGACCCGTTGGCGTGTCCAGGCCGGGCTGGCCGCTTCGCTCGATGCGGAGCAGGCCCGCCAGACTCTGGCGCAAACGGCTGCGCAAATCCCCAGTCTGCAGGCCAGCGTGGCGCAGACCCAGCACGCTCTGGCCGTGCTGACCGGTCAGGCGCCTGCGGCGCTGGTGGCGGATTTGACGGCAGCTGCCCCGGTGCCCCAGGCGCCGCAGGATTGGGCGCTGCGGCTGCCTGCCGACACCTTGCGCCAGCGCCCTGACGTACAGGTGCAGGAGCACAAGGTGCAGGCCGCGCTGGCCAATCTTTCGGCGCAGGAGCGAGCCAACTTCCCGACGTTGCGCCTGTCGGGCAGCCTGGGTGTGAGTGCGCTGGCCGTGGGTGCGCTGACCAGCGGCGCTTCGGTGGCCCGAAGTATTGCTGCGGCCCTGGCTGCACCTTTGTTCGATGGCGGGGCCAACCGGGCGCAGATTTCTGCACAAAAAGCGTCTGTAGAGCAAGCACGGCAAGCGTATCGCGCTAGCGTTTTGTCTGCACTGCAAGAAGTCGAGGATGCGCTGGAGCAACTGCATGGCGATCAGCAGCGTTTGCAGCATCTGGCGACAGCCGCAGATGCCGCAGGCAATGCCCAGCTGCTGGCCCAGCAGCGCTACGACAGTGGACTGATCGACTTTCGCTCCGTGCTGGAGAGCCAGCGCAGCCTGCTGTCCAGCCAGGATAGCCTGGCCAGCGCCCAGGCGGCAATCAGCACCGACTTTGTCCAATTGTTCAAGGCCCTGGGGGGCGGCTGGCAGCCGCAGTCCCAGGATCTGGCGGCCACTTCCTTGACCGAATAAAAGTAAAGAATCCCCTGTCATGTCCAAGAAAAACACTTCCTCCGCCCAGGACGTACAAGCCCTGCTGGGCGACAACCTGCAGCGCCGCTGGTGGCAAAGCCCTACGGTGTGGATCGGCGCCGCTGCCCTGGCCATTGCGGCAGGCGGTTATGCCTGGTGGAGCGCCAAGGCGGCCGCCAATGCCAAGCCGCTGTACGTCACCGAAGCCGTCAAGCGCGGGGATCTGGCCCTGACCGTCTCGGCCAACGGCACGCTGCAGCCTACGCGCACGGTGAATATCGGTTCGGAATTGTCCGGCACGGTGCGCAAGGTGCTGGTCGATGTGAACGACCAGATCAAAAAAGGCCAGGTGCTGGTGGAGCTGGATACCGACAAGCTCAATGCCCAGCTGGGGCGCTCGCGTGCCAGCCTGGCCTCGGCGCAGGCCGGTTTCGGGCAGGCCCAGGCTACCTTGCGCGAAGCACAGGTGAACATGGGGCGTTTGCAGGAGGTGCAGCGCATCTCCGGCGGCAAACTGCCTTCGGCTGCGGAGATGGATACGGCCCAGGCGGCCCTGGACAAGGCCAAGGCGGGCCTGGAGTCGGCCAAAGCCTCGGTGGCTGATGCCCAGGCTTCGCTGGTCACGGTGGAGACTGATTTGTCCAAGGCGGCCATCAAGTCGCCCATTGACGGAGTGGTGCTGACCCGGGCCGTCGATCCTGGCAACGCCGTGGCCGCTTCCCTGCAGGCCGTCACTTTGTTTACCGTGGCCGAGGATTTGAAGCAACTGCGCCTGGAGGTGGCTGTCGACGAGGCTGACGTGGGCAGCGTGCAGCAGGGGCAAACCGCCAGCTTCACCGTCAGCGCCTACCCGGCCCGCAACTATCCGGCCAGCGTCACCCGGGTGGACTATGGCGCGACCAAGACCGACAACGTCGTCACCTACGTGGCCCGTCTGGACGTGGACAACCATGACCTGAGCCTACGCCCGGGCATGACGGCCAGTGCCACCATCAACGCCACGCAGCGTACCGATGTGCTGCTGGTGCCTAATGCCGCACTGCGCTTCACCCCGACCGAGGCGGGCGCGGCCACGGCAGGCAAGGCCCAGGGCGGCGGGCTGGTCAATCAGATCATGCCGCGCGGGCCCACGCGCAACCGCAACCCCGGTGGCGTTCGGGAAAGCAACAGCGCCGGGCAGGAGCGCAAACTGTGGGTGCTGCGCCAGGCCAACGCCCAGCCTGAAATGGTGCCGGTGCGCACGGGCCTGTCTGATGGCCGCATGACCGAGATCATGCTGCTTGGCGATACCCTGAAAGAGGGCGACCAGGTCATTACCGACCAGCGCAGCAGAGGGGCCGGGGCATGAGTGCGGATGCCACCCCCCTGATCCGCCTGCGCGGCATCACGAAAACCTATGGGCAGGGCGACCTGGCCTTCCAGGCCCTCAAAGGCGTGGATCTGGACATTGCCCAGGGCGATTTCGTGGCCATCATGGGGCCCAGCGGTTCGGGCAAGTCGACGGCGATGAATACCCTGGGCTGCCTCGATCGCCCTACCGCCGGGGAATACTTGTTCAAGGGCGTGCCGGTGCAGGGGCTCGACCGGGACGAACGCGCCCGGCTGCGTCGGCGCTACTTCGGTTTCGTCTTCCAGGGATTTCATCTGCTGCCGCGCACCAGCGCCCAGGAGAATGTGGAACTGCCGCTGCTCTACCGGGGGGAAACCACCGCCCAGCGCCATGCGGCGGCGCAAAAGGCGCTGGAAGCCGTGGGACTCAAAGGCTGGGAGCACCACACCCCGGCGGAACTCTCCGGCGGCCAGCAGCAGCGCGTGGCCATTGCCCGGGCGATTGTCTCCAACCCCATGGTGCTGCTCGCCGACGAGCCCACGGGCAACCTGGACAGCCAGCGCAGCGCGGAAATCATGCAGCTGCTCTGGCAGCTCAACCAGGCCCAGGGTATTACCGTGCTGATGGTCACGCACGAACCGGAAATGGCTGCGTACGCACGGCGCATCGTGCATTTTCGCGACGGCCTTCTCGATAGCGACCGGCCCAATACACCGCTGCCGCTGCGCGGTGCTCAGGGCAGTGCCGCCCATGCGCAGCAGGACAGCGTGGCGCAGGAGGTGCAATAAATGCTGTGGAATACCATTTGGCTGGCGCTGCGCTCCATTCGGCGCAACCTGCTGCGCTCGTTCCTGACCATTCTGGGCATCGTCATCGGCGTCAGCGCCGTGATTACCATGGTGACCTTGGGCAACGGCGCCACGCAGGCGGTGCAGAACCAGATTGCCGGCCTGGGCAGCAATCTGCTGCAAGTGCGTTCAGGCCAGCGCCTGGGGCCGGGTGCGGCACCTGCGCCATCGTTCAAGGTGACGGATGCAACCACCATCGCCCAGCAGATTGGCGGAATCGTCGCCGTCGCGCCCGAGGCCCGCTCTGCCGGTACGGTGGTGGCCAACGGGCGCAACTGGAACACCAGCTTCATCGGCAGCAGCAATGACTGGCTGGTGACTGGCAACTGGACCCTCGAGCAAGGCCGGGCCTTCACCGGGCCAGAGCAACGCGCCGGAGCAGCGGTGTGCCTGATCGGCGCCACCCTGCACCGTGAGCTGTTCAACAACACCCCGGATGTGCTGGGCGAGCAATTGCGGCTGAAGTCTTTTTCCTGCGAAATTGTCGGCCTGCTCGGCTCCAAGGGCCAGGGTGCGTTCGGCAATGACCAGGACGACGTGGTTCTCCTGCCCTTGACGACCTTGCAGCGGCGCGTGACGGGCAACCAGCGCCTGAACACCATCCTGGTGTCGATGGCCGACGACAGCGACCCCGAGCGCGTCAAGAGCAGCCTGAACCAGCTCCTGCGCGAACTGCGCAAACTCTCGCCGGGGGACGATGACAATTTCAACGTGCTCGATACCAAGCAACTGGCCGACACCATGGCCGGGGCCACCCAGGTCATGACGACGCTGCTGGGCGCGGTGGCGGCGGTCAGCCTGCTGGTGGGCGGCATCGGCATCATGAACATCATGCTGGTGAGCGTGACCGAACGCACCCGCGAGATCGGCCTGCGCCTGGCCATCGGTGCGCTGGAGCGCGAGGTGTTGCTGCAATTTTTGATAGAGGCGGTGGTGCTCGCGGCCCTGGGCGGCCTGCTGGGCATTGCGCTGGCGACGGTGGCCTCCCTCATCCTGACGCAGGTGATGCAGGTGCCGTACACCTTCAACGCCAGCATCAATGCGCTGTCCTTCGTGTTCTCGGCCGCGATTGGCGTGGTGTTCGGCTACTTCCCGGCGCGGCGGGCGGCGCAGCTCGACCCGATCGAAGCGCTGCGGCACGAATAATTCCATTTCTAGATCAAACGTGCACTTTGTCGCCTTCGCGTTCACGCTTGATCTAGAAATGGAATAAGCGGCTGAAAACCGCTACAGCGCCTGCCCCTGTGGCGAAATGCTCAAGGCCAGCAGCGCCGAGAGCTGGCACAGGGGCCGCCCGCTGCGCTCCTGCAAGGCGTTGAAGGCGGCCTGCACGCGCTGCAAGTCGCGCTGGCTGGTGGGGGTGCGTTCCACTACGCCGGCCAGAATCAGGCGCTCGACCACATGGCTGGTGAGCAGGAAGCTGTCCTTGCCTGCCAGCCGCAGAAAGCCTGCTGCCGAGCGCCCGCCCAGCCGCGCTCCGCGCCGGGCCAGCACTTGCCACAGGCCGATGGTGTCGGTGGCGGGCCAGTCGGCCAGGAAGGCGCCGAAGCACTGGCCGGTTTCCTGCGCGATGTCCAGAATGAACTGGGCGTTTTTCGGAATCGTCAGCAGCTTGGCGCGGTCGCGGATGATGGCGCTGTTGGCCAGGTGCGCCTCCATATCCTGCACGCTGCACCGGGCCAGCGTCTGCGGGCCGAAACCGGCAAACGCCGCTTCGAAGGCCGGCCATTTGCCATCGACCACGCTGTGCTGCATTCCGGCCTGAAAGACGCGCCGGGTCATGGCCGAGAGGTAGCGGTCGTCGCCCTGCGCCCGCAGTGCCTGCGGCGACAGGGGAAGGGGCAGGGACGCCTCCAGCGCCGCAGTGCTGTCAAAACGCCGGGCCACGGTGTCGTACAGCCAGGAATAGTCGATAAGCATGGATTTATCTAAAAAGAGAGCTTTTTCCGCTGATGAATAAACGATCTTGAATAACTTTATATTCAATATCGTTGTACTGCCAGCGCAAGCAGCTCTTGTTTTTTATAAGTCAAGCGATGTCGGCCAGCCCTGCAGGTGCTGGGCGCACAGGTCGCGCAGGGCGCCAATCCAGTCGGCGCGGTCGTTCAGGCAGGGGATGAAGCGGTAGTCCTGCCCGCCTGCGGCCAGGAAAGCCTGGCGCACTTCCAGGTCGATTTCCTCCAGCGTTTCGATGCAGTCGCTGGCAAAGCCGGGGCAGAGCACGTCCAGGCTGCGCGTGCCGCTGCGGGCCAGGGCTTCGACGGTGGGCTGCGTGTAGGGTTCGACCCATTGGGCCTTGCCAAAGCGCGACTGGAAGGTGACCTGGTACGCCTCGGGGGCCAGTTGCAGCGCCTGGGCCAGCAACTGGGCCGTCTGGTGGCATTCGTCGATGTAGGGGTCGCCCAGGTCGCGGGTGCGCCGGGGCACGCCGTGAAAGCTCAGGATCAGTTTTTCCGCACGCCCCCGTGCCTGCCAATGCGCCTGCACGCTGGCGGCCAGCGCGGCGATGTAGCCGGGGTGCTGGTGGTAGCGCTGCACGAAGCGCAGTTCCGGGATATGGCGCTGGGTGCGTGCCCAGGCATACACCCCGTCGCAGACGCTGGCGGTGGTGGTGCCCGAGTATTGCGGATACAGCGGCACGATCAGGATGCGCTGCGCCCCCTGGGCCTTGAGGGCGTCGAGCTGGCTGGCGATGCCGGGCTGGCCGTAGCGCATGGCATGGGCGACGGGGATGGCCTGTCCGCCATCCGGGTTGAGCGCGGCTTGTAGCAGCCGGGCCTGCTGCTGGGTCCAGTGCAGCAGCGGCGAGCCGCTGGCCCCGCCCTGGTTCCAGACCTGCTGGTATTTGGCCGCCGAGGCCTTGGGCCGCAGGGGCAGGATGAGGCCGTGCAGAATCGGCCACCACGCCAGGCGGGGAATTTCCACCACGCGCGGGTCGCTCAGGAACTCGGCCAGGTAGGGGCGCACCGCCGCCGCCGTGGCGGCGCTGGGCGTGCCCAGATTGCACAGCAGCACGGCCGTGCCGGAGGTGGTGGGCGGGGAGGGCAGGGAGGGTTCGGGGGCAAAACGCATGGGGGCCGATTGTGCCTGCTCCCGCACCCCGTCCGGACGGCTGGCACAGCTTGGAAGGCAGGGTCGCCAATGCTGGCTTTGCAGCCTGTTGCACAATCGCGCCGCCCGGCGAAGGGCGGTTTGAATAAAGGATGAATCGTGTTTGGAATGACGGAAGAGCAGTTTTCGGAGTTTTTCTCTACCTACGGCGTTGCGGCCCTGATTCTTTTCATGATCTTCATCATCGGCAACCTGGCCTGGCAGTCCAAGGCGGGCAAATTCGGCACCTTTGTGCTGTTTCTGGGGCTGGCCGTCGGCTTCATCGGCTTCATCGCCAAGTACATCATCCAGTGGTATCTGGAAAACCATATGTGAGCGCGGCCTGCGCCGCCGCCATGCCGCTGTGCACCGCACCTTCCAAAGTCGCGGGGTAGGGGCCGGCGATGTAGTCGCCGCAGGCCCACAGGCCAGGCGCAATGGCCATGGCCGGGCGCTGCACCTGGGGCGTGCAGGCAAAGGTGGCGCGTTTTTCGATCACGGTTTGCAGCGCGGCCAGATCAGGGCGCCCCAACTGTGCCCGGGCCTGCTGCAGCACCTGCCCCTGGAGCTGCTCGCGCTGGCGGGGGCTGTCGCTGACGATCAGGGCAAGCAAGCCCCGGGGGCCGCCCAACTGACCCTTGTCGAATACGAACTGGGCCGGCCCGTCGGCCAGGGCCAGCATGGGGCGCACCAGCCGCAGGCCATCGGCCCAGGCGTAGACGGTGGCAATGGCGGTGTGCGCCAGTTTTTGCGCATTCCCGGCCCAGGCCGGGCTGGCGGCCTGTGCCAGGCGGGCGGCTGCGGCGCTGCCGGTGGCGATCAGCACGGCGGAAAAATCCTCGCCATCGACCTGCCAGCCCCTGGCGCCGGGGGCGATGGCGGGAACCCGCCGCCCCAGGTGCAGCGCCGCGCCGCGCCCGGCCAGCCAGTGGGCGGCGGCTTCGGGAAACAAGGCCCCCATGTCGACGCGCGGAAGCAGAAAGTGCGAGCCGCCGCGCCCGGCAAACAGGCTGTCGGCCAGGATGCGCAAGAAGACGCTGCCGCTGGCCTGCTCTATGGGCAGGTTCAGCGCCGAGACGCACAGCGGCGTGATGAAGCCATCCAGCAAGCGCGGCGGCAGGCCGTGGCAGAGCTGGGCCACGGTGGTTTCGGGGGCGCAGCGAAAACCGGCCACCTGCCAGCGCAGGGCGCGGCGCAGCAGGGCGGTTTTTTCGTGCCAGCGCCAGCCGGTGGCCCGCACGATGCCCCACAGCGCATCCCACGGCGGGGCGGCGTCGGGCAGATGAATGCCTTGGCCCTGGGCGTCGCGCAAATCCAGCGGCTGGCGCAGCAGGGCGTGTTCCACGTCCACGCCAACCTGCCGCATCAGCGCCAGGCTGTCGCGGTAGGCGCCGATCAGGATGTGCTGGCCGTTGTCCACCCGCCAGACCTGCCCCTGCGGGCCGGTAATGTCCAGGCCCCGGGCGCGGCCGCCCCAGTGGCGGGCGCCTTCGAAGACGCTGACGGCATGGCGGCCTGCCTGCACCAGCGTGACGGCGGCGGCCATGCCGGCCCAGCCCCCGCCGATGATGGCGATTTTTTGCGGGCGGGCGCTCACATCCGGCCCAGGGCCTGCATTTTCCAGGTCAGCCAGAGCTTGCGCAGCGGCGTCAGGCCGATGCGCTGGTGCAGCACCTGGAACTGGCTGGCCTCGATCTCGCGCAGCAGGGTGCGGTAGATGCTGGCCATCATCAGTCCGGGCTTTTGCGTGCGCTTGTCGGCGGCAGGCAGCAGGGCCAGGGCTTCGTCGTACAGCCGGTGGGCGCGTTCGGCCTGGAATTGCATCAGCGCGGTAAAGCGTTCGGAATATTGGCGCTCGAGGATTTCGCTGGCCTTGACGCCAAAGCGCTGCAGCTCCTGGATCGGCAGGTAGATGCGCCCGCGCAGGGCGTCTTCGCCCACGTCGCGGATGATGTTGGTCAGTTGAAACGCCAGCCCCAGCTTGTGGGCGTAGGCGGTGGTGGCCTGCTGCGTCTGGCCGAAAATCCGGGCGGCGACTTCGCCCACGACACCGGCGACCAGATGGCAGTAGCGCTGCAGTCCGGCAAAGTCGGTGTAGCGGCTGTAGGCCAGGTCCATTTCGCAGCCTTCGATAATGGCCTGCAGGTGCTGCGCCTGGATGCCATAGGTGCCGGTGTGCGGCATCAGCGCTTGCAGCACCGGATGGCTGGGGTTGCCGGCGAAGGCGGCGCTCACTTCCTGGCTCCACCATTGCAGCTTGCGAGAGGCGACTTGGGCGTCGTGCACCTCATCGACGACATCGTCCACCTCGCGGCAAAAGGCGTAGAAGGCGGTGATGGCCTGGCGCTTTTGCTCTGGCAGGAACATGAAGGCGTAATAAAAACTGCTGCCCGAGGCAGCAGCTTTTTGCTGAACATAGGTTTGGGGTGTCGTCATTGCAGGCGGCATTGTCACATGCCAAGGGATTTGAGCAGGGCGGCGGTTTCGTCGTCGCCCCCGGTGGCCGGGGCGGTGTTTGCCGTAGCAGGTTTGCCTTGCCCGGCCTGCGCCATGATGGCGTCAGGGTCGATCTCCTCGGTGGCGTCAAAGTCGTGCAGCTTGATGAATTCGGTGCTGTCCACGGCCAGCTCCAGGTAGAAGATGTTGCCGCCGGCGGTATAGAAGGTCACGCGCCGCGCCTCGGGGTTGTCCAGGTTGGCGTCCACGCTCAGTTGCACCTGCTTGTTCAGCACCAGCATCTTGGGCTGGTTCTGGGTGATGTGGGTCTGCATTTCGCGGCGCACCTTGCCGGTGAAGTCGCCCACCACCTGGTTCATCAATTCGCCCATGACGTTGCTGACTTCGTCCGAGGTGTGCGAGCTGGCCAGGTCGGCTTCGGACAGCCCCATGTTCAGCAGGTAGCTGCGGTACAGCTCCATGGCCGATGCTGCCGAGAAGTTGATGATGACCAGCCCGGAAAAGCCGCCGTCAAACAGCACGAAGCAGCCGATGTCCGGCTTGAGGTAGGTTTTCTTGATGCGCTGCACCATGGCCGAGTACTGCACCTGGCTGTTGGTGGCGACGCTTAGAACGCGGGTAACGGAGCTGCACAGGCTGACCAGCAGGTCGTTGGTGCCCAGGGTGTCGTCGGTGGTGAGGGTCATGAGATGGGTTCCTAATCAGGCGGGGCGATTATCGGCCGGGTGCGGTAGCCGGGATTCGAGAGTGGTAGGACGGCAGGTATTAACCCTATGCCCAGAAACGCTGAGTAACTTTGTGGATAACCTCGGATTTTCACTGTTTTATGGACATAACCCTTTGTTTTTGCGAGGGCTGGGAAGTGTTGCTCAGAAATCGGGCAAGGTACACGGATTAAACCGGGGGCCGAGCGTCAAAGGCGCAGCCCCCCTAGACTAGCGCCCTTTTTGGATGAAAGGGGTGCTTGTGCTTTACGCAGTGCTGGCTTTGTTCGTGTTGCAGTGGCTGGGGGAAGTGCTGGTGCAGCTCTTGGGGCTGCCCCTGCCCGGTGCCCTGCTGGGCGCTTTGCTGCTGTTGGTCGGGCTGCTGGCGTTGGGGCGCTTGCCCAAGGCATTGGAGCAGACCGCCGGGGCGCTGCTGCAGAACATGATGCTGCTGTTCATCCCCATCGTGGCGGGGGTGATGCTGCACTTTGAGCGCATCGCCAGCGAGTGGCTGCCGTTCATCGCCTCGGGCATCGGCGGCGCGGTGCTGACGCTGGTCGTCACCGCCCTGGTCTTTCGGCGCATGTTGGCCCGCACCGGGCAGCAGGCCGGTACCTCGGAGCAGCCGTGATGGAGCGCGTGTTGTCCCTGCTGGGCCAGGGCAGCCTGCCCTGGCTGGCGCTGACCGTGGGCGCTTACCTGCTGGCGGTGCATGTCTACAAGCGCAGCAACTTCTACCCGCTGCTGGTGCCGGTGTTTACCGGCGTGGCGCTGGTGGTGGCGGTGCTGCTGGCCACCGGCACGCCGTATGCCCGCTACCGCGAAGGGGTGCAGTGGCTCACCTTTCTGATCGGCCCGGCCACGGTGGCGCTGGGCGTGCCGCTGTACAGCCAGCGCGAACGCATCGCGGCGCTGTGGCGGCCCATCTCGGTGGCGCTGCTGGTCGGCTGCCTGGCCGGGCTGGTCGGTGCAATGGGCATTGGCTGGGCGCTGGGCGGAAGCTGGGAGACGCTGGTGTCCCTGGCGCCCAAGTCCGCCACCATCCCGATTGCGCTGCCGATGGCCGAGCGCTTCGGCGGCGAGCCGTCGCTGGCGGCCGTGGCCGTGGCGGTGACCGGCGTGGCCGGGGTGATGCTGAGCGTGTTCTGCATGCGTCTGCTGCGCATCCATGACCCGGCGGTGCATGGCTTTGCCCTGGGGCTGACGGCCCATGCCATCGGCACGGCGCGGGGTTTGCAGGTGCATCCGACGATGGGCGCTTTTGCGGCGCTGGCGATGGGGTTGAATGGGGTGGCTACGGCGGTGGCCATGCCGTTGGTCGTGGCGGTGTTCGAACGTTTGCAGTAGCAGAGGGTTTTGAATAAAAAAATAGCTTCTACCGCTTGTATTTATTGGTTTTCAGATATTTTTATTCATGAAATTCAATAAATACAAGCGGTAGAAGCTATTGATTTTAATAAATCCTTGGTTTCACATCCGCAGGGCTTGCCACGCCAGCCCGGGCAGGTCCCGCTTGGCCAGCGTCAACCGGGTATGCAGGTTGCCGCCTTGCTGGGCCTGCACTTTGCGCAAAACGCACAACCCGCCTTGCACGACCAGGCGCAGCTCCCAGCCGATGCGACCGGGCAGCTGGTGGACGAGCGGCAGCCCCTTTTGCATGGTGGCATGTGCCCAGTCGGCGCTGTCGGCAAGCAGCGCCTGGACTGCCGGAGTGGCCTGGCCCTGCAGCAAAGCCTGGCGCGTGACGCCAAAACGCTGGCAGTCGGCCTCGGGCAGGTAAAAGCGGCCCCGGGGCAGGTCTTCGCTCAGGTCCTGCCAGAAGTTGATGAGTTGCAAGGCCGTGCAAACGGCATCGCTGCGCTCCAGCGCCTGCGTGTCGTTGATGCCGTACAGGTGCAGCAGCAGCCGCCCCACGGGGTTGGCCGAGCGGCGGCAATAGTCCAGCAGTGCGCCGCGATCGGGGTAGCCAGCGTTGCTGGCAGTTTTTTCCACATCCTGGATGAAGGCGCTGAGCAGGTCGTCGAGCAGCGGCACGGGCAGCCGGTGGGCATGGATGGCCTGCTGCAGCGGCAGAAAAATACCGCTCCAGCGGGAGCTGACCGCCTGGCCCTGGGCGCAGGCATGCAAATCCTGGCGGTAGTCGGCCAGATCGGCCAGGCGCTGGGGGGCGGATGCATCGCCCTCGTCGGCCAGATCATCGGCAGTGCGGGCAAAGGCGTAGATGGCGGCAATCGGGGGCCGCAGCCGGGGCGGGCACAGCCAGGAGGCGACGGGAAAATTTTCGTAATGGGTGGCGGCCAGCGCCTGGGGAGAAGCTAGAGTGTTCACTGTCGCATTGTCGCTTGACAAGCGTGGCAGCGCCTCCTAGATTGCCGCGCCATTTCAGATGTGAGTTGCCATGATTTTTTTGTCCACCCTGCGGCCATTGGCGGCAGTGCTTTTCCTTGGGCTACTGGCCGGAGGGTGCTCGCGCCAGACGACGGCGCCTGAGCCGGTACGTTCGGTCAAACTGCTTCAGGTGCAGGCCCGGAACGTGCAGCCGCAGCGGGTCTATGCGGCCGATGTCCGCGCCCAGACGGAGGCACATCTGGGCTTCCAGGTCGCGGGCAAGCTGGTGCAGCGGCGCGTCGAACTGGGGCAAGCCGTCCACGCGGGCCAGGTGCTGGCGCAAATCGATGCGCAGGACTACGCCTTGGCCGCCCAGGCCGCCCAGGCGCAGGTGCAGGCGGCGCAAACTCAGCGGGATCTGGCGCAGGCCGACTGGCAGCGCTTTTCCGCCTTGCAGGCCGAGGGCTTCATCAGCCCGGTGGAGCTCGACCGCCGCCGCGCCAGCCTGCAGGCGGCGCAGGCCCAATTGCAGCAGGCCCGGGCGCAAGCGGCCGTGCAAGGCAACCAAAGCCGCTATACCCAGTTGCGCAGCGATGCCGCCGGGGTCGTTACCGGGGTGCATGCCGAGCCGGGACAGGTGGTGGCCGCAGGCGCCCCGGTGGTAACGCTGGCGCTGGATGGCCCGCGCGATGCGGTGTTTGCCGTCCCGGAGGATGCTCGCAAGCAGGTTTTGCCGGGGCAAACGGTGCAAGTGCAGGTGTGGGGCGATAGCCAGATGCTGGCCGGCACGGTGCGGGAAGTGGCGGCCAGCGCCGATCCGGCGACGCGGACTTTCCTGGTCAAGGCGGCTTTGCCGACAGGCGCACCGGCCCTGGGGTCGACGGTGCAGGTGCATGTCCCCGCAGTGGCGGCGGCCAGCCCTGTGCTGACCCTGCCGACCAGTGCCGTTTGGCAGCAGGATGATGGGGCGGCGGTCTGGCTGTTTGATCCGGCTACCTCCACCGTCCACGCCCAGCCGGTGGAGCTGGACGGCGTGCAGGGCAATGCCCTGGTGGTGCGTTCGGGCCTGACGCCGGGCCAGCAGGTGGTGGCGGCAGGCACCCATGTGCTGACACCGGGGCAGAAAGTCACGGTCTATCAGGGCAAAAGCGCAGGGGCGCAGCCATGAGCGCCGCCCCCGAACCCCGCCAGCGCTTCAATATCTCGCGCTGGGCGCTGGAGCATATTGCGCTGACGCGCTACCTGATGGTCGTGATCCTGGTGCTGGGGGCTCTGGCCTATTTCCAGTTGGGCCAGGATGAAGACCCGCCGTTCACCTTCCGCGCCATGGTCGTGCGCACCTATTGGCCGGGCGCCACTGCGCAGCAGGTGGCCGAGCAGGTGACCGACAAGATCGAACGGGTGCTGCAGGAAGTGCCCTATGCCGACAAGATCAGCAGCTATTCCAAGCCGGGGGAGTCGCAGGTGATTTTCCAGCTGCGTGACACTTCCCGCCCGGGGGATGTGCAGCAATTGTGGTACACGGTGCGCAAAAAAATCGGCGATATCCGCTACACCCTGCCCCAGGGAGTGCTCGGCCCCTTTTTCAACGATGAGTTCGGCGACGTTTACGGCGTCATCTACGCCTTGAGCGGGGAAGGGTTCACCCCGGCGGAGCTGAAGGATCTGGCCGATGATGTGCGTCAGCAGCTGCTGCGCGTCAAGGACGTGGCCAAGGTGGAGCTGTTTGGCGTGCAGGACGAGAAGCTGTACGTCGAGATTTCGCAAAAGCGCCTGGCCGCGATGGGGCTGGACATGCAGCAGGTGATAGGCCAGCTCAACCAGCAAAACGCCGTGGAGGGGGCCGGTGTCATCACTACCGACCTGGAGCAGGTGCAACTGCGTGTGGGCGGGCAGTTCGACGCCGTGGAAGACCTGCGGGCGCTGCCGCTACGGGGCGCCTCCGGGCGGCAGTTGCGGCTGGGAGACATTGCGCAGGTTTCGCGCGGGTACGTCGATCCGGCCAGTGTCAAAGTACGCTTCGATGGCCAGCAGGTGGTGGCGCTGGGCGTCTCCATGACCAAGGGCGGCGACATCATTGCCCTGGGCAAGGGCTTGCGCCAAATGGTCGCAGGCATTGCAGCGCAATTGCCCGCCGGGGTGACGCTGCAAAACGTCCAGGACCAGCCCAAGGCGGTGGCCAGTTCGGTGAATGAGTTTGTTCATGTGCTGATCGAGGCCGTGGTCGTGGTGCTGGCGGTCAGCTTCATCAGCCTGGGGCTGCATACCCGCAAGGATGCTGCCGTGTGGTGGCGGCGCTGGTACATTGACCCGCGCCCGGGGCTGGTGGTGGGCGTGACCATTCCCCTGGTTCTGGCCGCCACGTTCCTGGCCATGTGGTACTGGGACATCGGGCTGCACAAGGTGTCGCTGGGCTCGCTCATCATCGCCCTGGGTTTGCTGGTGGACGATGCCATCATCGCCGTGGAGATGATGGTGCGCAAAATGGAAGAGGGGCACGACAAGCTGCGTTCTGCCACGTTTGCCTACGAAATCACGGCCATCCCGATGCTGACCGGCACCCTGATCACCGCTGCCGGTTTCCTGCCGATTGGCATGGCCAAGTCGATGACGGGGGAGTACACCTTTGCCATCTTCGCCGTCACGGTAATCGCCCTGGTGCTCAGCTGGCTTGCTTCCGTGTACTTTGTGCCCTACTTGGGGATGCTTTTCTTGAAGGAGCGCGTGCCGCATGCGCAGCAAGGGTTTGCGCCCCATCCGCATGAGGTTTTCGATACGCCGTTCTACAACCGTTTCCGGCGTCTGGTGTATGCCTGCGTGGAGCACCGTTGGCGCACGATTGGCGTGACGGTGCTGATTTTTGCACTTGGCC
>Ga0206117_100772_pt1 | contig 24591 bp, 15 predicted proteins | sample 3A5Ametagenome_FD_177997 | JGI IMG/M metagenome (GOLD analysis project Ga0206117, IMG submission 177997) | Enriched microbial communities from leaf-cutter ant dump, University of Wisconsin, Madison, United States - 3A5A | ecosystem: Environmental > Terrestrial > Nest > Insects nest > Nest dump... | reverse complement strand
GAACAGTGCCACGGCCGGGCTGCGCACGGTCCAGACCAGCGTCAAGCTGGTTTCGGACAACATCGCGCAGGCCAACGACCCGAACCGCACGCGCCACACCGCCCAGCAATCGGTGGACGCCAGCGGTCAGGTGGTCAGCACGACCTATCGGCGGGAGGTCGACAAGGCGCTGATGGCCCAGGTCATGGACCTGACCTCGCGCGATGGCGGATCGCAGGTGACGACCACCTACATGCAGCAGCTGGGCGACCTGATGCGGACCACCAACGGGACGCCGCTGCTGAACGAGTATTCCGACAAGTTCCAGGCCGCGATCAAGACGCTGTCCACCTCGCCGGAAGACGAAACGGCCCAGTACCAGCTGGTCCAGGCGGCTGAAAGCTTCTCCCGCGAGATCCGCCGCGTGTCGGAGGGCGTGGAGCAGATCGACCGCGACATGAAGACCGACATCACCAAGTCGGTCGACACGGTCAACGACCTGCTGAAGCAGATCAACTCGATCAACAACGACATGGTGTCGCTGCAGGGCCAGGGCTCCGCCGCCAACACCGTCGCCGACAAGCGCGACGGGCTGGTCCGCGAACTGAGCACCTACATGGGCATCCGCACGGTGGAGCGGCCGGACGGACGGCTGGCGATCTTCACCCCGTCGGGCTTGGCGCTGGTCGATGCGCAGCCGGCAAATCTTTCCTATGACGGCGGCAACATCAACCTACAGGTCGGCAATCAAGTCACCTCGATCAACAGCCACCTGACCACCGGCAAGCTCGGCTCGCTGATCCAGATGCGCAAGGACGGCTCGACCACCGAGCCGCCGACCCCGGTCAGCGGCGACCCGACGACGGAGATCATCCGCAAGCTGCGCTCGCAGTTGGACGAGTTCGCCAAGGCTTTCACCGGTCCGACCAAGCCGGGCGAGCCCACCAGCTTCGCCGACGCCTACGACAACGGCGGCACGGCCGCCGTCGGCGAACAGGCCAACCAGTTCTTCACCGGAACCGACCGTTTCACCATCACCATCAACGCCAAGCTCCTGGACAACACCAGCAAGATCAAGCAGTCCGCCATCGACGACATGGTAAAGGCGGTCAATGCCGCCGGCCGCAGCTTCAATGCCGACGGCCTGCAGATCAAGGACACCACCTACAGCGCCATGGGCAGCGCCATCACCGGCACCTGGATGGCCGCGGCCAAGACGGCCAGCACCGCAGCCGATTCCAATAAGGAGTCCATGCAGCTCCTCACCGAGCGCTATCAGTCGCAGACGGGCGTGAATATCGACGAGGAAATCGCCCAGCTTCAACAGCTTCAGACCTCCTACCAGGCTTCGGCACGGGTCATGCAAGTGGCCAATGCAATGTTTGATGCGCTGGAGGCGGTGGTCCGATGAGCTCGATAACGGGAGTCAGCAGCTACTCGAAATATCTGAGCCTTGTCCGGAACCTGTCCGGGGGCCAGAACGACATCAACAAGCTGTCCGAGCAGCTGACCACGGGCAAGAAGTCTGTCGATCTGAACGCCTACGGTCCGGAGGTGCAGAAGCTTCTGGACCTGCGGGCGGAGATGGCGAAGAAGAACAACTACATCCAGAGCATCAACACCGCCGCACCGCGCGTCGCCGCGACGGACAAGGTGCTGACGTCGATGGAATCCATCGTGTCGAGCTGGACCTCCAGCACGACCTTCCCGTTCCAGCCCGGTCCGGCCAGCGTCACCACGCCGACCAACACCAATCCCGACGGGATGAAGCTGTCAATCGATGCCAACAAGTCGAAGCTGACGGTCGGCGCCAAATACACCGTCACCGCTGTTCCGTCGCAGCAGGGCACCAACGGCACCTTCGACGTCACCGTGACCGACGGTCTGGGTGGCAAGACCACCCGCGCCATCAACCTGGGCACCACCCCGCCCAACGATGGCAAGGGCTACAACTTCAATATCTCCGGCGGCCCCGGCGAAGGCGCGATCCTGAACCTGACCTTCGACAGCCTGAAGGCGGCGTCGAGCAGCAGCTTCTCCGTCAGCTACCCGCAGGCCGACCAGGTCAAGGAACGCGCCGAGGGCGCGATGCGCGACATCCAGGCCCTGCTGAACCAGCGCTTCGGCGACCGCTACCTGTTCGCCGGCTCGCGCTTCGGGACGGAGCCGGTCACCGACCTGACGGCGACGACGCAGACCAGCAAGATCACGCTGAACGGTGCGGTGGTGAACACCGACGATTATTTCGAGGTGACGGTCTCCGGAAAGACCTTCGGCTATCAGATTCAGTCATCCGACCCGAAGACGCTGACCTTCGTCGCCCAGACGCTGACCACCCAGATCAACGCCGCCACCCCGCCGCTGCCGATGACGGTGTCGACCTCCAACGGCATCATCTCCCTGGTCGGCCAGCAGCCGGGGCAGAAGTTCGACCTCTCCGCCCGCGTCGTCAACTCCGCGACGGTTGAGAACAGCGCGACCGCGCCCTCGACCACCCAGACGCCGACGGCCACCCTGCCGCAGGTCGACCGCTTCACTCTGAACGGCGCCGCGGTGGACATCGGCGACACCTTCGAATTCACCGTCGCGGTCGGCGATCCCGACGATCCGTACAACCAGAACTATTATCTGAAGCATCCGAACGAGCCGCACGACCTGCCGGCCTATCAGACCTACAAGGTCAGCTACACGGTCAGCGACACTGACTATGCCGCCGGCGTCACCGATGTCGGGCAGGTGGCCGACAAGCTGCGCCAGCAGTTCGGCAACCTGAACCCCGCCCCGCCGGTCACCATCGACGCGCTCGGCAACGGTCCAGGCATCGCGCTGACCAGCACGGCAAATGCCGATCCCAACCACCCAGGCCGCTCGTCGCTGTTCTCGACCAGCGCCAAGGTGACGAACGGGTCGCTGCAGAACACCATCTCGGTCGGCACGCTGCCGCCAGAGCAGGACAGCCAGACCGCCGTGCCCAATGCCGAGCCGCCGGACCTGCCCTTCTACGATTCCGAATATCTGACCAAGGGCAAGAATCCCGACGCGTACCGCAAGTCCCAGGTGACCATCGACGACAACCTGAACCTGACCTATGGGGTCAGCGCCGACGACCAAGCGTTCCAGACGCTGGTGAAGGCGATGCAGCTGGTGCGGACGGCGGCGGCCAACCCAGGCAAATGGACCGAATACAGCACCCAGGCGCGCGAGATGCTGACCCAGGCATCGGACCAGATCCGCTCGGTCCATGCCAAGGTCGCGTCCGATGCCGCCACGTTGGAGACCAACAAGGACGCCCACACGGATTCGATCGCCACCCTGACCGAGCGCGTCGCCAAGATCGAAGGCGTCGACCAGACCGAGGTCGCGGCCCGCCTGAGCAGCGCGATGAATGTCCAGCAGGCGACCTATACCGTCGCCGGACAGACGCAGAAGCTGTCGCTGCTGAACTATCTGGCCTGAATGAAGAAGGGGGCGGCCGGTCCGGCCACCCCCTGCTTTCCGTCAGAACCCGCAGCCAGTCACTTGGAACGGCCGGCCGACTGGGTGAAGTTGTCGTAGGGCAGCTCGGCCACACGGAACCAAAGCTGCACCTCCTCCAGGAAAGGCTTCCAGCTGTCGTAGACGGCCTTGAAGTCAGGGTTGGTCTTCGCGATGTCGTCGTACAGCTCGAACGCGATCTTGTGGGCGGCTTCCATCAGGTCGCGCGGATAGGGGCGCAGCAGGGCGCCCTTGGCGACCAGACGCTTCAGCGCCTTGGCGTTCTCGGCATCGTAGCGGGCGGTCATCGCGCCGTTCGCCTCGGCGCAGGCCGCGGTCATGATCGCCTGATAGGATTTGGGCAGGGCCTCCCATTCCTTCTGGTTGATGTAGAGCGAGACCTGCGGCCCGCCTTCCCACCAGCCCGGATAGTAGTAGTATTTGGCGACCTGGACGAAGCCCAGCTTTTCGTCGTCATAGGGGCCGACGAATTCGACCGCGTCGATGGTGCCCTTTTCCAGCGCCGGGTAGATGTCGCTGCCGGCGATCTGGGTCGGGGCCGCGCCCAGCTTGGCCATGATCTGGCCGGTGATGCCGGCGATGCGGATTTTCAGGCCGTTGAAGTCGGCCAGCGACTTGATTTCCTTGCGGTACCAGCCGCCCATCTGGGCGCCGGTGTTGCCGGCCGGGAACTGGACGATGCCATGCTTGGCGAAGAAGGTGCGCATCACCTCCTGACCGCCGCCATACTGGAACCAGGCATTCTGCTGGCGGGCGTTGGGGCCGAAGGGAATGGCGGTGTCGAAGGCGAAGGTCGGATCCTTGCCGACATAATAGTAGCCGCAGGTGTGGCCGCACTGGACGGTGCCGTTCTGCACGGCGTCCAGCACCTGAAGACCGGGGACGATCTCACCGGCGGCATGCACGCGGATCTGGAACTTTCCGTCGGTCGCCTCGGACACGCGCTTGGCGATCAGCTCGGACGTGCCGACGAGGATGTCGGTGCTCTTCGGGAAGCTCGAAGCCAGACGCCACTGGATGGTCGGCTGACTCTGCGCGATGGCCGGGGCCGCGAGGGTCGAGGCGGCAACGGTCGAAACGGCACCGACACCGGCCTTGGTGAGAAACGCTCTTCTTTCCACTCCCGCTACTCCGCAAGATTATTGCTATTGCTGACAATTTCCGCGACCCGCGATGAATCAGGGAATTTCAGCGACTTAGGCGAGAGTGTAACAAAGCATCCGATGCGGCGCCCCGCATCGCATAAATGTGCATGCCTGCCTTTCGAGGGTGTAGCCGACACCCTCGAAGGGCTTATGCGGGGAAGGCTCAAGCCGGGGTGCGCAGGCGTCCCAGGAAGACCGACAGCGGCGGCATCACCAGCGTCCGCCCGTCCGCGGCCAGCTCCGGCGGCAGGGCGCCGGGGACGCGGGGAATGGGCAGGGCTTCCGGTTCGCCACGGCCGCGCAGGGCAAATTCCGCCGGCCGGTCGGACATGTTGAAGACAGCGAGCAGACGGTCATCGCCCAGGCAGCGCTCGAAGGACAGCAGGTCGCCATGCTCCTCCACCGCGGTGACGCCGCCGCCGCGCAGCGCCTCCAGGTCGCGGCGGAGCGAGAGGGCGGCACGCCACACCGACAGCGGGCTGCCCGCGGTCCGTTCCTGCCGGTCGATGGCGAGGTCGCGATGGGTGTCGGGCACCGGCAGCCACGGGTCGGCGACGGTGAAGCCGGCATGAGGCTCGGCCGACCGCCAGGGCATGGGCGTGCGGCTGCCGTCGCGGCCCTGGAAGTCGGGCCAATAGGTGATGCCGAACGGGTCGCGCAGCTGGTGCTGTTCCAGCGCCGCGTTGGGCAGGGCCAGTTCCTCCCCCTGATAGAGGCAGACGGTGCCGGGCAGCGCCGCGGCCAGCATCGCCAGCAGGGCGTTGAAGGCCTGGGGATCGGCACCGGCCGGCAGCCAACGGCTGGCGGCCCGCTCCACATCGTGGTTGGACAGGCTCCAGCAGATCGACTCTGGCCGCCCGGCCGTGCTCAGTGCCTGGGCGAACCCCTTGGCGCTGAAGGGCTGCTTGGCCAGCGACAGGGTGTAGGCGGCATGCAGCCCCTGCGGCGTGCAGTAGGCGGCGATGCGCTGACCGGCGCCGGGCTGGCTGGACAGCTCGCCCAGAAGGACACGGCCGGGATAGCGCTCCACCGTCTCGCGCAGGCGAGACAGGATGCTGCCGATGGCCGGGTGCATCATGTCGTAGACGTGCTGCTGCAAGGCGAAGGGCTTCAGCGGCGGTTCGGACCCGCGCCAGACGGCAGCGGGGTTGGAACGCAGCTGCGGGTCGTGGGCGAAGAAGTCAACGGCGTCGATGCGGAAACCATCGACCCCACGCTCCATCCAGAATTCCGCCGTCTCGCACAGCGCATCCATCGCCGCCGGGTTGTGCAGGTTCAGCGCCGGCTGGCTGGACAGGAAATGGTGCAGGTAATATTGCCGCCGCCGCGGCTCCCAGCTCCAAGCGGCGCCGCCGAACACCGACAGCCAGTTGTTCGGCGCGGTGCCGTCGGGCTTGGCGTCGGCCCAGACATACCAGTCGGACTTGTCGTTGTCGCGCGACCGGCGGCTCTCGACGAACCAGGGATGGGCGTTGGAGGTGTGGCCGCAGACCAGATCGACCAGCACCTTCAGACCCAGCCCATGGGCGCGCTCGATCAGCCGGTCGAAGACGGCGAGATTGCCCATGCGCGGATCCACCGCCCGGTGGTCGGCGACGTCATAGCCGAAGTCGGTGCGCGGTGACGGGTAGAAGGGGCTGATCCACACCCCGTCGACCCCCAGCGAGGCCACATGGTCCAGCCCCTCGATCACGCCGTCGAGATCGCCCCAGCCGTCGCCGCCATGGTCGCGGAAGCTGAGCGGATAGATCTGGTAGAGCGCTGCCCCGTTCAGCCAGGACAGGTTCGGGCCGGACGATTGGGAAAGGGGAAGAGTGTGGGGCAAGGCAGCAGGCTCCGCGCCGGGTGGTGCACATACGGGTCGCAGTCTTGCGGCTCGCGGTATCAGCTTCCTGCGTCATGGCTAACGAAAGGTTACCGGCTGTTCGTCGTCACAGGACTAGGCTGTTCGGCGGGGCCGGCCATCGGGACAGAAACCTGCGGGTGGCTGCTCTGAGCCTTGGCCGCTATGAGGCGCTGCGGCTATACCAGCGGCGCGGTTATTGCGGCTCTGGCCGGGGGGCGGAAATGCGGCGCGACGGGACGGCGGTTGAGATGGAAAAGCGGTTGGGTCGTTATCGGCTGCTCGACCTGATCGGGCGGGACGGCGACGCCCGGCTGCACCGCGCCCTGGATGCCAACGGACGGACGGTGGCGCTGTGGACCGTGCCGCTGGCCCGCCTGTCCGCCGATGCCGCCGTGCTGGAGAGGTTCCGGCGGATGGCGGGCGCCGCAGCCCGGCTGTCCCATCCGGCCATTCCCGCAATCCTGGCCTCCGGCGAGCTTGCCGGCACTGCCTTCGTCGCCACCGCACCAGCCGATGGGCCGACGCTCGCCACGAGGCTGGCCGACGGACCGCTGGAGTGGGCGGACACCATCGCGACGCTGGACCGCGTGCTGGACGCGCTTGCCGCAGCCCATCGGGCCGGCGTGATCCACGGCGCGCTTGGCGCCGACACGATCCTGCGCGCCGGACCGGCGACGGTGGTCACCGGGTTTGGCCTTGCGGCATTGAACGCGGCAGCGGTGGACCGGCGCAACGATCTGGATGCCGCCATGCGGCTGATCGAACGGCTTCTGTCCGGGCACGACGGCCGGCCAGGGGTGTCGGACCTGCTGGCAGCACTGCATGACGATGGGGGCGCGGCCTTCCCGGACGCGGGCGCGCTGCTCCGGGCCGTCATGGCATTGAACGGAGCATCCGTTTCAGCGGCTGGCGGTGCTTCGGCGCGTGCCCGCCGGTGGCCGCTGTTGCTCGGCAGCGTTGCCGTGCTGGGCGGTCTGTCGGCGACGGTGGTCCTGAACCGCCCCGCCCCTTCCCTGCCTCCTCCCATGGCGATGGCCCAAGATGCGGTAGCCGAACCCGAGCCCGCACCAGCATCCCAGTCGCCTGCACCGTCCCCCGCACCTCCCGCTCTCCTGTCGCCGGCCCCTCCCCCGGCAGTATCCAGGCAACCGCCGGTCGCAGCAGTGGCGGAGGCGTTGCGCTCCATTCCCTGCGCGCTGGTCGGCGTGGAAACGACCGGCGGGCGGCTGCTGGTTTCGGGAACGGTTACCGGGGAGCGGGCGGAGACGGCGGTGCGCGAAACGGTCGAGACCCATGCCGCCGGTTGGGAGCATGGCTTCGACCTCGCCACCGCGGATGCGCAGTTCTGCGCCCCTTTGGGCAGTGTCGCCACGGCGCTGGGGGCCAACCGCGGCCTGGCCGAGCCGTTGACGGTGAGGATGCTGGAGGGGCCGGCGCTGAATGCCGGCGACCCGCTGATGCTGGAGATCCGGGCGCCGTCCCGTCCGGTCCAGTTGCAGGTGGATTATTTCACCATCGACGGCAGCGTCGTCCATCTGCTGCCCAACCCGTCGGACAGCGCCATCGCACTTGCCGCTGGCGCATCGCGCCGGCTGGGGGAAAAGGAGGAGGATGGGAAGCCCGGGAACGGGCGTTCCTGGACCGTCGGTCCGCCCTATGGATCCGAACTCCTGCTGACCATCGCAACGGCGGAGCCACTGTTCGCCACCCCGCGGCCTGAGCAGGAACCCGCAGCCGACTATCTGGCTGCCTTGACCAGGGCGCTGGGCATCCTGCCGGACGATGCGCCGGCGGCGCTCGCGGAAGCGCACTTCATCACCACAGGGCCGTAACGTTACCGGGACGGTCGGACAGTCGCGGCGAAGCGGCCGACCACCACCGTCACATTGTCCATGCCGCCGGCTGCATTGGCCGCATCCACCAGCGCAGCGGCGGCGAGAGCGGGATCGGATTCCTGGCGCAGGATGCGGGCGATCACTCCGTCCGGCAGCATGCCGTTCAGCCCGTCGGAACAGAGCATGACGACATCGTCCGGCATCAGCGTCTGCACGTTGACCTCCGGTTCCACATCTTCCGCCGTGCCGAGTGCCCGGACGATGATGTTCCGTTGCGGTGCGGTTCCGCGCCCGCCATTGTCCAACCACATCTGGTACAGGCTGTGGTCACGGGTCAGGGTCCGCAACTCTCCATCGCGCAGACGGTAGACCCGGCTGTCGCCGGCATGAAACACCGCCATGTGGGCGGTCCCGGCAATCCGCCAGAGCCCGGCAACGGTGGTGCCCATGCCGCGCCCCGACGAGAACCCGCGGGCCAGATTCATTTCGTAAATCGCCCGGTTGGCCTGTTGCACCGCAGAGCGTGCAACCGACAGCGCATGGCGCACCGCCGGCTCGGTCGCCGCCGGATCGGTCTGGGTGCGGTCGGCATCGTCGCGCTTGACCACTGTGATCGGATCGGACGGCGCATGGTCCAGCAGGATGCCGGAGATCACCTCGACCGCCTTGCGGCTGGCAATGTCGCCACCGGCATGGCCGCCCATGCCGTCGCAGACGACTGCGAATTCACCGGCGATGCTGGCCTGGAAATCGTCCTCGTTGCGGGAACGGGCGCGCCCGACGTCAGTCCGGCCGGCGACGGTCAGGGCAAAGGCAGCGTTCGGCATTCAGGCGGCGGCTCCCGTCTCGCATCTGGGCCGGCTCCATTGGAACCGGTCCCATCAGGGCCGATAGCTCCGGCGGGATACCGGCGGCAAGGGAAAGGAGCGGCGGCCGTTTGCCCGATAATGGCGCAAGCTCCGCGAAAGATACAGCGGCGATTGCAATGGGGTTGTTACAGGCCGGCGACCGAAAGCGCCGGGAGGTTGCAGCGGTCGCTGCCCCGGCGATGTCCCACTGGTGTCGGATGTCCGGTGTGGTAAGGTTGCCCGATATGCCGTCGGACAAGGGATGGACCGCCATGGTCGGCAGTATCGGCATCGCTCTCAGCGGTTTGACCGCCCAGACCCGGCGGCTCGACGCCTCGGCAGCCAATGTCGCGAATGTCCGCTCCACCGGGGCAGTTCCGACCACAGATGGCGCCGCCGCGGACGGCAAGCGTGCGGCCTACCAGCCCATCGCGGTCGCGCAAAGCGATGCCAAACCCGGCACGCGAACCAGCTTCACACCGATCACGCCGGCCTATCTGCAGGATTATGCGCCCGACGACAGCGCGGCAAACGGTGACGGCATGGTCGCGGCGCCAAACGTCGATCTGGCGACCGAGCGCGTCAATCAGATGGCAGCCAGCCGGGCCTATGGCGCCAACGTCGCAGTCGTTCGCACCCAGGACGAGATGCTGACGTCCCTGCTCGATTCGAAAGTCTGACCGTCGCGGTCCGCCGGCTACAGGTCAGACAGTGATGTTCAGGTTCTGCCCACGGGTTGGCGTAACAGTGCCGCCATTGGAACCACCGGCAGACTGCATCAGGGTTTCGACAGTCGCCTGCTGCTGTTCGGCATTCTGGTTCAGAGCCTTGACGCCGAAAGCCATCTGCCCCTGTGCCTGCATCAGGGACATCGCCGCACCGGCGGTCGATGACGTGACATCCATGCCTATTCAGCCCCCTGCAAACCGCGCCCTTGGAGCGGGGCGTCCTCAGATCACAACATTGACCCGACCGGCGGAGGTGCCGACGGAGGAGGTCGCAACCGAAGCGGAGTGTGCCACAAATGCCGCGGCGGCGGAAGCGGTCGCCGTGACCGGGGCTGCGGTCCGGGGGGGAGAGACGGTGCCGGCCGTTGCCGACCCATCGGTCGCGGCGCGGCCATAAGCCTCGGACTGGCCGCCCGCCTGCCCTCCCGTCTGGCCCCCTTGGCCGCTTTCGCCGACCGTCAGCTTCAGCAGGGAAGCGCGTTCCGCGTCCTTTTCCTTCTGCTGGGCTTCCTTGTACTGCTTCAAGGCGGCTTCGGTGGGAATTTGCGAGACCGTCTTCCCGTTGGCCGGGTCGCGGTACAGCATCACCAGCCGGGAGGCGTCGGTATCATAGCTGAACGCGACGGTCGGGAAGCGGTTGACCAGCGGATCGGTTGTCCCGGCCGTATCGGCTTCCGGCTGTGCGGAAGTGCTGGAAGTCGGAGTCCGGGTGCCGGCCCCTGCGTCGACGGCATCGCTGCCGCGGGGCGTCATGAAGGCGAACGGCCGCGAGACCGTCGATGTGGCCACCGCCACGTTCATGACCAGATTGTCCGGATCGGTGAATGCTGAACATTAAATTACCTTAACCCCGGCCACGCGTAAAGAGTTTCTTTACACTTATTTGGAGTGGGGATTCTAACCCATATGGGGAAAGGGGATTTCCTGTGCGGCAAATATTTATGTCGAAAACTAAGGTACTCCCTTCCCCACGCTTGCGGTGACGGCACCGGTCGTCCTAAAGCGTTGAATCATGGCCACCATCCTCGAAGCCTTGACGCTGGCGCTCGACCTGCATCTCGCCGGCCGTTTCGGCGAAGCGCAGGAACTCTACACCCGCATCCTCGATGTCGAGCCGGAGCAGCCGGACGCGCTGCATTACCTGGGTGTCCTTGCCGGACAGATCGACCGTGGAGAGTTCGGCCTGACGCTGATCGGCAAGGCGCTGACCCTGCGGCCCGAGGCGGCGGACATTCACGCCAACCGCGCCAACCTGCTGCGCGGGCTCGACCGGCTGGTTGAGGCCGAGGCATCCTATCGTCGTGCATTGGCCCTGCGCCCCGATTTCGCGGAGGCCTGGACCGACCGCGCCTTCGCCCGCAATGGCCGCAGCGATCCAGCCGCCATCGACGCCACCGCCACGATGCTGGAGCGCGCCCTGCGGATCGAGCCGGCACTGGATCCGGCGCGTGAGACGCTGGTCGATCTGCTGCATGCGCGCGGCCGGCTGCGGTTGGAATCCGGGCAGGTGACGCCGGCGCTTACAGATCTGATCCGTGCCGCGGCACTGGACCAGCGGGACGCCGACATCGCCTTCCTTCTCGGCAATGCCCTTTTCGCCGCCGGGCTGCGCGCTGATTCCGTGATCGCCTTCCGCAACGCGCTGGCTCTGGTGCCGGATTTCCTGTCGGCGGCACTGAATCTCGGCATCGCACTGGCCGCGACCAACCGTGCCGACGCGGCGCTGGCCCCGCTCCGTCATGCCGTCCGCATCGACCCGACCCATCCTGCGCCCCGCGAAACACTGGCGCTGGCGCTGCGCTCGCTGGGTCATGCCGAGGAGGCTGACGCGCTGATCCGGCCGACACCGGTCCCGCAGCCAGTCAAGCCGGCGCCGAAGCCGGCTCCTCCCCGTCGGCCGCGTCGGAAATCCTAGGCCTCAGGACGTTCGGCCAACACCACCAGCCCCGTCACCGGTTCGCCGCTTTCGAAGCGCAGCCGGTCATGGTCGCATCGCCGCAGGATCAGCCCCGCACCCGCCACCGCGGTGCGGATGTAGGCTTCGGCGTGTGCATAGCGGCCGTGGGTGGCGACGCGGTGGGGTCGTCCGTCGGCCGCGTCCAACTCCTCCACTGTGAAGGCCAGCCGGCCTCCGGGGCGCAGCGCGGCGCAGGCAGCGGCGAGAGCGTCGTCGAGGAGGCCGAAGTAGCAGAACACGTCGGCCGCCATGACCAGGTCGAAGCCCTGCCGATGCGCGGCCAGGAAGCCGACCAGTTCCGCCGCATGGAGCTCGTCATAGAGGCCGCGGGCTCGGGCGTGCTGCAGCATGCCATCCGACAGATCGACACCGACCAGCCGGCGGGCATGGGGCCGCAGTGCTCTCGCGCACAGGCCGGTCCCGCAGCCGGCGTCCAGCACGTCGAGACCGCCAGCCGGGAGGTCTTCTGACAGCAGCCCGGCGAGAAGGGCCGGCGCACGGTAATCCAGCTCGGCCAGCTTTCGGTCGAACTCATCGGCGAACAGGTCGAAGGTCTGGCGCACGTAATCGTCGGGGGCACGGGGGTCGGCCTCCTCGCCGGCGATGGCGGCGCCGATGTGACGGGCCAGCGGGTTTGCCGGATGATCGCGCCGCCAGAGCCGGGCCAGCGCCGCCGCGTCTTCCTCCCCGCCCTGCTCGTGCAGCAGATAGAGCACGGCACCGAGATTGTCGTGGGCATCGGCCCAGTCCGGGCGAAGGGCCAGCGCCCGCCGGTAATCGACCGCCGCCTCGCCGAAGCGGCCGAGGTCGCGCAGCAGATTGCCGCAGTTGTTCCAGGCCTCGGCATGGTCAGGGCGAAGGGCGAGCGCCTGACGGAAGGCGGACTCCGCCTCGTCGCGGCGCTCCGCCTGACGCAGGACGGAGCCGAGATTGTAGTGCGCCATCCCCTCATTCAGACCATGAGCGACGGCGGCCCGGTAGGCGGTTGCGGCCTCATCCAGCCGGCCGAGCGCGCGCAGGGCGTTGCCGTGGTTGTTGTGGGTGCCGGCGAGTGTCGGGTCGGCGGCGAGGGCCTGGGCATAGAGCGGCTCCGCCCCCGCCGCGTCGCCAGCCGCGGCCAGCGCGTCCGCCTGCCGGCTGAGCTTCACCGCGGGCGCAAGGGCAATCCCGCCCAGCCCTCTGCGCAACCCGCCCCGCAAGGACGAGCGTGACCCTGCCATTGCCTGTTCTCCCCTCTCCCACCGGCCATTGCTGCCGGCCTCTTCCGCCGGTCGAATCCCCGCCGATATCAATGGCATCTTTACCGTGATCCACCGATGATGGCACTCCCTTTGAGGGGGGCAGGCAGTCAAGGACGGGGCCGGAACGTGGCGAAGCACTCCAACATGCTGGCGCAGGCAGTGGCACATCATCAGGCCGGTCGTGCCGCCGAGGCTGAGCGCGGCTATCGCAATGTGCTGGCCGCCGATCCGCGCAATGCCGACGCGATGCATCTTCTGGGGGTGCTGGCCCTGCAATCGGGCCATGCGGACGAGGCGGTGACCTTGATCGGAAAGGCCCTGGCGCAGGCCAAGGGCGTTGCCGATTATTGGGATAATCTGGGCAGCGCGCTGTCCGCCACCGGCCGGACGGACGAGGCGGTGCAGGCCCACCGCAACGCCGCCATCCTGGACCCGCAGGGCGCGCAGCGGCGGCACAATCTGGGGAATGCGCTGGCGGCGCTTGGCCGCAGCGCCGAGGCGCAGCGGGCTTTCGCCGCGGCGCTGGCGTTGAAGCCGGATTATGCCAAGGTCTGGTACAATCTCGGCAACGGCCATGCGGCACTGCACCTCTATGGCAGAGCGGTGACCGCCCTGGATCGCGCGGTGCGGCTGACGCCGGGCATGGTGGAGGCGCACAACAATCTCGGCGATGCGCTGGCGATGACCGGACGGCTGGACGAGGCCATCGCACAGCACCGGCTGGTGACCCGCCACCGCCCCGACGACGCCACCGCCTTCTACAATCTGGGCGCCGTCCTGCAGCAGAAGGGCGCTCTTGAGAGTGCCGAGATCGCCTATCGCCAGGCTCTGAAGCGCAACCCGCGCCACAGCGCCTCGCTGAACAACCTGGGCAGCGTCCTGAAGCGGCTGGGTCGTCCCGATCAGGCCGAACTGTGCCACCGGCAGGCGCTGGATCTGCACCCGGAGTTCGTGGAGGCGCGCTACAATCTTGGCAATGCCTTGCAGGCGCAGGGGCGCTACCAGGAAGCGGCAGTTTGCTTCGAGGAGGTGCTGTCTCAGCAGCCCGATCTCGCGACCGCCACCTACAACCTGTCCCTGCTGGCGCTCCTTCATGGCGACATTGCGCGCGGATGGGCCGGCTATGAACGGCGCTTCGCCGCCGGCGAGGCGATGCCGAACCGACGCTTCCCCATTCCGCGCTGGGGTGGAGAATTGCTGCGCGGCAAGCGGCTGTTGATCTGGCGGGAACAGGGTGTGGGCGACGAGATGATGTTCGCCTCCTGCTATGCCGATGTCGTCACCTGGGCGGGCGGGCCGGTCACCATCGAATGCGATCCGCGTCTGGTATCCCTGTTCCGCCGCTCCTTCCCGAAAGCCCGGGTGAGGGCCGAAAGCTGCACCGGTGACGCTTTCGGCGAGCCCTTGCGGGAGACCATCGATCCGCCCGACTGCGATCTCCAGGTTGCGGCGGGCGACTTGCCGGAATTGCTGCGCGCCAGCCTGTCGGCCTTCGAACCGCAAGGCCCCTGGCTGGTACCGGACCCGGCACTGGTGGAGCGGTGGCGGGAGCGTCTGGCTGTACTCGGGCCCGGCTTGCGGGTCGGCATCGGCTGGCGCAGCCAGTTGATGACCGCCGACCGCAAGGCCTCTTATGTGATGTTGGACCAATGGGGGCCGCTGTTCGCCGTGCCCGGCCTGACCTTCGTCAATTTGCAATACGACGACTGCGAAGCGGAACTCCGGGCTGCGGAAGAGCGTTTCGGCGTGACCATCCACCGCTGGGCCGATCTCGACCTGAAGGACGATTTCGACGGCGCGGCGGCCCTGACAGTCAACCTCGATCTGGTGATCTCGCCGGCGATGTCGGCGGGGGAATTGGCCGGTGCGCTGGGGGTTCCGGTCTGGCGCTTCGGTGCCCGCGACTGGACCCAGTTGGGCACCGGAGCCCGCCCCTGGTTCCCGAGCATGCGGCTGTTCCAGCCGAACCCCGGCGAAACGCTGAACTCGACGATCGGATCCATCTCCAAGGCACTGCGCGCCATGATGCCGGAGCCCGGGCCTGTTCCAGAGGAAAACGCTGCTCCCGAACCGCAGGTTCCCGCCGATTTCGATGAGCTGCTGAACCGCGCCACCGGCCTTCACCGCACCGGCTGGCTGGAGAAAGCGGAAGCAGCCTACCGCACCGCCATTGCCGCCGACCCCCGTCGGGAAGCCATCGGTCATCCTGACGCCTTGCATCTGCTTGGATTGTTGATGCACCAGACCGGGCGGAACGACGATGCACGCGTCCTGATCGGCGAAGCGTTGCGCATGGACCCGGCCTTTCCCCAGGCGTGGAACCATTTGGGGCTGGTGCACGAGATGGAACATCGCCATGTCGAGTCGTCTTTCGCCTTAGCCCGCGCGCTGGCCCTGCAGCCGGCCTATCCAGAGGCGCTGACCCATCTGGGCCTTGTCCATCAGGTCTCCGGCGAGCCGACCGAGGGAATGCGGCTGCACCGGCGCGCCATCGCCGTCCAGCCCGACCACACGCCGGCCCATGCGAATCTCGGCCATGCCTGTGAGTTGACCGGACAGACTGTGGAGGCGACCGGTCATTACCGTCGTGCGTTGGCCCTGCAACCGGAGTCCGCCGAGGCGAACAACAATCTTGCCACCATGGCGACACAGGTCAACCGGCAGGCGGAGGCGAGGATCCACCTGCTCCGCGCCCTGCGTGCAGATCCGGATTTCGCGCTGGCGGCATGGAATCTCGGCCTGATGGATCTTGCCGACGGGCGCATCGCCGAGGGCTGGGCCGGCTATTCCCGTCGCTTCTCCGCCCGTCAGTTGCAGCGCGCCCGCCGCATCGACCGGCCGGTTTGGACGGGCGAGGCGTTGCGGGGGCGGCGACTGCTGGTCTGGTCGGAACAGGGCGTGGGCGACGAGATCCTGTTTGCCTCCTGCTTCGAGGCATTGAATGGGTTGGACGGGCCGGTCACTGTCGAATGCGACCGGCGGCTGGTAAGCCTGTTCGCCCGTTCCTTTCCCTGGGTGGCTGTCCGGGCGGAAACGGCAGCCCCGGACGGGCGGGAGACGATCACCCCGCCGGACTGCGATCTGCAGATGCCGGCGGGAAGCCTGCCGGCACTGGTTCGCGACAGGGTGGCACGCTACCCGCATCGTCCAGCCTATCTGCGCGCCGATCAGGGCCTCGTCGCCCGGTGGCGCGACCGCCTCGCCGCCCTGCCTGGCCTGAAGGTGGGGCTGGCATGGCGCAGCCAGATCGTCACCGCGCAGCGGTCCGCCGCATACACCGGCCTTGCCGACTGGGCGGCGTTGCTCGACATGCCCGGTGTCAGCGTGGTGATGCTGCAATATGGCGACTGCACAGCCGAACTGGCGAGGGTGGAGACGGCGACGCGCCGGCTGCATCGTTGGGACGACCTGCACCTGAAGGATGATTTTGAAGGGGTTTCCGCCTTGATCGCCAACCTGGATCTGGTCATCTCGCCGGCCACGGCGGTGGGCGAACTGGCGGGTGCGCTGGGCACGCCGGTCTGGCGGCTCGGCACCCGCGACTGGACGCAGATCGGCACCGGCGTCCGCCCCTGGTTTCCAGCCATGCGCCTGATCCAGCCGCCCGAAGGCCAAGGGTTGGCCGACGCCGCCCGGCAGGCGGTGCGCGCGTTGGCGGCGTTGGTTCCGACCGCATGAGCAAAGGCCGCAGCCTGCTTGCCGAGGCGTTCGACCGTCATCAATCCGGTGGGTTCGATGAGGCGGATTGCCTTTACCGCCATATCCTCTCCGGCGAACCGGCGGAGGAAGAGGCCCTGCACCGCCATGGCCTGCTGGTCGCCCAGCTTGGCAGGCTTGAGGAGGCCGACAGGCTGCTTGCCCGTGCGCTGGCCTTGGATCCCAGAGCGACAGAGGCGGCGGTCAACCATGGGAAGATCCTGCGCGCCCTCCGTCGGCCGGAGGATGCCGCCCATCGATACCGTCAGGCCCTGGCATTGTCGCCCGCCCTGCTGGCTGCGCTGGAGGGGCTTGGCCATGCCGAACGCGAGGCTGGCCATGCCGAGGCGGCGGCGGGGGCCTATGGCCGGGCGGCGCTGCTCGGCACCGGGGCAGCGGTGCTGCACCAATGGGGCATCGCGTTGGACGGCCTTGGCCGCCCTGAGGCCGCGGCGCAGGCATTGCGACGTTCCGCCCGCCTCGATCCCACGGTTCCGTCTGTCGCCGTGAGGCTCGCCTCGATCCTCGAACGGCTGGGATGCGAAAGCGAAGCCGCCGGCTGGTATCGCCGGGCGCTGGTGCTTCAGCCTGGCCGCAGCGAGGTGCGCGCGGCGCTGACGCTCGACACCGAATCGCGCGAGTGACGTTCTACAGGTGACATAACCCCTTGGTTCAAAGGGTCTGTTGCCCTCCGGACGGTATTGCGCGAAGTGATTTCAAGACCCCACCCCTGCGACGCACTGTCATACGTCTGAACGGTTGAGGCATCTTTTCGCATGGTTTGACCGCATAAAACGCAAGATTAGGGTTGTTCGGCGCTTCGGAAGGGTGAACACTGATGTCACCGCCCCGTCACATTGAGGCGGGATGCGGATTGATCACATGGAGAGCGACTCATGCACACTGAAGCTCGCCTTTCGTCTCTGCAAGACAAGCACATGCGCCTGGACCGAGCGATCCTCGACGAGGAGAAGCGCTCATGGCCGGATGAGAGCGCGGTAAAGCGCCTCAAACTCGAAAAGCTGCACGTCAAGGAAGAGATCGATCGCCTGACGCGCACCGGCCCGATGAATTAATCCCCCCAATCACAGCAAAGACCTTTGAGCTTCACCCTTTGACAGGGGTAAAGGCCGGGTTGAGGTGGAGCGCCTCGGCCCGGCCTTTTGCTGTCCGGGCACCCCGGAAATCTTGACCGCGGACGCCGCCGTCAGCCGCCGTTCTGGCGGAAGTGCCCAAGTTCCGCCGCGACCTTTGGAAGGAGGTCGGCCACCTGCTGACCGGGGCCGGTCCAGAACAGCCGCATCGACGGGAACCACGGCCGCACACCGGTGCCGAGCGCCGTCCAGTCGCCCGTGCGTCCCAGTCGCCAGACCGGTACGCCGAGCGCTCCTGCCAGTTCGCCGGTGGAGGTCGCCGGCGCGATCACCAGATCTAGGGCCGACATCAGCGCCGCCGTGCCGTCGAGATCGTCACGCAGGTCGAGGTCGCCAAAGCCATGCGGCGCCCGGCCGAACGCGTTGCGGGCCACCGCAAGTTCCGCTTCACAGTCGCCATATTGCAGGTTGACCGGGATCAGGCCGGGCAAGGTCAACACCGGCCGCCAATCCTCGATGCGCGTGTAATCGGGCATGCGGTCGGGGTCGAGCTGGCTGCTGCGCCACGCGATGCCGACCCGCAGGCCCTCCCCCAATCCGGACAGGTGCCGCCGCCAGTTCCCGACCGCCGCCGGATCGGCACGCAAGGCCGGCTCCACCGTGGCGAAACCCGACAGGGAGCCTCCCAACCGGTGCGACAGCGATCCGATGGGGGCGTGAGCGTCGATGTCGGCTGACGGCTCGTCGGGTGTGGCAGGGGTTGGCCGCACCGTAGCCCGCGGGAAGGACCGGGCGAACAGCGGGACCAACCGGGGATCGCATTCGACCACGACATGGCCCTTGTCATGGTCGGCTCTTGCGATCAGCTCCGGCAAGCGCTGCGCCAACATCAGTTCGTCGCCGATTCCCTGTTCACGCCAGACGAGAAGGCGCCTCCCCGTCAGTGCTTCACCGTCCCAGAGAGGGGCGCCGGGGCACCGGAATGCGGCTGCCATATCGCGCGTGTCGAAGCGGCGGTCGTAGCCGTTCCAGCCCGGCGCCTGCCGGCCGGCCGCAAGTTCCAACACGCCACCATTGAAGGCGGCCGCCGCGTGTCCCGGCTCGACCGCCAGAGCGCGGGCGCACCATAGACCCGCCGCGGCGGCATCACCCAATTCGCGCAGCAACCGGCCGCGGTTCGCCATTGCGTCGGCCAAGGCGGGGGCGAGCGCCAGCGCACAGCGCACAGCCCGTTCCGCCGCATTGAGCCGGCCGAGGCGACGCAGCGCCACCGACAGGTTCAGCCACCCCGCCTCCAGCCCCGGTGACTGACGGAGCGCCTGCGCATGCGCCTGCTCGGCTTCGCTCCAGCGGCCCAGCCGGGCGAGGGCGACGCCCAGATTGTCGTGCGCTTCCGCCAGATCCGGGTCTGCGGCGACAGCCATTCGATGGAGTTGGACTGCCCTGGCGCTCCGACCCAGCGCGTCGAGCGCATTGCCGAGATTGGTCAATGCCGCCGCGTTTTCGGGCTGGAGCGCCAGGGCGGTCCGGAAACTCTCTGCCGCCGGCCCGGCCCGTCCGAGAGCCAGACGGACATTCCCATGACTTATATGCGCCGTCGCATAATCCGGAGCCTCGGCGACCGCAGCGGCGATGCGCCCCTCCCCATGCGCGGACTCGCCCGACTGGTGGGCGAGCAGGCCCGACAGGTGCAATGCGACCGGGTCGCGTGGGCGGCTGGCGAGCACCCGTTCGTAAAGGGGGGCCGCCACATCCCGGGCGCCGTTGCGATGGGCGGCGACCGCAAGTTCCAGAAGCCTGTCCGGGTCGGGGTCCGGATCTGCGGTATCGCCGTCGACATTGCCGGCCTCGTCCTCTCCTGCTCCGATGGCTGCCCCGCCGGATACCGGTCCGGCAGCCCTGCCCCGTGGCGTTGCACCGGCCCGCAAGGCGTTCGCCATGTCAGCGATGACGGCCTCAAGTCCGTCGCCGGCGCCGGGCTGGAACAGGCGCATGGTCGGGAACCAGGGGCGGGCATCGGTGTCGAGCTGCGTCCAGTCGCGGGCGCCGAAGCGCCAGACCGGAACCCCCAGCGCTCCGGCCAGTTCCCCTGCCGACATCGCCGGCGAGATCACCAGATCGAGGTTGGCGGTCAGGGCCGCCGCGCCGTCGAAATCGTCCTTCAGGTCGAGATCGGCCCAGCGGTGGATGGTCACGCCGAAACGCTCTTCCGCAGCCCGGAGTTCCGCTTCGCAGTCGCCATATTGCAGGTTGACGAAGACCGCGCCGGGGACGGCGAACAGCGGTCCCCAATGGTCCAGCATCACGTAAGAGGCCTTGCGGTCGGCGGTCATCAATTGGCTGCGCCAGCCGATGCCGATGCGCAGGCCCGGCCCCAGCGCCGCCAGCCGATGCCGCCAACGCTCCACCAGCGCCGGGTCCGGCACCAGCCAGGAGGGCCGAGTGGGAAAGCGTTTCAGGTCGGCACGCAGCAGGCGCGGCAGGCTGCCTGCGGCGATCTGGAGATCGGCGTCGCGCGGGTCGGCGGTCACCGGCCGGACATCGGCAGATGGGAAGGACCGCGCGAACAGCGGCACCAGCCGGCGGTCGCATTCGATCACCAGACGGCCGGCGCGCCGCATCGCCTCTTCATAGCAGGAGGCGAACAGGATCTCGTCGCCCACCCCCTGCTCCCGCCATACCAGCAGGCGCCGTCCGGCGATGTTCTCGCCCCGCCACGCCCGCATGCTCAGCCGACGCCGCTGGTCCTGGAACTGCGATGTGGCGAAGCGCCATTCGTGATCGGCCCAGCCTGTCCGCAGAGCGCCCGTTTCCAGCAACAGCAAAGAGCGGTTGTATCGCGCCTGCGCGTGTTTGGGGTCGGCCTCCAGCGCCGCTTCGAAAGCAGCCAGCGCCTCCTCATACCGACCTTGCCGCTTCAGCAGATAGGCAAGGTTGCCGTGCGCATCGGCCATTGACGGCGCCAGGTCGATGGCGGTCCGGTGGCAGCATTCCGCTTCGACGATCCGGCCAAGTGCTTCCAGGGCATTGCCACGGTTGGTCCAAGCCACGGCAAGGGCTGGATCACAGCGGGTCGCATGCTCCAGCAACCGCGCCGCCTCGTCGAAACGGAGCAGCTTATGAAGAGTGCCGCCCAGATTGCTGAGGACATCGGCGGCGTCCGGCGTCAGGCTGACCGCAATGCGATGGGTCTTCACCGCATCCTCGGGAGTGCTTGCCAGTTCCGCAAGGTGTCCCAGAGCAGACGCAAGGTCTGGCCGCAGGCGCAACGCATGGATGACGGCGGACCGGGCGGCTGCGGTCCGCCCGATGCGGCGGAGCAGCGCCGTCCGGTTCACCCACTGGCCGGCACTGTCGGGCTGCACGGCGACACAGGCGCGTGATGCACGGTCGGCGGCATCGAATTGTCCCAGCCCCTGCCGAACCTCGCACAGGGCCGCATGGGCGGAGGCGTTGTGCGGGTCGGCGGTAGAGGCACGGACCAGCAAGTCCTGTGCTTCCTCCAGCGAACCGCGCCGCTTGGCCAGTACTCCGCCCAAATGCAGGGCAACCGGATGGCCTGGCACCCCGTCGAGAAGTTGCAGTACCAGCGCCTCCGCTGCCGGGAAATCTCCAGTGCGGTACAGGGCGATGGCTTCCGCAATCTTCCGGTCGTCTTCGGCATCCGGCTTTGCATGCGCCTTCATGGCCGGTTGCTGCGCCGACGGCCTGCCGGACGCCATGAACCGCAATTCCTTCGCCATCCGGCTGAGGACCGCGTCCAGAGCTTCGCCGGGGTTCGGCTGGAACAGCCGCATGGTCGGGAACCAAGGGCGGGTTCCGGTGCCCAATTGGGTCCAGTCGCGGGCACCGAAGCGCCAGACCGGAACCCCCAGCGCTCCGGCCAGTTCCCCCGCCGACATCGCCGGCGAAATCACCAGATCGAGGTTGGCGGTCAGGGCCGCCGCGCCGTCGAAATCATCCTTCAGGTCGAGATCGGCCCAGCGGTGGATGGTCACGCCGAAACGCTCCTCCGCAGCCCGGAGCTCCGCTTCGCAGTCGCCATATTGCAGGTTGACGAAGGTCAGGCCGGGCACGGCGAACAGCGGTCCCCAATGGTCCAGCATCACATAGGCGGTCGCACGCTCCGACGTCATCATCTGGCTGCGCCAGCCGATGCCGATGCGCAGACCCGGCTTCAGCGCGGCCAACCGCTCCCGCCACCGCTCCACCAACATCGGATCGGGCACAAGCCAGGGTGTATGGTCTTCGAAGGCGGACAGGCTGGCGCGCAGATATCCCGGTAGATCGCCCGCCGCGACATGGGCATCGACATCCGGCGGCTGGATCGTTTCACGGCCGGCCGCATCGACCGACTCCGCCCTGACCGTCGCCTGCGGGAAGGAGCGCGCGAACAGCGGCACGAGGCGGTGGTCGCATTCGATCACCACATGCCCGGCACGCGCGATCAGCGACGGATAGCAGGAGGCGAACATGATCTCGTCGCCCACGCCCTGTTCCCGCCACACCAGCAGGCGCCGCCCAATGGCATTTTCACCCTGCCACAACGGGGCGGCGATCTGCCGGTTCACATATCCTTTCGCCCAGAACCGCCGGCGATAGCCGTCCCAGCCGCCAGACAGGTCGCCGCGGCAAAGCCGCAGCATCCCGCGGTTGAGATGTGCGGTGTTGAGCGACGGATTCACCGACAGGGCAAGATCCATCCAAGGCTCGGCAGCGGCATCGTTCTGATGGCACTGCCAGAGCATCATACCGAGGTTGCCCGCAGCTTCCGCATTCCGGCCGTCGATCTCAAGCGCACGCCGATGGGCTGCCTCCGCCTCGTCAATCCGGCCAAGCCTCTGCAGGACCAGACCGTAACCGGTCAGCGCGGCAGGGCTGCCGGCCCTGATCGCCAAGGCTCGCCGATACATCCCTTCCGCCCGGGAAAGGTCGTCACGGTCGAGCAGCAGGCCGCCGAGATTGATATAGGCCTCCACGCTGCACGGGTCGGCAGCGGCGGCGGCGCGATAATGACGGTCGGCAAGATCGAGTTCGCGCCGCACGGCATGAATACCGGCGAGATTGACCAGAGCTTTTCCGTAATCAGGACGGAGCCATAGGGCCCGCCGATACCAGCGCTCCGGCCGCTCGAAATCGGCTTCCAGATCGTAGCGGTTTTCCAGCGAGGTCCCATGGTTGTTCAACACCATGGCATCGCCGGGACTGAGGGCCACCGCACGTCGGAGCACCAGGGCCGCCGTGCCCATCTCGCCCAATTCAAGCAGGGCCACGCCCAAATTGTTGCAGGCCCCCTGCATCGCCGGTTCACGGTCCAGGGCAAGACGGAACTGTGCGGCCGCTTCCCATGGGCACCCCGTGCCTTGAAGTGAGGTGCCGTAGGTGAAATGCAGCTTCGCATTGCCGGGATGCGCCGCGACAGCCGCAGCCAGGACGTCGCAGGCCGCCTCATGGGCGCCCCGGCCATTCAGCAGGGCGCCAAGTTCCAGCGACAGTTCCTCATCGCCCGGCGCGTCTTGCAGCGCGCGGCGCAGACAGGCCTCCGCATCGGGATGGCCCAGCCCAAGCAGGCAGATCGCCAGATGCCGCCATGCGGCTGAATGGGAAGGGTCGGCCTGAACCACCGCATAGAAGGCATTGGCGGCCGGGGGGATCTGACCCAACTCACGCTGCAGGATCCCGTAATTGTAACGGGCCGTCAGATTGTCCGGTCCCATGGTCAGGGCACGGGCATAGGCTTCCGCCGCCTCCTCCCGCCGGCCGAGGCGCTGAAGCACGGTGGCGCGGTTGTTGTAGGCTTCGACATAGCGGTCGTTCTGCCGGATCGCGACCGAATAGGCGGCCAGCGCTTCTTCCAGCATGCCGAGATCGGCCAGGATATTGCCGAGGCTATTGTAGGCTGTGGCGAAGCCGGGCTGCACCGCCAGCGCGGCCCCCAGATTGTTGAGAGCCTCCGCGGTGCGGCCCCCTTGGTGGGCGACGATCGCCGACAAATGCAGAGCGTCGGCATGCGCCGGATCATCGATCAGGATCCGGCGGTAAAGCGGCAGCGCCTCGGCAGCGCGGCCGGCGCGGTGAAGCGATAATGCGGCGTCGAGCAGACCGGCGGACGTCACGGCGTCCGATCGGTGGCCGGTGTGTCTTCATCGTCGCCGCTGGCAGTGTCCGCCGTACCGACATCCAGCGATCCGCCATCCGCCGCCTTGAACAGTTTGCGGCAGAGCTTGAGCGCCCGATAATAGTTGCGAGTTTCGACCAGACGCGTGATCTCGTCCAGCGTTTTGGAGGCATCCGGCCGCGCTTCGCGGGTTTCGTCCAGTATGGAAGCAAAGCGCTGAAGATTCAGCGTGGAGTCTTCCGGGAAAATGTAGACAAGCTGAATGACGAAGTAGAGCTTTTTCTCGATGCAATCGATCTGCTCTTCCTTCAGAACCTCGCGCCCGCGCAGGAAATTGGCGGTGTTGTAGAGGAAGAACGAACCCGGACGGTCGCCGGCACCGATGACGGCACCGTTGATGATGACCTTCTCATTGGGGCGAAGCACGAACTTGAGTGGCATGAGTGAGGAACCCGGGGATTGCGGGCCATCGCCGTCCGGCCTTTGCCGGCCCGGTCCGGCCCATAAAAGAAACGGGCGGCGGCCTGATGCCGCCGCCCGCCGGGCGTGATCCTACCCGAACTTGCCGTCCGAACTCTACGCCTTAGAACAGGCGCAGGATCGACTGCT
>Ga0206117_100771_pt1 | contig 24714 bp, 27 predicted proteins | sample 3A5Ametagenome_FD_177997 | JGI IMG/M metagenome (GOLD analysis project Ga0206117, IMG submission 177997) | Enriched microbial communities from leaf-cutter ant dump, University of Wisconsin, Madison, United States - 3A5A | ecosystem: Environmental > Terrestrial > Nest > Insects nest > Nest dump... | reverse complement strand
GGATCAGCCTCAGCTTGTCGTGGCGGTCGGCCAGCGCGCCGGTCAGCGGGGCCAGGAACAGGGGCGGGATCAGGTCGGCCATCGCCAGCAGGCCGAGCCAGGCGGCCGAATGGGTCAGTTCCCAGGCCAGCCAGCCGACGGCGATGCGCTGCAGCCAGGTGCCGGACAGCGAGACGATGTTGGCGATGACGAAATGGCGATAGCCCGGCTGGCTCAGCGCCGCCGCGACATTGCCGAGGCCTCCGGGTAGCCGCATCCGCGAAACCGCCCCTACGGGTGGGCGGGCACGACGATCTGGCCGTCGATGATCGCGTTGCGCGCCGTCTCGATGCGGGCGCGCATGTCGTCCGTCACCAGGGGGGCGTTGTACTGGTCGAAGACGATGCCGACGCCGTTTTCCTTCAGGCCCAGTTCGCGCGTGCCGCCGCGCCAGAAACCTTCGCGGCCGGCCATGAAGCTTTCATAGACGGCGGTGTCGACGTTCTTCAGCTGCGAGGTCAGGATCGTGCCGGGATACAGGCCGTTCTGGTTGGCGTCGACGCCGATGGCCAGGTCGCCCTGCGCCTTGGCCGCGTCGAAGATGCCGATATTGGACAGGCCGGCGCCGGCGAACAGCACGTCGGCGCCGCGGATCAGCTGGCTGCGCGCGACTTCCGAGGCGGTGGTGGGATCGTTGAAGGCTGCCGGGGTCACGCCGACGAAGTTCAGGAGGACCTGCGCGTCGGGCCGCACGTAGTGGGCGCCGTATTCGTAGCCGGTCGAGAATTTGCGGATCAGCGGAATGTCGATGGCGCCGATGAAGCCGATGCGGCCGCTTTTGGAGGCCATCGCCGCCAGCATGCCGGCCAGGAACGCGCCTTCGTTTTCCTTGTAGGTGATCGATTCGACGTTGGGCAGGTCGACCACCGCGTCGATCAGGGTGAAGCGCACGCCGGGATGCTTGGGCGCCAGGTCCTTGATCGGCGTGGCGTAATAGAAGCCGATCGCGGCGACCTGGGTGGCGCCGCGGCGGATCAGGGCGGTCACGCCGCGTTCGAATTCGGCCGGGTTCTGCGGCTGGTATTCGAGATAGGCGATGCCGGTTTCGGCCTTGAAGCGTTCGGCGCCGTTATAGGCGCCTTCGTTGAACGACTTGTCGAACTTGGCGCCGGTCGCATAAACGATGGCCGGCACGAAATCGGCGGCCTGCGACTGATGCGGCAGGATCGCGCCGGCCAGCAGCAGGGCCGCGGCGGCGGTGCGCCGGGTGAGCCCCTTGGCCCGGGTCTGGCCGGTCACAGCGCTTGCGCCCGGCCCAGCGCCGCGGCGAATGCCGGGGCATCGACATTGCCGCCCGAGGCGACGGCCACGACGGTGTCGTAGCGGCGCGGCAGCCGCCCCTTCAGCACGCAGGCCAGCGCCACCGCGCCGCCCGGTTCGACCACCAGCTTGAAATATTCGAAGGCTGCCCGCATCGCGTCGTCGACCTCGGCGTCAGTGGCGGCAAGGCCCGACGCCAAGCGGGGCCGGGCCACACGGAAGGTGATCTCGCCGGGGGTGGGCGCCAGCAGCGCATCGCATTGCGACACCCCGCCCGGCGGGTTGGCGACACGCTCGCCCGCGGCAAGCGACCGGCCCATGTCGTCGAAACCGGCAGGTTCGCAGGTGAAGACGTCGGCCGCCGGCGCCAGGTCGCGCACCGCCACCGCGATGCCGGCAATCAGCCCGCCGCCCGAGGTATTGGCCAGCACCGCGCCGGGCGTCAGGCCCAGCGCGTCCAGCTGGCGGCAGATTTCCAGACCGACCGTGCCCTGGCCGGTGATGATCCTGGGATCGTCATAGGGCGGCACCACGGTCATGCCGCGATCGCGGGCGAACTGCGCCCCGATCGCCTCGCGGTCCTCGGTGCGGCGGTCGTACAAGACGACCTCGGCCCCGTAGGCCCGGGTATTGGCGATCTTGATCGCGGGCGCATCGGCCGGCATGACGATGACGGCCGGTATCGACAGCAGTTTGGCCGCCAGCGCCACGCCCTGGGCGTGGTTGCCCGACGAGAAGGCGACGACGCCGCGGCGCCGTTCGCCGGCGTCGAGCTGGGCCAGGCGGTTCATCGCGCCGCGAAACTTGAAGCTGCCGGTGCGCTGCAAGGGCTCGGCCTTGACGAACAGGCGAAAGCCCAGCCGGTCGTTCAGCAGCGGGCTTTCCAGCAGCGGCGTGACGATGGCGGTGGCCGCGATCCGCCCGGCCGCCGCCTCGATATCGCCAAGGGTCGGGTCAGAAACGCTGGATGAAGTCATCGAGCGCCCCCTGGGCTTCGGGTTCGTCCAGCAGCGGGACATGGCCGCGATTGGGCACGGTGCACAACAGCAGGTCGGGTTTTTCGGCCAGCATGCGTTCGATCGTCGGCTGGTCCAGCACATCCGACAGCGCGCCGTGGATCACCAGCGTCGGCACCGGCTTCAGCGCGGCAAACAGCGGCCACAGATTGGGGATCGGCCCGCCGGCCTGTTCGCGCACGGCATCGCCCAGCTTCAGGTCGTAATCCAGGCGCCAGTTGCCGGCCGCCTCGTCGCGGACGAAGGTGTTCTCGGCCTGGGCCAGCCAGCCTTCCGGCGACAGGTCGGGATAGGCCTTGCCGAACTGCTGCTTCAGCGCTGCGGCCGCCGTGGGCAGGTCGGGGAAACGCACGTCGCGGCCGACATACTCGGCGATGCGCTTGCGCCCGTCCTCGGATACCACGGGCCCGATGTCGTTCAGTACGACGCCCGCGATCATCGCGGGCACGCCCGCCGCCAGCCCCATGGCGACCAGCCCGCCCAGCGAGGTGCCGATGATGACGGCGCGGCCGATGTTCTCGGCCGCCATCAGGGCCAGCACGTCGCGGGCATAGATCGGCGGCGAATAATTCTGATAGTTCGGGTCGTGCCCCGATTTGCCGCGGCCGCGCCAATCCGGGCACAGCACGCGCCGACCGGCGCCATAGCGGCGGCCGACGGCGTCGAAATCCTTGGCATTGCGCGTCAGGCCGGTCAGGCACAGCAGCGGCAGGCGATCGCGGCGATCGTCGCCATAGACCCGGTACGCCATGGCCAAGCCGTCTTCGACCTGCACCACGCGCTCGACGTAGGGTTGTTCCTGTTTCATCGGGAATCTTTCTTGAGGCTCAATCACGGCAAGATTGCGGCGAAATCCGGGCCGGTCACTCCGCCAGATCGGCCCGGCGGCCGGTGCCGCGCCCGCGGATGTCGGTGTCGAGCGTCATGGGGACGTTGCCGCGGGTAAGCTGGCGATAGACCTGGACCCCTTCGACCACGCGCTGGACGTAGTTGCGGGTTTCCGAGAACGGGATCATCTCGATCCAGTCGACCGGGTCGATCTCGCCGGTACGGGGGTCGCCCCAATCCTTGACCCATTTGCGCACGCGCCCCTCGCCGGCGTTGTAGCCGGCGGCGGCCATTGCCAGGTTGCCGCTCCAGTTCTCGATCAGCCCGGCCATGTAGCTGGAGCCGAGCGTGGCGTTGAACCGCGGATCGCCGGTCAGCTTGTCGGCGGCATAGGCCAGGTTCAGCTTTTTGGAGACTTCCTGGGCCGTGGCCGGCATCAGCTGCATCAGGCCGCGGGCGCCGGCCGGCGACACCGCGCCGGGGTTGAACTCGCTTTCCTGGCGGGCGACCGCCATGACCACGGCGGGATCCAGGCCGTAATCGCCCTTGGACAGCACGTCGATCATCGGGAAATAGGCGTCGGTGACCAGATAGCCGCCTTGCTGGGCGCGTTTGGCCACGGCCAGCGCCAGGTCGACGCGGCCCATCTCGCGCGCCAGCTGGGCGACCATCGCGCGTTCGCCCAGCGAGCCCGAGGTTTCCTGCAGGCGCAGCAGGAACGGGCGCAGCCGGTCTTCCAGCCCCATTTCGTTCAACTGGCGCACGATCGTCACCAGTTCGCGGCGGTTGAACCGGTCGCGTTCGGCGCCCGACGATTTCGGCGCCGGCGGCAGTTCCAGGCCGTTGCGCTGGCCCAGCTTGGCCAGCGCCAGCTGGCCATAGAACGCGGTCGGATGCTCGGCTGCCTCGAGATACCAGCGGCGGGCATTGGCCGGATCACGGCCGGCTTCGTGGGCGCGGCCCAGCCAATAGGCGGCACGCGCCTTGGAAATCGGGAAGCGCACCGCTTCATCCAGCTTCTGGAAATGCTGGATGGCCTGGCGCGGATTTTCCTGCAGCCGCAGGGCGATCCAGCCGGCCAGGAATTCGGCATCGGCCAGCGACCCGCCGGACAGGGCGCCGTGATTTGCGGCGTAGCGGTAGGCGGCGGCGGTGCGGCCGTCGGCCAGCGCCTTGCGTGCCTGGGCATGGCGCAAGGCCCAGAACTTGTCGCCCTGCGCCGCGTCGGCCGGCGGGCCGTTCAGCGCGATGTCGCTGTCGTCGTCGCGGCCCTGGCGTTCGCGGGCGCGGATGCGTTCGAAGGCCAGGCCGGGATCGCCGACCAGCTTCTGCGGCACGCGGGCGACCAGGGCCTCGGGGTTCTTGGTGCCCAGGCGGAACGCCAGGCGCGCCTCGACCAGGTTGCGATGGCCGTCATCCAGCATCGGCATCAGCCGGCGCACGGCATCGGCGGCGACGTTGTTTTCCCACAACAGCCGGTCGGCCCGCAGGTAATGCTGCTGGGCGGTCAGATAGCGGCCGTTGCGGGCCAGGAAATCGCTTTCCTCGCGCTGGGAGAACGTGCCCTCGATCCAGGCCTTGCGGATCCAGGGCTGGCCGTTGCCGCCGCGCGCGGCCAGCAATTCGCCGTAACGCACCATGCCGATGCCGGTGACGGGCGGGTTTTCGGTGAACCAGGCGATCAGCCGCTCAGCCGGCTCCGACCCGGTGATCGCTTCCTCGGCCCGGCGCTGCAGCATGTCCTGGCGCGGCCAGTCGCGATGGGTGCGAACGAAATCGGCGATCTCGGCGAACGACGCGCCGCTACCGGTGCGGCGCAGCCTTTCCCAGTCCAGATACGACGCCAGGGCCGGTTGCTGGCCTTCCAGCTGCTGGGCCAGGGCGGCGCCCTTGTCGGCCTGGCCGCCCTCGATCAGGGCGACGGCGCGCAGGGCCAGGGTGCGCTGCTCACCGGTCAGCGGCCGGGCCGGCGCGCTCATCAGCGTGGCGGCGGGCGGGGCGGGTTCGCCGGTCGGCGCCGGCGGGCTGGCCGGGCGGGGCGGGGTGCGGATCGCGGCGACGGCGGGGGCCGCGACCGCGGCCTTGATCGGATTGATCGCGGCGACCGCCGCGGCGACGGTTTCTTCCTCGACCGGTGCGGCGGGGCGCACGACCGCGCCCGGCGGCAGGCGCGAGACGCGCTCGACGCTGTCCAGCGTGGCTTCGTCGATCTGGACGGCCACGCCGGCAATGGCCGCCCCGGCGGCTGCGGCGGCGGCAGTTCCCGCGGCGGCGGCAGGCGCGGCCTTGCGCGCGGTGCCGGACGCCGATGCGGCGGGCTTGGGCTTGGCCTTGGGCACCGGTGCGGCGGCCTGCTTGGCCTCCTTGGGCGGTGTCTTGGCCTTCGGCGTCGCGGCAATGACAGGGTCGACCGTCAGCAACATGGCGATCGCTGCGGCAATGCCGGCGGTCTTCTGAGCCCCCATGGTGTGGGAAGTCCCTCTGAATCCTGTGGAATAAGCCCGGGGATTGTGCCGTCCCGGCACCCCCGATAGCAACCCCGAACGCAGGGTAGAGCCTTATGGTTAAAGTTTCTTACAGATCGCGACAGGCGGGTTCCGCGCCGGATTTTCCTTGCGGATCCTGCCTTGCAGGCCTGTCGCGGCGGGATTATGGTGCCGCACTTTTAACCGAACCACCCGTCGCCAGGGATATCAAGACCATGTTCAAAGGCTCCTTCGTCGCCCTCATCACTCCGTTCCGCAACGGCCGGGTGGACGAGAAAGCTTTCCGCAAACTGGTCGACTGGCAGATCGAGCAGGGCACCCACGGCCTGGTCCCGGTCGGCACGACCGGCGAGAGCCCGACGCTGAGCCATGACGAGCACAAGCGGGTGGTCGAAATCTGCATCGAGACCGCGCGCGGCCGCGTGCCGGTCATCGCCGGCACCGGTTCGAATTCGACCGACGAAGCGATCGAACTGACCAAGCATGCCAAGTCGGCCGGCGCCGACGCGGCCCTGGTCGTCACCCCCTATTACAACAAGCCCAACCAGGCCGGCCTCTACGCCCATTTCAAGGCGATCCACGACGCCACCCGCCTGCCCATCATCATCTACAACATCCCCGGCCGGTCGGTGATCGACATGACCCCGGAGACGATGGCCGAGCTGGCCCAGCTGCCGCGTATCGTCGGCGTCAAGGACGCCACCGCCGACCTGACCCGGCCGAGCAAGATGCGCCTGGCCCTGGGCGACGACTTCTGCCAGCTGTCGGGCGAGGACGGCACCGCGCTGGGCTTCAACGCCCATGGCGGCGTCGGCTGCATCTCGGTGTCGGCCAATGTCGCGCCCAAGCTGTGCGCCCAGTTCCAGGAAGCCTGCCTGAACGGCGACTATGCCACTGCGCGCGCCCTGCACGAGGCGCTGATGCCGCTGCACAACGTCCTGTTCGTCGAGACCAGCCCCGGCCCGGTCAAGTACGCCGCCAGCCTGCTGGGGCTGTGCGAACCCGACCTGCGCCTGCCCCTGGTCGGCCCGTCGGATGCCACCAAGAAGAAGGTCGAGGCCGTGCTGAAGCAGGTCGGCCTGCTGGCCAAGCCGGCCAAGGCTGCGCCCAAGGCCAAGGCCGCACCCAAGGCCAAGGTCGCCGCGAAGGCTGCAAAAGGTAAGAAGTGAGCGACGAACCCAGACGACTTGTCGCGGAGAACCGCAAGGCCCGCTTCAATTATTTCATCGACGAGACCTTCGAGGCCGGCATCGTCCTGACCGGCACCGAGGTCAAGTCGATGCGGGCGGGCAAGGCCAATATCGGCGATGCCTACGCGTCGGCCGAAACGGGCGAGTTGTTCCTGATCAACTGCTATATCGCCGAGTACGAGCAGGGGAACCGCTTCAACCACGAGCCGCGCCGGCCGCGCAAGCTGCTGATGCATCGCCGCCAGATCGCCAAGTTGGTCGGGCAGTTGAAGAAGGGCGGCTCGACGCTGGTGCCCTTGCGCCTCTATTTCAACGACCGCGGTATCGCCAAGATCGAACTGGGCCTGGCCCGCGGCAAGAAGCTGCATGACAAGCGCGAGACCGAGAAGGAACGCGACTGGCAGCGCGAAAAAGGCCGGTTGATGCGCGAGCGCGGGTGATCCGTGATGGCTGACGACGACAAGGATCCGGGGCTGATCGGGGCGATCAAGGACAAGCTGGTCGCATCCAAGGAAAAATGGGCGCGGGAAGGCCGGCTGTTGACCGGCCGGCCCGCCGGCGCCGGGCGCCTGCCGCCGGGCCAGCGCCTGGTGCGGGAATGGCCGGTCCTGGACCTGGGTATCCAGCCGACCGTGCGCGAACAGGACTGGAAGCTGCGCGTCGACGGCCTGATCGCCGAGGCGCTGACCTGGGACTGGAACGATTTCCTGGACCAGCCCCAGTCGGTCGTCACCTGCGACATGCATTGCGTGACCGCCTGGTCGCGCTACGACAACAAGTTCGCCGGCGTCGCGATGCGCCACCTGCTGGACCAGGTGAAGCCGCGCGAAACCGCCCGGTTCGCGATGCTGCACAGCCATGACGGCTATACCACCAACGTCAGCCTGGAAATGCTGTCCGACCCCGACGTCATCCTGGCCCACAGCTGGGACGGCGCGCCGCTGACCCGCGAACATGGCGGGCCGGTGCGGCTGATCATGCCGCGCTACTATCTTTGGAAATCGGCCAAGTGGCTGAAGCGCATCGAATTCATGGCCGACGACAAGCCCGGTTTCTGGGAAAATCGCGGCTATCACATGACCGGCGATCCCTGGCGGGAACAGCGCTACGGCTAGGACGCGGCGGCCCCGGCCGCGCTGATCGTCCCGATCACCGCGCGGAACATGGCCGGCGTCAGCCGGCCTGTCGCGACGTTGTAGCGGCTGCAGTGATAGCTGTCGAACAGCCGCCGGCCATCGCCCAGCACATGGATGGCGCCGTGGGCAAACGGATGGCCTGACGGTTTCAGCCCCGCCGCGCGCAGGATCGCGTCATGGGCGACGCGGCCCAGCGCCAGGATGGCGGGGGCGGGCAGGGCGGCCAGTTCGGCCCGCAGGAACGGGGCGCAGGCGGCGATCTCGGCCGGCAGCGGCTTGTTTTCCGGCGGCACGCATTTGACGGCATTGGTGACGTGGATGTCGGCATCGGTCCAGCCGGCCTGGGCCAGCGTTTCCCATAACAGGTCGCCGGACCGGTCGCCGCGGAAGGGCAGGCCGGTGCGGTTGGCGCCGCGCAGGCCAGGGGCCAGGCCGACGATCAGCAGCCGCGCGGCCGGGCCGGCGCCATGGCCGCGTACCGGAGCGTTATGGAAATCGGGAAGGCTGGTCCGGTTGGCGGCACGAAACGCCGCCAGCCGGGGGCAAAAGGGACAGTCGGCTGCGGGGCCCGGGCTCACATGCCGCGGCGCGGCGGGCTGGGCCGGTCGATCAGCGGATCGATCTCGTCGTCGTCCTGGTGCTGCTGGGCGCGGGCCTCGCGGGCGGCCATCGCCTGTTCGCGCAGGGCCGGGTCGCGCTGGATCTTGGGCATCAGGTCGACCAGGTCGACGAACTGGTCGGCCTGGCGGCGCAGTTCGTCGGCCACCATCGGCGGCGAGGTGCGGAACGACGACACGACCGAGACGCGCACGCCCTTGCGCTGCACCGCCTCGACCAGGCGGCGGAAATCGCCATCGCCCGAGAACAGCACGACATGGTCGAGATGCGAGGCCATCTCCATCATGTCGATGGCGATCTCGATATCCATGTTGCCTTTCATCCGGCGCCGGCCCGTGGCGTCGGTGAATTCCTTCATCGGCTTGGTCACCATGGTGAAGCCGTTGTAGTCGAGCCAGTCGATCAGCGGCCGAATCGGTGAATATTCCTGGTCCTCGGCCAGGGCGGTATAGTAGAACGCGCGCATCAACTGGCCCTGCCCGGCGAATTGCTGCAGCAGCCTTTTATAATCGATGTCGAAACCCAGCGTCCGTGCCGCCGCATACAGGTTCGGGCCGTCGATGAACAAGGCAACCCGCTCTTGTGCATAGAAACGCATCAATGATCTCCAGCAAGAATGTGTTTTGTATAAAGATCGAGCCGCATGTGGGCGACGGCGCCCTTCTTAGCGGAAGTCGGGCAGCGGGCAAATGGTTTCCCGGAATCGGGGGAAAATAATCATGGCTGTCCATATCGGGCTGGGATCCAACCTGCCATCGCCCACGCACGGCCCACCGCGCGCCGTGCTGGAGGCCGCGATCGCGGCAATGGGCCGGGCGGGGCTGACCGTCGTCGCCCGGTCGTCCTGGTGGCGGACGGCACCGGTGCCGGTGACGCTGGACCAGCCCTGGTACCTGAACCGGGTGGTCGAGGTATCGACGACCCTGCCGCCCGACGAGCTGATGGCGCTGCTGCTGGATATCGAGGCGCGGCTGGGACGTACCCGCGACCAGCGCTGGCAGGCGCGTGTCATCGACCTCGACCTGATCGATTACGACGGCCGTATCGCCCCCGGGCCGGTCGCCATCTTGCCCCATCCGCGCATGGCCGAACGCGGCTTCGTGCTGAAACCGCTGGCCGAACTGGCACCGGATTGGCGCCATCCGGCAACCGGAGCCGCGATCGCCGATCTGATCGCGGCCCTGCCCCCCGAACAGGTGGTCGAGCGGCTGGATTAGCCGCCCTTCGTCAGTCGACCTTGGCGCCCGACGCCTTGACCACGTCGGCCCATTTCTTGAATTCGGCCTGGGTGTAGGCGGTGAATTCCGCCGATGTGTTGCCGACCGGGGCGGCGCCCTGCTGGGCCAGGCGCTCGGCCATTTCGGGCGTCTTCAGGATGCGGGCGATCTCGGCCTGCAGCTTGTCGACGATCTCCTTGGGCGTGCCTGCCGGGGCGAAGATGCCGAACCAGGACGACGCCTCGAACCCCGGCACGCCGGCCTCGGCGACCGTCGGCAGGTCGGGCATGGCCGGCGAGCGCGTGGCCGAGGTTACGGCCAGCGCCTTCAGCGTGCCGCCCTTCACCTGCGGCAGGGCCGAGGGCATGTTGTCGAACATCAACTGCACCTGACCGCTGATCAAGTCGTTCAGCGCCGGGGCCGACCCCTTGTAGGGCACGTGGACCATGTCGACGCCGGTCATCACCTTGAACAGTTCGCCCGACAGGTGGATCGACGTGCCATTGCCGCTGGACGCCATGTTCAGCTTGCCCGGATTGGCCTTGGCGTAGGCGATCAGCTCGGCCACCGAATTGACCGGCAGGGACGGCGTCACCACCAGCATGTTGGGCACCGCCGCGATCTGGGTGACCGCCACGAAATCCTTCAGCGTGTCATAGGGCATCTTGGCATAGAGGCTGGCATTGATCGCATTGGTCCCGACCGTGCCGACCAGCAGCGTGTAGCCGTCGGGCGCCGCCTTGGCCACGGCGCCGGCGCCGATATTGCCGCCGGCACCGCCGCGGTTCTCGATGACCACCGGCTGGCTCCAGGCCGCCGACAGCGCCTGGCCGACGAACCGGCCCAGGATGTCGGTGGTGCCGCCGGCGGGGAAGGGCACGACCATGGTGATCGCGCGCGACGGATAGCTCGCGGCCGGATTCGTCTGGGCCCCCGCCGCCGTGGCGGCCAGCAGGCCCAGCCCCGCAAAAAACATGGAAAAAGCACGTAAACCGCGTCGCATCGATGGATCCCTCCCTGGATTCCCGGCGCCTTTGGGCGGCACCTTGGTCGCCTTCGTGTCTATCATGCCGCGCGTGGCCGGAAAACTGCGGGTTACGGGATTGCAATTGTCCCAACGTCTTGATTCGCCGCGCTGCAACCGCTAAATCTGAACGTTCAACCGGTTGACCACGACTATACTGTTAAGGATACCCGCCATGGCCCGCGTTACCGTCGAAGATTGCGTCGAGAAGATCCCCAATCGCTTTGAGCTGGTGATGCTCGCGGCCCAGCGGGCGCGGCTGGTTTCGGCCGGTTCGGCCCTGACCATCGATCGCGACAACGACAAGAACCCGGTCGTCGCCCTGCGCGAGATCGCCGACGAGACCATCGACCTGGACGCGCTGCGCCAGGGCCTGATCGGCGGCCTGCAGAAGCATGTCGAGGTCGACGAGCCGGAGGAAGACAACATGGCCGCCCTGATGCAGTCGAACGACTGGGCGGCGGTGACGGCCAACCAGAACAGCGGCTCGCGCGACGGGATGCAGATGGTCGGCGATGACGACGGCGACGGCGACATGGACCTTGGCCCCGCCGAGGAGGCCTAAGATCGACCAGGTCGCCACAGTCCGGCCGGGGCGGGTCCAGTCATGATCCGCCAGGTCGAGCTGGTCGAGCGCGTCCTCGCCTACGATCCCGATGCGGACGAGGCGATGATCAACCGCGCCTACGTCTTTGCGATGAAGGCCCATGGGGCGCAGAAACGCGCCTCGGGCGATCCCTATTTCCTGCATCCGCTTGAGGTCGCCGGCATCCTGGCCGGCATGAAGCTCGACTACCAGACGATCGTGACCGCGCTGCTGCACGACACGATCGAGGACACCACGGCCACGCCCGAGGAGATCGAGCGCAATTTCGGCTCGGAAGTCCTGCGGCTGGTCGACGGCGTCACCAAGCTGACGCGGCTGGAACTGGTGTCCGACCGCAACCGGCAGGCCGAGAACTTCCGCAAGCTGCTCTTGGCCATGTCGCACGACATCCGCGTGCTGCTGGTCAAGCTGGCCGACCGCGTCCACAACATGCGGACGCTGCATTTCATCGACAAGCCCGAGAAGCGCAAGCGGATCGCCATGGAAACCATGGAGATCTTCGCGCCGCTGGCCGACCGCATCGGCATGCAGCAGCTCAAGGAAGAGCTCGAGGACCTGTCGTTCGCCGAGATCAACCCCGAGGCGCGCAATTCGATCATCGCCCGCACCGCGTTCCTGCGCGAAGGCGGCGGCGACAACCTGGTCACCCGCATCACCGACCAGATCAAGCGCACCATCACCGAATCCGGGATCGATTCATGGGTGTCGGGGCGCGAGAAGCGGCCCTATTCCATCTGGCAGAAGATGGAGCGCAAGAACATCTCGTTCGAGCAGCTCTCCGACATCATGGCCTTCCGGATCGTCGTGGCCGACGTGACCGCGTGCTACCAGGCGCTGGGTGTCGTCCACAATTCCTGGCCGATGGTGCCGGGCCGGTTCAAGGATTACATCTCGACGCCCAAGCCGAACGGCTATCGGTCGATCCATACGACCGTGCTGGGCCCCGAACAGCAGCGCATCGAGATCCAGATCCGCACCAAGGACATGCACGCCGTCGCCGATCTCGGCGTCGCGGCCCACTGGTCCTACAAGGAAGGCAAGTCGGCGGCGTCGAATGAATCGACGCAATACCGCTGGCTGCGCGAACTGCTGGAAATCCTGGATTCGTCCGATCCGGACGAATTCCTCGAGCATACCAAGCTCAACATGTTCCAGGATCAGGTCTTCTGCTTCTCGCCCAAGGGCGACCTGATCGCGCTGCCGCGCAACGCCACCCCGGTCGACTTCGCCTATGCCGTCCATTCCGGCATCGGCGACACCTGCGTCGGCGCCAAGGTGAACGGCCGCGTGGTGCCGCTGCGCACGATCCTGCAGAACGGCGACCAGGTCGAAATCCTCCGGTCGAAGAACGCGACGCCCAACCCGAACTGGGAAACCTTCGTCGTCACCGGCAAGGCGCGGTCGCGCATCCGCCGGTTCATGGCCCAGCAGCAGCGCGACCAGTTCTTCTCGCTGGGCAAGGCGGTGGTCGCCAAGACGTTCCGCGACGCCAGCCACCAGGTATCGGAAAAGGGTTTCGATACCGCGCTCAAGGTCTTGCGGCTCAAGACGCTGGACGATCTCTATGTCGCGGTCGGGTCGGGCAACCTGACCGGCCGCCAGGTCCTCGAGGCCGTCTTCCCCGGCGAAAAGCAGGAGGAGAAGGAGCGGACCGAGACCACGTCCGACAAGGTGGTGCCGCTGACCCGCGTGCGCCGCGGGCCGGAAAAGGACCGTTCGGGCGTGCCGATCCGCGGGCTGATCCCGGGCATGGCCGTGCATTTCGCCGGATGCTGCCATCCGCTGCCCGGCGACCGCATCGTGGGCATCGTGGCGACCGGCAAGGGCGTCACCATCCACACGATCGACTGCGAGACGCTGGAACAGTTCGCGGCGACGCCGGAACGCTGGCTGGACGTTGCCTGGGATGCCAACGACGAAACCCATCATGTCGGCCGCATCTCGACCATCGTCGCCAACGAACCGGGCTCGCTGTCGGACCTGACCACGGTCATCGCCAAGAACCGGGGCAACATCCACAACCTCAAGATCACCAACCGGACCTCGGATTATTTCGAGTTCCTGGTGGATATCGAGGTCAAGGACGTCAAGCACCTGACCAACATCATCGCCGCGTTGCGGGCGACGCCGACCGTCAATTCGGTCGAACGCGCCAGGGGATAGGTTTTTCATGAACAAGGACGAAGTCCTGGCGCATTACCGCGCCACCGGTGCATTGCTCGAAGGGCATTTCATCCTGTCCTCGGGGCTGCGCAGCCCGATGTACCTGCAGTCGGCCCGCGTACTGATGCATCCCGAACGGGCCGAGGCCTTCGGCCGTGCGCTGGCCGCGCGGGTCGTTGCAACGCTTGGGCGCGATCCGGTCGACGTGGTGATCTCGCCGGCCATGGGCGGGCTGATCATCGGGCACGAGGTCGGGCGCGCCCTGGGCAAGCCCGCGATGTTCACCGAACGGGTCGACGGCGTCTTCACCCTGCGCCGCGGTTTCGCGCTGGAGCCGGGCGCCCGTGTGCTGGTGGTCGAGGATGTGGTCACCACCGGCAAGTCGACCAAGGAATGCGCCGCGGCGATCGCCGACTATGGCGGCCAGGTCGTCGCCGCCTGTTCGATCATCGACCGCACCGACGGCGAGGTCGATCTGGGCCTGCCCTATTTCTCGCTGTGCGGCCTGAAGGTGCCGGCCTACGATGCCGACAACCTGCCGCCGGAACTGCAGCAGATCCCGGCGATCAAGCCGGGCAGCCGCGGCCTGAAGTAACAACGCTCGACAGCAGCCTTTTCAGGAGGGCGCCATGGTGGGTTTGCGTCTCGGCATCAACATCGACCACGTGGCCACCATCCGCAATGCGCGCGGCGGCCGCCATCCCGATCCGGTGCGCGCCGCCAAGATGGCCGCAGCCGCCGGCGCCGACGGCATCACCGCCCATCTGCGCGAAGACCGCCGCCACATCACCGACGACGACATCGCGCGGCTGATGGAGCAGATCGAGCTGCCGCTGAATTTCGAGATGGCGGCAACCGACGAGATGCTGGACATCGCCCTGCGCCACAAGCCGCATGCCTGCTGCCTGGTGCCGGAAAAGCGCGAGGAGCGCACGACCGAAGGCGGCCTGGACGTCGCCGGCGGCCATAACCACCTGGCGCCCTATATCTCGGCCTTGGGCGCGGCCGGCATCCGCGTCTCGCTGTTCGTCGAGGCCGATCCCCGCCAGGTCGACATGGCGCGCCGCCTGGGCGCGCCCGTGGTCGAGTTGCATACCGGCGCCTATTGCGAGGCCGAGGGCGAGGAACGCGACCATCACCTGGCCCGCATCCAGGCAGCCGCGGCGCATGCCGAGGCGATCGGCCTGGAATGCCATGCCGGCCACGGCCTGGCCTTCGACACCGTGGCGCCGATCGCGGCGATCCCCTCGGTCGTCGAACTCAATATCGGCCATTTCCTGATCGGCGAGGCGATCTTCGGCGGGCTGGACAGCGCCATCAGGCGCATGCGCGCCGCAATGGACCAGGCCCGCAACGCCGCCGTCGGCCAGCGCAGCGCGTGAGAGTCCAGCACCCGTGATCATCGGTATCGGCAGCGACATCATCGACATCACCCGGATCGAGGCGACGATCGCGCGTTTCGGCGACCGGTTCCTGAACCGGATCTTCACGCCGCTGGAGCGCGCCAAGTCGGACAAGCGGGCGCAGCGTTTCGCCTCCTACGCCCGGCGTTATGCCGCCAAGGAAGCCTGCGCCAAGGCACTCGGCACCGGCCTGCGCAAGGGCGTGTTCTGGCGCGACATGGGTGTGGTCAACCGCCCCGGCGGCCAGCCGACCATGGTGCTGACCGGCGGCGCGCTGGCCCGGTTGCAGGCCATCACGCCCAAGGGGTTCGTGCCGCGCATCGACCTGACCATCACCGACGAGCCGCCCCAGGCCCAGGCGGTGGTGATCATCACTGCCCTGACGCCGGAACAGGCCGCACTTCTGCCCTGATCGGCTATACTATCCCGCCATGGCGGCCGCGCGGCGCATCCGGGAACCCCCGCTGAACTATCACATGGCCCAATGGGAGGTGGGCGGCCGCCCGATCGTGGTCGTCCATGTCGCCTGGGCCTCGATAGCGGAACGGTCGACAGGCATGCGCGCCTGGCGCGCCTTCCGCCGCCATGTCCCCCAGATCGACGTCGTGCTGGCGGCCCTGGCCCGGGACGGCACCACCCAGTTCGTCGGCCGGCCCGATCACGTCCAGGCGCTGCAGGGTCTGACCTTGGCCGATTTCAAATGGCGGGCCAAGGCCGTCGATTAGCCGGGCGCTGAATTGAGGGTCAGGAGCCCCGTTTGCGCGGCTTCTTGCCGAACGTCGTCATCTCCGGGTCGAGTGCCTGCATCCAGTGCACCAGACGGCCGGCCGGGGGCACCCACAGCACGCCGGCCAGGACGTACCAGACCAGTTCGACGATGCGGTTGAACTGGCCCAGCCAGTCGCCCAGCAGGACGGCGGCAAAGGCATAGACCACCAGCCCGATCAGCCCGACGATCAGTCCGACCAGTTTGCGCAGTCTTGCAGACACCCGGTGCCTCCTTTTACCATTGCCGCTCGCAGGCCTGGGCGCCTGTGCTAGATTGCGACGGCCAAGCGATTGCGGGGGAGCAGTGCGCCGAGTCATCCATGTCAGCGCGGTGGTCACATGGCCGCTGGCGCTCGTTCTGTCAATCATGCCGGTGGGGGCCGGCAGCGTTGCAGCCACGGCGATGGCCGCGCCGGATCCATGGCGCGACACCGCGCGCTATTACCATGCACCGGCCGAGGCGGGCGATGCCAAGGCCCAGTTCATGCTGGGGCTGGTGTACCAACGCGGGCTGGGCGTGCCGGCCGATCCGGTGCTGGCCCGCCAGTGGTACGAACGCGCGGCCCGGCAGAACGAACCGCGCGCCATCCTGGCTCTGGGCCTGATGCTGGCCGCCGGTTCGGCCGCCGATCAGGCTGCGGCGCGCGACTGGCTGGCCAAGGCGGCCACGGCCGGCGCGGTCGAGGCGCAACTGACCCTGGGGCTGATGACCGAGACCGGGCAGGGCGGGGCGGTCGATGCTGCGGCCGCCCGCCGCTGGTATGGCCAGGCGGCGGAACAGGGCGATGCGCGGGCGCGGAACAATCTGGCCCTCCTGCTGGCCGAGGGGCGTGGCGGCGATGCCGACCCGGCCGCGGCGCGCAGGCTGCTGGAACAGGCGGCGGCGCAGGGGTTTGCCCCGGCTTTCCTCAATCTCGGCCGGCTGATGGCCTCGGCCCCGCCCGAAACGCGCGATCTGGTCGGCGCGGTCGCCTGGCTGGCGCTGGCCGCCAATCGCGGCGATGCCGCGACGGCTGCGGCGGCCAAGGCCGATCGCCAGATCGTCGAACAGGCGATGAGCGATGCCGAAAAGGCCGCGGTCGCCGGCCGCCTGACCGAACTGGGTGCTAAGCTGCCGAGCTGACCTCAGGCGATCACCCGCGCCGCCGGCAGCCGCACGGTCACCGTGGTGCCGCGGCCGGGTTCGCTCGATATCCCGATCGTGCCGCCATGCTGTTCGATCAGCGCCCGGGTCAGGGGCAGGCCCAGCCCCGTGCCCTCGGCCGCGCGGGCCAGGCCCGATTCGAGCTGGACGAAGCTTTCGAAGGCGCGGGGGATTTCGGTCGAGGTCATGCCGACGCCGGTATCGGCGATGACGATGGCGATGCCGGTGGGGTCGGGCTGGCCGACGGTGACGCGCACCTCGCCGCCGGCGGGGGTGAATTTCACGGCATTGCTGAGCAGGTTGATCAGGATCTGGCGCAGCTTGCGCGCTTCGCCGCGCACGCGCGGGGCCACGGCCGGCCATTGCCGAAACAGCGCGACGCCGCCCTGTTCGGCGCGGGGGCCCAGCATGCGCAGCACGCCCTCGGCCAGGTCGGTCAGGTCGACCTCTTCCTCGCGCACGCCGGCGCGGCCGGATTCGGCCTTGGCCAGGTCCAGGATATCCTGGATCAGCGCCAGCAGATGGCGGGCCGAGGCGTGGATGTCCCTGACATATTCGCCATAGCGCGGCGGCGAGACCGGACCCAGCACCCCCTGGATCATGACGTCCGAGAAACCGATGATCGCCGACAGCGGCGTGCGCAATTCATGGCTCATATTGGCCAGGAAGGTCGATTTGGCGCGGTTGGCCGCCTCGGCCGCCGCCTGGGCCTCGGCCAGTTGCGCCTCGCGCCGCTTGCGGTCGGTGATGTCGATGATGAAGCCGTCGTAGTACTGCCCGCCGGTGACCGGGTCGGTGACGGTCCAGCCGGATTCCGAGGCCCAGAACCAGTCGGGGGCACCGGGCGGGCGATAGCGGAACTCGACGGTGAACCCGGCGCCGTGTTCGCGCCGCGCCCGTTCGGCGGCCAGGTAGCGGTCGACGTCGCCGGGCGCGATCAGGCGGTACCACAGGTCCATGTCGACGGTGCCGTCGGGCCCGATCACGTCGCGGAAGCCGATCGGATCGGTGCCCCAGGCCCGGGTCGGTTCGCCGGGCGCCGAGCGATAGACGACGATGCCCCGCATGTTGGCGATCAGATGGGCAAAGCGTTCCTCGGCCTTGCGGCGGTCGGTTTCGGCGCGGTGGAAGCTGGTGATGTCGTCGCGCACCATCAGCCGGCCGCCGCCGTCCAGCCGGTAGAAACGCGAACGCGCGACCCGGCCGCCCACATGGTCGACCTGGGTCGGCGTGCCGTCGGCGGCCTGGAACTGCCTGACCAGCCGGGCGGTGAAATCCTCGGCCGTGTCGGCGCCGAGGTCGATGTAGCCGGCTTTCAGCGCCAGTTCGATATATTCGCGGAACGAGATGCCGGGCCGCAGCGAGGTGACGAACAGCGGGTTGAGATCGCCCAGCGCCCGGTTGACGCTGACCAGCCGTTCGTCGGCATCGAACAGGGCCAGGGCGACGTCCAGGGCATCGACGGCTGCACCCCAGGCGGCATCGGCATCGCCAAGACCACGGCCATTCATGCGCCCGTACCGTCGTCGTCTTCGACCGCGGCAAGGGCGCGGTCGAGTGCGTCGAACGGCAGCAGCACGCAGCGATGGCGGCTCGGCACGTCGGCGACCGGCGCCATGGCGGAAAAATCCTCCCATCCCGGCGGCGGGCCGTCGGCAGGCCGGGCCAGGAAGGCCCGCACCGCCTCGGCCACCGCCCGGGCCGCGGCACGGTCCAGGCCCGGCCCGCGTTCGGCGATCAGCGTGGCCGAGGCCTGGCACAGCACGCAGGCACGTGTGTCATGGGCGACCGCCGCGATCCGGCCGTCGGTGCAGCGCAGGTCGATGGTGACCCGGTCGCCGCATAGCGGGTTGGATACCGTCGCGGTGGCATCGCGCGGTTCCAGCCGGCCGGCCCCGGTGGCGCGGGCAGCGAGCCGCAGCAGGGACTTTTGGTAGAGAAGGTCGCTCATTAACCTCGTAATCTCGCGAGGATATCGGGCGTGTCAACATCCAATAATACCGCGTCGTCCGGGCTTTCGACTTCGCGCACCAGATCCGCGTGTTCACCGATCAGATGGCGGGCGCCGACATCGCCGGCCACCGCCTTCATCTCGGGGAAAAAGCGCGCCGCCCACAGCACCGGGTTGCCGCGCTTGCCGCCCCAGGTCGGCACGATGATCGCCCGGCCCTCGACCGGCGAGAATGCCGAGATCAATTGTTCCAGATGTCCCGCCGTCAGCCGGGGCATGTCGCCCAGTGCGACCAGCGCCCCGTCGCAATCGGCCGGCAGTGCCGACAGGCCATGGCGCAGGGACGAGGCGAGGCCGGTGGCATAATCCGGGTTGTGCACGAAGGTGACGTCGCGCCCGGCCAGGGCGGCCTGTACCGCCTCGGCCTGATGGCCGGTGACCACCACCACGGGCCGCGCGGTCGAGGCCAGCGCGGCATCGACGACGCGGGCGACCATCGGCCGTCCGTCGATGTCCTGCAGCAGCTTGTTGGCCGGGCCCATGCGGGTGGATCGCCCGGCGGCCAGCACGATGGCGGCGATGCGCGGCCGGCGCGGTGCCTGCGGGGCGGCGACGTCGCCCGTGCGCGGATCGCCGGTGCGCGGCATGGGCCGCGACGTGATTTCCTTCAACAGCCCGCCGGCCCCCATCCGCATCAGGTCCAGCCGCCCCACCGGGACCCCGGCGATCAGGCGGCGTAGGACGAAGTCGAAACCGTTCAGCTTGGGCGACCGGGCGCAGCCGGGCACGCCCAGCACCCTGATATCGCCGATCCGGCCCAGTAGCAGCAGGTTGCCGGGATCGACCGGCATGCCGAAATGCTCGACCCGGCCGCCGGCCTTCACGATCGCCGCGGGGATGACGTCGCCGCGATCGACGATGGCCGAGGCGCCGACCACCAGCAGCGGGTCCAGGCCCAGCGCCAGCTGGTCGGCCAGGGCCGCGGCCAGCGCGTCTTCGTCATGGCCGACGCGCCGGCTGTCGCCCAGGGCCGCGCCCATCGCGGCCAGGCGGTCGGCCATCACGCTTTCGGTCTTGGCCAGGACCGACGGCTTGGTGTCGGGCAGGAAGGTCGAGATCAGCCCGGCGCGCGCCGGGCGATAGGCGGCGACGCCGATGCGGCGGCCCCGCACCTCGGCCAGGCAGCGGTCCAGCACGGCGCGCGGCACGGCGAAGGGGATGATCTTGACCGTGGCCAGCATCTGGCCGGGCTCGACCTCCTCATGGGCCGGGACCGTCGCCACCGTGATCGCCTCGTCGATCAGGTTGATCGCATCGATCGCGGCGGTGTCGATCAGGGCCAGGCCGGGTGCCTCGGCATAAAGATTGGCGCGGCCGGTAAAGGCGGTGGCGACACGCGCGCCGGGGCCGGCCAGCGCCGCGGCCAGGGCGGCGGCGGCCTGGTCCTCGGGCACGTCGCCGGCCTCCAGCCGCGCGGCCAGGATCTCGGTCACGCCGGCAGCAGTCAGGGCGTCGATATCGGCCGGGGTCAGGACATGGCCCTTCTTCAGCCGCCGCGTGCCGGCCGACTGCGAATGGCCCAGTATCGCGCCGGCGGCATCGGTCAGGCTGATCCGGCCGAACTTCACGCGGCGTCGGTCCGCAAGGTCTGGATGATCTCGGCCAGGGCCGATACCGCGATCTCGGCCGGCGACACCGCGCCGATGGGCAGGCCCAGCGGGCCGCGGATGCGGGCCAGCTCATGCTCGGGGAAACCCATCTCGGCCAGGCGCTGCAGCCGGGCGGCGTGGGTCTTGCGGCTGCCCAGCGCGCCGACATAGAACGCATCCGACCGCAACGTCGCCGCCAGCGCCGGATCGTCCAGCTTGGGGTCGTGGGTCAGGGTGACCACGGCGGTGCGCAGATCGGGTTTCAAGGCCGCCATCGCCTCGTCCGGCCAGCCGTCATGCAGGGCGATGCCGGGAAAGCGCTCGGGCGTTGCAAAGGCGCCGCGGGGGTCGATGATCGCCACCTCGAAACCGGCCAGCTGCGCCATCGGCGCCAGTCCTTGCGCGATATGCACCGCGCCGACCAGGATCAGGCGCAGGGGCGGGTTGAAGACGTTCAGGAAAACTTTCCCCTGGGCGCTGTCGATGGTGCGCGGCTTGTCGGCGATGATCGCGGCACGCGCGGCCTCCGGAATCGCGTGATCCAGCCCCTGGGTATTCTCCTTGCCCTGCAGGTACAGCAGGCGCTGTTCGCCGGTATCCAGGAAGGTCGCGACCACGACCGGGCGCTTGGCGGCGCGGTCGGCCGCCAGCCGGTCCAGCAGGGCGCGTTCCATCTCAGTTCAGCCTTTCGACATAAACCTTGATCTTGCCGCCGCAGGCCAGGCCGACTTCCCAGGCCTGTTCGTTGCTGACGCCGAAATCCAGCATGCGCGGCCGCCCCTCGGCCATCACCTCGGAAGCGGCATGGATCACCGCGCCCTCGATGCAGCCGCCCGACACCGACCCCAGAAAGGCGCCGTCGGCGGTGACGGCCAGTTGCGAACCGACGGGCCGCGGGGCCGATCCCCAGGTTTCGATCACGGTGGCCAGCGCCACCGGCTTGCCTTCGTCGCGCCAGGCGGCGGCCTGGGCCAGGATGTCGTCGCTCATAACCGGTTCTCCCAGCCATGCCGGCCGCGGGGGCCCGCCGGCCGGCTCAACGCCTGCGCCAGGTCGGCCAGGCTGTCCAGATTGTGTACCGGGCGGAATTCGTCGACATGCGGCAGGATCGCCCGGATCCCTGCGGATTTGGGTTCGAACCCCGACCAGCGCAAGAGCGGGTTCAGCCAGATCAGCCGGCGGCAGCTTTTATGCAGACGCTCGATCTCGGTGCCCAGGCCCTCGCCGCCCTCGCGGTCCAGGCCGTCGGAAATGAACAGCACCACCGCGCCTTGGCCCAGGACCCGGCGCGACCATTTCAGGTTGAACTCGGCCAATGCCGGGCCGATGCGGGTGCCGCCCGACCAGTCCTCGACCTGGGTGCCGATCTTGCCCAGGGCGACGTCGACGTCCTTGTGGCGCAGATGGCGGGTGATGTTGGTCAGCCGCGTGCCGAACAGGAACGACGAAACGCGCTCGCGGTCATTGGTCAGGGCATGCATGAAATGCAGCAGCATGCGGCTGTAGCGGCTCATCGAGCCGGAAATGTCGCACAGCACCACCAGCGGCGGCGGCAGTTCGCGCCGGGTCTTCCGCCGCAGGGCGATCGCGCCCCCGGCGCGCAAGGATGCCCGCAGCGTCGCGCGCATGTCGACGGCGCGCCCGCGCGGATCGGGGCGCATGCGCCGGGTGGGGACGGTCGCCACCGGCATGACCAGCCGGGCCATCGCCTGCTTGGCCGCGGCGATCTCGGCGTTGGTCATCTTCTCGAAATCCAGCCCCGACAGCCGCTCGCGATCCGACCAGGTCAGGGTCATGTCGACCTCGACTTCGTCCTCGCCGCTTTCCTTGGCCGGGCGGTCGCCGCGGTCGGGGAACATCGCCTCGGCCAGGCGCTGGGACGCCGGTTTCGATTTCTTTTCGTCCTCGGCCGGCACCTCGACGCTGGGCAGCAGCAGGGACAGCGATTTTTCCAGCAGCTTGGGGTTGCGCCAGAAGACGTGGAAGGCCTGGTCGAACAGATCGCGCTGGTCGCGGCGGTTGACGAAGACGGCGTGCAGCGTCCAGTAGAAGTCGTCGCGGCGGCGGATGCCGGCCACCTCGACCGCGCGGATCGCGTCGATCACCTTGCCCGGCCCCAGCGGCAGGCCGGCCCGGCGCAGGACGCGGGCGAAATGCATGATGTTCTCGGCCAGCCGGCCGCCGCCGCCATCCATGTCGCCCGGGCCGGTCATCTCAGCCGGCGGCGGCAAGCTCGCGCTCGACGGTTGCCAGCAGCCGCGCGGCTTCGGATCCGCGGATGCGGGCGATGTCGTCCTGGTATTTCAGCAGCACGCCCAGCGTATCGTTCACCGTCTGGGGATCCAGCGCCAGGGCGTTCAGCGCGGTCAGCGCCGTGGTCCAGTCGATGGTTTCGGCGATGCCCGGCAGCTTGAACAGGTCTTCGGCCCGCAGGGCCTGGACGAAGGCGACGACCTGGGCCGACAGCCGCTCGGGTGCGCCGGGCACCTTGCGGCGCAGGATTTCCAACTCGCGCGCGGCACTGGGATAATCGACCCAGTGATACAGGCAGCGGCGCTTCAGCGCGTCGTGGATTTCGCGCGTGCGGTTCGACGTGACGATGACGATCGGCGGTTCGGGCGCCTTGATCGTGCCCAGTTCGGGGATCGTCACCTGGAAATCGGCCAGCACTTCCAGCAGATAGGCTTCGAACGGTTCGTCGGTGCGGTCCAGTTCGTCGATCAGCAGGACGGGGGCGCCGGCCGTGTCGGGCCGCAGGGCCTGCAGGATCGGCCGTTCGATCAGGAATTCGGGCCCGAACACGTCGGCGGCCAGCCTGGCGCGGTCGGCGACCCCCTCGGCCTCGGCCAGGCGGATCTCGATCATCTGGCGGGCATAGTTCCATTCGTAGACGGCCGCCGCGGCATCCAGCCCCTCGTAGCATTGCAGCCGCACCAGGCGGCGGCCCAATGTCTGGGACAGAACCTTGGCGATCTCGGTCTTGCCGACGCCGGCCTCGCCCTCCAGGAACAGGGGCCTGCCCATTTTCAGGGCAAGGAACAGGGTGGTCGCCAGCGACCGGTCGGCGACATAGTCGCCGCGTTCAAGCAGGTCGACGGTGGCGTCGATGCTGCCGGGAAGCTCTGCTCGGGTCATGGCGCAACACTAGGACGCCGCGTCATTACCGGCAAGGCGCCATGTTCGCCAAAATATCTCGGGCGCGGCGGCCGGCGCGCAGGTAGGATCGCCCCCGATCGCGCCAAGCAAGGGGAGACCATCATGGCCGACGTCGCCGTTCCTATCCTGATCTCGACCGATACCCGACGTGCCGCCAAGTATTACGAGAAGCTCGGCTTCAACGTGGCCAATTACGCCGGTTACCTGATCTGCCGCCGTGGCGGGGCCGAGATCCATATCTCGACCGTCGATGAAATCCCCGAGGACCAGGTCGCCGCCGCCTATATCCGCGTCGACAATCTCGACGAATGGTTCGCGGCGTTCAGCGCCGCGGTCGAGGGGATCGAGGCGCCCCAGGATACCGACTGGGGCATGCGGGAATTCTACCTGGTCGACGAAGACCAGAACCTGATCAAGATCGGCGCGGAAAACCGCAACTGACCGCCACCATTCGATGAGGTTGCGAGGGGGCTGACGCCCCCTCAGAACCGGAAGCGGACGAGATCGGCGGTACGGCCGCCGGGCAGGGTGATGCGGGCGCGGTCGGTGCCGTCGAAGGTCAACCGCACCGGGCCGATGGCTGTGCCCGAGGCCGGCATCGATGCCGCCGTGGCGCCGAACGGCGCGCCGCCGGCATATTGCATCAGCATCCCTGAGAAGCCGAAATCGGCGGCCAGCGTCGCCTGCGCCGACTGCCAGACCTGGGCGCCGGTCGCGTCGTAGCCCAGCACGGCCAGATAGCCGACCTGGGCGATCGAGCCGTCCGCTTGCGGCTGGCTGTCCACGGCCAGGAAATACCCGACATTGTTCCCCGCCGCCGGTTCGTACCACCAGCCGGCCTGCGGCAGACCGGCATAGCCCGTGGTCCTGATGCCCCCGATCGGGAACGGCGTAAGCACCTGGCCCGCCGCGCCGCCCAGCGCCAGCGTCGCGCTGGCCCCGCCCGCCGCCGTGGCCAGGCTGAAGGCCGTGCCGCCGCCCAGCGTGCCGCTGCAGGTCAGCCCCGCCAGGGTGCAGGACCCGGCCAGCCAGCGGGCACGGCCCTGCGCGTCATAGGCC
>Ga0206117_100770_pt1 | contig 24755 bp, 21 predicted proteins | sample 3A5Ametagenome_FD_177997 | JGI IMG/M metagenome (GOLD analysis project Ga0206117, IMG submission 177997) | Enriched microbial communities from leaf-cutter ant dump, University of Wisconsin, Madison, United States - 3A5A | ecosystem: Environmental > Terrestrial > Nest > Insects nest > Nest dump... | reverse complement strand
GATACCAGGGTTACGCCGGTCGATTTTAATCCCGGCGCAGCGAAATAAAAACGAAGCTGTGATTTGGCGGCCGGCCGGCCCGGGTCCACTATCGGGCCGCCGACCAGCAAACCGGAGGCCGCCGATGCGCATCCGCGCCGCCATTACCCTAGTTCTTGCCCTGGGCCTTGCCCTGCCCGCCCTGGCCCAGCAACAGGCCACCCGCATCCGCGGCAGCATCGAGGCGGTCGACGCGACGTCGGTCACCATCGCCGCGCGCGAGGGCAACAAGGTCAAGCTGGCCCTGACGCCGGAAACGGGTGTCGCCGCCGTCCAGGCCCTGGATCTCAAGGCGATCCAGCCCGGCAGCTATATCGGTACCGCGGCCCGGCCCGGCCCCGATGGCGGGCTGGAAGCGATCGAGGTGGTGGTGTTCCCCGAAGCCGCGCGCGGCACCGGCGAAGGCCAGTTTGCCTGGGACCTGGTGCCGGGGTCGTCGATGACCAACGGCACGGTCAACGGTGTCGTCGAAGGGGCCAAGGGCCGCAACCTCGACGTGCTCTTCAAGGGCCAGAAAGCCTCGATCACGGTGCCGCCCTCGGCCCCGGTCGTGACCTTCACCCCGGCCGAGCGCGCCGACCTGAAACCCGGCCTGCCCGTCTTCGTGACGGCGCGGCCCGGCGGCGACGGCGCCATGACCGCGGCCCGTATCGTGGTCGGCCGCGACGGCGTCGCCCCGCCGATGTAAGCAGCCAGCCAGCCACACAGCCAGGATCTCCCATGCTCATCGGTAAGCCGTCGGACATCAAGCCGTCCGAAATCACGCCCCGCGACCTCTATCTCGGCCGCCGCAGCTTTCTGGCCGGGGCCGGTGCCCTGGGGTTGGGCGCGGCCTTCCCGGCCGCGGCCGCACCGCTGACCTTCACCAAGAGCCCCCTGTCCACGACCGGCGAAACCCTGACGCCGCTCAAGGACATCACCACCTACAACAACTATTACGAGTTCGGCACCGACAAGGCCGATCCGGCCAAGCATGCCGGCAAGCTGAAGACGACGCCCTGGACGGTGAAGATCGACGGCGAGGTCGAGAAACCGGCCGATTACGCGCTGGAAGACCTGCTGAAACCGGTCGCGCTGGAAGAACGCATCTACCGCCTGCGCTGCGTCGAGGGCTGGTCGATGGTCATCCCCTGGGTCGGTTTCCCGCTGTCCGAGGTGATCAAGCGCGCCGGACCGACGTCGAAGGCCAAATTCGTCGAGTTCACCACCCTGGCCGACAAGGACCAGATGTGGGGGCTGAGCCTGCCCTACCTCGCCTGGCCCTATCGCGAAGGCCTCAGGATGGACGAGGCCATGCACCCCCTGACCATTCTGGCCGTGGGGCTGTACGGCGAAACCCTGCCCAACCAGAACGGTGCGCCGTTGCGCCTGGTGGTGCCGTGGAAGTACGGCTTCAAATATGCCAAGTCGATCGTGCGCATCCGGTTCACCGAAACCCAGCCGGCCACGGCCTGGAACATGGCGAACCCCGAGGAATACGGGTTCTATTCGAACGTCAATCCGGCGGTCGACCACCCCCGCTGGAGCCAGGCGCGCGAACGCCGGATCGGCGAATTCTCGCGCCGCCCGACCCTGATGTTCAACGGCTATGCCGACCAGGTTTCCAGCCTCTATTTCGGCATGGACCTGAAGAAATACTATTGATGACCTGGCCATCGCGCCGCCGGCTGGTATGGCTGGCGGTCTTCATCGCCTGCCTCCTGCCCTTCGCCAGCCTGGTCTGGGCCTTCTTCACCGACGGGCTGGGCTCCGACCCGGTCGAGACGCTGATCCGCTCGACCGGCGACTGGGGGATCCGGTTCCTGGTCGGCGGTTTGATGATCACGCCCCTGCGCCAGATAGGGTGGAGCGCCCCTGCCCGTTTCCGGCGCATGATCGGCCTGTATGCCTTTTTCTACGTCTGCCTGCACCTGACGACCTATCTGGTGATCGACCAGGGGCTGGACATGCCCTCGATCGTCGGCGACATCCTGAAACGGCCCTACATCACCATCGGCATGCTGGCCTTCGTCCTGCTGGTGCCGCTGGCCGCGACCTCGACGGCGGCGATGGTGCGCCGGCTGGGGGGGAAACGCTGGATCGCCCTGCACCGGCTGGTCTACCCGATCGGCATGCTGGCGGTGGCCCATTATTATCTGTTGGTGAAGGCCGACATCACCTGGCCCCTGATCTACGGCACGATCCTGGCGATCGGCTTTGCCTGGCGGCTGAAGGAACTGGCGCGCCGCCGCCGCCAGATTGTCGGGGCAAACGTCGCACGGCCGTGATAGGACCGGACCAATCTTTCAACCGGGATACCGTCATGCATCGCTTCATCGCGCCCATCCTGTTCGCCCTCGCCCTGATGGCTGCCCCCGCGCAGGCCGGCATCGCCATCAACGGCACCAGGCTGCTGGCGTGGTGCAACAGCAGTACCGAGGCTGATATCGCCCTCTGCAATGGCTACATAACGGCGGTCGGGGATGTCCTGAACGACCAGATGATCTTCGATGGCCGGGCCTGCCTGCCGCCAACGACCACCGTCGAAGAGTTGCGCACCCTGGTCGTCCTGTTCCTGCGTGCCAATGCCGATCATCTCGACAAGACCAGCGGCGCCAACCTGGCCGCCTTGGCCATGGCCCATGCCTATCCCTGCAAATCAGGATCCTGAAAGGCGACATTGTCGCCACCTATTCAACCCTGACAATCGCCGGACTTGCCGCGCGGCCGCAAACCGGGCAGAAGAGGCGCCGTCAGTGGCCCCCATCAGCGCGGGACAATCATGAGTCGCAAGATCCTCATCCTCGGCGTCAACGGCTTCATCGGGTCGAACCTGTCCGAGTTCATCCTGAAGCACCGCGACTGGTCGATCTACGGCATGGACATCGCATCCGACAAGCTGGGCGACTGCCTGGGCTCGGACCGGTTCCATTTCGTCGAGGGTGACATCACCATCAACCGCGAATGGATCCAGTACCACGTCAAGAAATGCGACGTGGTGTTGCCGCTGGTGGCCATCGCCACGCCCGCGACCTATGTGCGCGACCCGCTGTCGGTGTTCGAGCTGGATTTCGAAGCCAATCTCGGCATCGTCCGCGACTGCGTGCGCCACAACAAGCGTGTCATCTTCCCCTCGACGTCGGAAGTCTACGGCATGTCGACCGACGTGCCGTTCGACGAGGAGACGTCGAACCTGGTGCTGGGCCCGATCAACAAGCCGCGCTGGATCTATTCCTGCTCCAAGCAGCTGATGGACCGCGTGATCGCCGCCTACGGCCAGCAGAAGGGCCTGCGCTATACCCTGTTCCGGCCGTTCAACTGGATCGGGCCGAAACTCGACGACATCTGGGCCCCGAAGGAAGGGTCCAGCCGCGTGCTGACCCAGTTCATCGCCAATATCCTGCATGGCAAGGACCTGCAGCTGGTCGATGGCGGCCATCAGCGCCGCTGCTTCGTCCATATCGACGACGCCATCGACGCGCTGGTCCGCATCATCGAGAACCGCGACGGCTGCGCCGACGGGCGGATCTTCAATATCGGCCACCCCGAGAACGACATGTCGATCAAGGATCTGGCCGAAACCCTGCGCGAAATGATGATGGACTATCCCCAGGTCGCCGCGGCGGCCAAGGCGACCCGCATCATCGACGTGCCGTCCGGCGAATATTACGGCGCGGGCTATCAGGACATCACCGTCCGCGTGCCCTCGATCAACGCCGCCAAGACCCATCTGGGCTGGGAACCGACGATCGACCTGCGCGCCGCCATCCGCAAGACGCTCGACTACTATTTCAAGGACATGGGCGCCGGCGCCCGCGTGGGCGCGCCCGACCCGGAACGGTAAGGCCATGGCGGCCCCCCGCCTCGCCTTCAAGGTCGACGTCGATACCGACCGCGGCACGCGACTGGGCGTGCCGGCCCTGCTGGACCTGTTCGCGGCCAAGGCCGTGCCGGCGAATTTCCTGTTCTCGCTGGGGCCCGACAATACCGGGCGGGCGATCCGCCGGGTGTTCCGCAAGGGTTTCCTGGGCAAGGTCGGGCGCACGAACGTCGTCGGCACCTACGGCCTGCGCACGCTGATGAACGGCGTGATATTGCCCGGCCCCGACATCGCCCGGCGCAATGCCGCGGTCATGCGGCGCACCGCCCAGATGGGTTTCTCGGTCGGCATCCATACCTATGACCACATCCGCTGGCAGGACGGGCTGGCCAGGATGACGCTGGATCAGACCCGGGCCGAATTCGGCCGGGCGCGCCAAGCCTTCGAACGGGTCTTCGGCCACGCCGCCCCCAGCGCCGGCGCCGCCGGCTGGCAGGCCAATGCCCGCAGCCTGGAAGTCTATGACGAAGCCGGGCTGATCTGGGCCTCGGACGCCCGAGGTCCGCATCCGTTCCGCCCGCGCAGCGACGGCCGGGTGTTCGACACACCGCAATTGCCGACCACCCTGCCCACGCTGGACGAACTGATCGGCCGGCCCGAATACCCCAAGGATCGCCTGGCCGGGCATCTGATGTCGCTGCTGCGCCCCGACCACCTCGAAGTCTTCACCCTGCATGCCGAGATCGAGGGGATGAGCCACCTGGCCTGGTTCGGCCAGTTCATCGATGCGGTGAAGGCGCAAGGGGTCGAGGTGGTCGACATCGACGCCGCCGGCCGCGACATCGCCGGCCGCATCAGCGACCTGCCGGTTTGCGACCTGGTCCAGGGCACGGTCGACGGCCGGTCCGGCACGCTGGCCGTTCAGGCTGTCTGATCTGACCTATTTCAGAATCCCCGTCGCCAGGGCGTGCTCGACGCCGCCGGCAACATGCCGGCGCAGGATGGCGCAGGCGGTTTCGGCATCGCGTCTCAGGGCGCAATCCAGCATGCCCGCATGTTCGTCCTCGGCGATGCCGCCGCGGAAACCCAGCACGATCATCTGGTAACGCAGGTACTTGTCGAACACGGCGGCATGGGTCGCGATCAGCAGGCGCGAGCCGCAGGCTGAAATCAGCGCCTGATGGAACTGCCAGTCATAACGCTTCCACGCCTCGGTCATCTCGGTCTCGCCGGCCGTCATGCGCTGTTCCATGCGGGCCAGGCGATGATGGGCGGCGACCACGCGCCCCTCCCAATCCATGTCGCCGGCCCGGAACGACCGTTCCAGCGCGTTGCATTCCAGCAATTGGCGCAGATCGGCGATTTCCTTCAGCTGCGCTGCCGAAACCGGGGCGACGGCAAATCCCTTCTGCCCCTCGGCCACGACCAGCCGCTCGGACACCAGGCGCCCCAGGATCTCGCGCAGGGTCGAGATGCTGACGCCGTAATCGGTTTTCAGCGGATCGAGCTTCAGTTTCAACCCAGGCGCCAGCCGTCCGAACAGGATATCCGAACGGATACGGCGATAGATGCCCTCGCCGACGGTTTCGGCCGGCGCGACCTCCTGATCCACCAGCGTCATGCCAGCGCCCCGGCAGCCAGGGCATGGGCCACGCAATCCTCGACGTGATGCTGCAGGATCGCACAGGCGCCGTCCGCATCGCGGGCCAGCGCGCAATCGAGCAGCGCGCGATGCTCGTCGGCGGCGGGCATGCCGCGGAAGATGACGGCGACCATCTGATAGCGCAGATACTGGTCATAGACGCCGCCGAACGTGTCCAGCAGCGTTTCCGACCCGCAGGCCGCGATCAGCGCCTGGTGGAATTCCCGGTCATAGCGTTTCCACAATTCCGGCTGGTCGCAGCCGCCGGCCAGCATCCGGCGCTCCATCACCGCCAGCTTGTGGTGCGCAGCGACGATCGCACCTTCCCATTCCAGGTCGCCCTGGGCGAACGACAGTTCGAGCGCGTGGGATTCCAGCAGCAGGCGCAGGGCAGCCACGTCGCGGAAATCTTCCGGGGACACCGGCGACACCTCGAAACCGCGCTGCCCTTCGGCCCGGACCAGCCCTTCGGACGCCAGCCGGCTGAGGATTTCACGCAAGGTCGAGACGCTGGCGTCATAGTCGCGGGTCATCCGGTCCAGGCGCAGGCGCCGCGCCGGCGCCAGCCGCCCGAAGATGATGTCGGACCGGATCCGGTCATAGGCCCGGTCGGCCACCGTTGCCGACGCCAAAACCTCGCTGTTCATCCGTGGATCCATAGCATGGCCGCCGATCCGCTGCAAAACGCCGCTCAATACGTGATCCGGGCGTGGTCGCGCAGCACCTCGGCCGTGGTGGTCGGAAAGCCGAAGAATTCGAGATAGGCGGGGATCTGTTCAAACAGCATGTCGATACCCGCCTGGACGGTGCAGCCCCGCGCCCGGGCCGCGGCCAGGAAGGGCGTCACCGCCTGCTTCATCACGACCTCGCCGACAAAGGCAGCCGGATTGATCCGGTCGACATCTACCGGCAGCGGGTCGCCATCGGCCATGCCCAGCGGCGTCGCATTGACGACGATGTCGTAGCCTTGCGGATCGGTCTGGCCGACCGCCAGGTCGACCTGCGGATAATGGGCTTGCAAGCGGCCGGCCAGGGCGCTTGCCGCCGCACCGTCGACATCATGCAGGCCCAGCCCGGCCGCCCCCGCCCCGGCCAGCGCCGCGGCGATCGCCGAGCCGACGCCGCCACTGCCGACCACCAGCGCGCGAGCCCCCGCGATCGCGCGGCCCTTGCGCCGGATGCCGCGCACGAAGCCCTCGCCGTCGAACATGTCGCCCAGCAGCGTGCCGTCCGGGCGCCGCAGGATGGCGTTGCAGCCGCCGGCGATGCGCGCGGCGGCCGACACGTCGTCCATCAACCCAAGGGTCGTCACCTTGTGCGGCATGGTGACCAGCGCGCCGCGGATATTGGTCAGGCGGAACAGCGCCGCGACCACGCCAGGATAGGCGTCGGCCTGTACGCCCATCGGCACGACCACGGCATTGACGCCAACCGCCTCGAAATACGGGTTGTAGATCAACGGCGCCTTGAAGGTGGCGGTGGGATAACCGAGATGGGCGATCAGCGTGGTGTTGCCGTCGATCATGGGACGCTCAAATTTCATACAAAACAGAAAATATCAGATAAACAGCATTTCAGCTATTGATTCGTATTTCGCCTGTGCCGATAGTGCCTGACATCAGGCGTGAGCCACCGAGCATCGGCCTGGACAAAAAGGGGAGGAAGGAAAATGGATTTCGTGACCGGAAGGCGCGGCTTCATCGGCGCGGCAGCCGCCACCCTGGCGCTGGCCGCTTCGGGGCCCGCGCTGGCCCAGGCCAAGCCCAATCTGCGATTCTCGGCCGTGTTCTCGGAGCAGGATATCCGCGCCGAGATGATGAAGAAGTTCGGCGAGGCGATCAAAGCCGACTTCACCCTGCAGCCCTATTACGGCGGCACGCTGTTCAAGCAGGGCACCGAACTGGTCGCCATGCAGCGTGGCAACCTGGAAATGGGCAACATCGCGCCACAGGACATTTCCAACCAGATTCCGGCCTGGTCGATCATGACCGCCGCCTATCTGTTCCGCGACGCCGACCACCTGAAGAAGGTGTTCGCCAGCGACGTCGGCCGCCAGATGACCGACATGGTCGAACAGCAGCTGAAGATCCGCATCCTGGGCCCGACCTATTTCGGTGCGCGCCAGGTCGGGCTGAAGCCGAACAAGAAGATCGCGACCCCGGCCGACATGGCCGGCATCAAGCTGCGCATGCCCGGCGGCGACGCCTGGCAGTTCCTGGGCCAGGCGCTGGGCGCCAACCCGACGCCGATGGCCTATGCCGAGGTCTATACCGGCCTGCAGACCGGCGCGATCGACGGCCAGGACAACCCGCTGCCCAACGTCCAGAACATGAAGTTCTACGAGGTGCAGTCGCAGATCGTCATGACCTCGCATCTGGTCGGCTACGACCTGCTGGCGGTGTCGTCCAAGGCCTGGGCGGCGATGAACCCGCAGCAGCAGAAAGCCTTCCAGGCCGCCGCCGACGACGCCATCGCCTGGAGCACGGCCGAGCATCTGAAGAAGGAGGCCGAATTGGTCGACTTCTTCCGCAAGCAGGGCCTGCAGGTCTACGAACCCGACGTGAAGGCATTCCGCGAGTTCGCGCAGAAGAAATACCTGGCTTCCGACCAGGCCAAAACCTGGCCGGCCGGCGTGCTGGACAAGATCAACGCGATCTGACGATCCCAAGGGGCGCAGGTCTGCGCCCCTTTTTCTTTCCATCCCGACAGGACGGAGTAGCGGCGCGATGCGATACCGCGCGATCCATGGCTGGCTGGAACGCCGCGCCGAGAACCTGCTGGCCTTGATGCTGGCGCTGATGTTTGTCGCCTTCATCGTGCAGATCGTCTTCCGCTATCTGCTGGGCCTGCCGATCGGCTGGACGCATGAGTTGAGCGTCGTGCTGTGGGTGTGGATGGTGCTGTTCGGCGCGGCCTTCGTCATCCGCGAGCGCGAGGAAATCCGCTTCGACATCTTCTACGGGGCGGCGGGGCCCCGGGTCCGCCGCGTGATGTGCCTGATCACCGCCGCGGCACTCGTGGTCCTCTATACCGTCTCGCTGCCGGCCGTCGTCGACTACGTCACCTTCATGAAGGTCGAGAAGACCGCCTATATGAAGATCCGCTTCGACTGGCTGTTCTCGATCTATGTCGTCTTCGCCGTCGCCTGCATCGTGCGTTACCTGTGGCTGGGGTGGAACGCACTGCGCGGCAAGGCACCGGCAGCCTTCGACCCGACGACCGCGGGGTCGGGCGTATGAACCTCGCCAGTCCCTTTTCGCTGTCGCTGGTCGCGATCACCGCGCTGGCCTTCCTCGGCCTGCCGATCGGCCATTCGATGATAGCCGGCTCGATCCTGTATCTGCTGCTGGCCGGCCAGGACATGGGCACGGTGGCCGAACAGCTGTTGAACGGCATGTATACGAACTACGTGATCCTGGCCGTGCCGCTGTTCGTGCTGGCGGCCGAGTTCATGAACATCGGCAGCATGACCGACCGGCTGATGGCGTTCTGCAACGCGCTGGTCGGCCGCTTCCGCGGCGGCCTGGCCCAGGTCAACGTGCTGCAGAGCATCATCTTTGCCGGCATGTCCGGCTCGGCCATCGCCGATGCGGCCGGCACCGGCCGCATGATGCAGCAGATGATGACCAAGGACGGCAAGTACCCGGCGAGTTATGCCGCCGCGCTGACCGCCGTTTCCTCGGTGATCGGGCCGATCATTCCGCCCTCGATCCCGATGGTGCTGTACGCCCTGGTCTCGGACGCCTCGATCGGCTACCTGTTCCTGGGCGGCGTCATCCCCGGCCTGTTGATGGCCGCCAGCCAGATGGCGATCATCGCGATGACCGCCAAGCGGCGGAGTTTTCCGGTCGAACCGCCGGTGCCGCTGCGCCAGCTGCCGGGCATCACCTGGGCGGCCTTCCCGTCGCTGATGATGCCGGTGGTGCTGCTGGGCGGCATCTACGGCGGCATCACCACCCCGACCGAGGCGGCGGCGGTCGCCGCGGCCTATGCCCTGATCATCTCGGCGGGGCTTTATCGCAGCATCACCTGGAAGGAATTCTACGGCTCGCTGGCCGTCAGCGCGCGGACCACGACCTCCATCGGCATGCTGATCGCCGGCGCCCTGGTCTTCAACTATGTCGTCACGATCGAGAACATCCCCGAGACGCTGAAGGGCATCCTGGCCGGCTGGGACATGACGCCGACCATGTTCCTGATCTTCGTCAACCTGCTGCTGCTGGTGCTGGGCTGCGTGCTGGAAGGCACCGCGATCCTTTTGATCATCGTGCCGGTCTTCATCCCCACGGCCCAGGCGCTGGGCATCGACATGGTGCATTTCGGCGTGATGGCGGTGTTCAACATCATGCTGGGGCTGATCACGCCGCCCTACGGGCTGCTTTTGTTCATCATGGCCAACATCTCGGGCGAGCCGCTGCGCGACATCGTCCGCGACTGCATGCCGTTCCTGTTCGCGATGATTGCCGCCCTGGCGGTCGTCACCTTCGTGCCGGAAACCGTGCTGTGGTTGCCGCGCCTGCTCGGCTATCAGGGATAAAACATGCTCTACATTCTCAACGGACCGAACCTGAACCGGCTCGGCACGCGCGAGCCCGAGATCTACGGCTCGACCACGCTGGCGCAGGTCGAGCGATCCTGCCGGGCGGCCGCCGGCGAGCTGGCCGTCGAGTTTCGCCAGACCAATGCGGAAAGCCAGCTGATCGACTGGATCCACGAGGCGATCGACCGGCCGGCGGCCGGCATCATCATCAACCCCGCGGCCTTCACCTTCACCTCGATCGCCGTGCTCGACGCGCTGAAGATGTTCCCGCGGCCGATCATCGAGCTGCATATCTCCAACATCCACCGGCGCGAGCCGATCTACCACCGCTCGCTGGTTTCGACCGTCGCCACCGCCGTCATGGCCGGGCTGGGGCCGGAGGGATATGCCATCGCCGTTCAGGCGATGAAGATGCTGCTGCGCAAATGAAAATGTTTGCTGTTAAAATTCTCGCGGAACCATACAGCGAAATGAAATGTATTGTGCGGCAACATGTTGGCCAAGTTCCAGCGACTAGCTGCCTCCAATCTAGTACGTGCTAAAGTGCAGCTGGACTGAACCCCTCGAAGCCATGCAGCAGTAGAGAGCGTCAGGCGGCCGGGGTCACAAAATCGTCGCGCATTCTAAACGCGGAGGAGGAACCGGCTTCGACGAGCATGTCCAGCACGTCCAGGATAGCTTCCCGAAGGGGCAGATCGCGCTTAAGTTCTAGCGGTCTTGCGTAAACATGCCGCTGGAGAAGAACTTCGAGCATGAAAACGGTGTTAGATTCACGCAGCATGTCTGCAGGATTTCCGCGTCTGAGCGCATTTGCTACGCGCAAAAACGCGGCAGGCATGGAACGCTCGCCTATGTGGTAGAGGAATCGAACGTAGTTATCCAGCACGACCCAGGCCGGCGGCAGCGCATCAAAGAGTGCGTCAACATTGTGGGCATGGCCTTCTAAGCTTTGCCAGTGACGGACGTTGTCTTTCCACCACGCAGTCAGGAAGATGGTTGATAGGACCTCGCTGCCGTATGGGTGATCCTCGTTCAGATACGCAAGCCAGTCGGCGCGTTTTACTCTCTCAGCAAACAGGCTCCACAGAAACCAGTAATGCTCCGTGTTAGGATTACGATCCTCGATATTGGTGAAGCCCTGAATCAGGCTGTGGACTTCGCGAGGGTTCTGGTCGACCGCATCGAGGATGGGCTGGAGAACTTGTTCAGCACTGGCATCTGACGCGCGCATCGCAAATTGCTGAATGCGCTTGGATATCGCGTGTTCCCTATGGAAGTCCCGGGCGCGTCGGTCGGAGGAGCGGTCGTGCTTGCCGTTCCAGCGGTCAACCAAGTCTTGGCTGGCGCGCCTATGCGCGGCCGCGGCCACAGGTTCATTGGGCACCCAGCCTAGCACCGCAAGGACCCTCTCAGGGGCTGTGGATCCGAACACTTTTGTGATGTCGAACCTAATGTGCGCATCTTCGGCGATTGCACCATCGGTCCAGAACCGCCGACGAACATCTGCGGCTGCGATGGCGGCGATCGCGTCCGGCGCGCACCGCTTGTCGTAACGCTTCCTCTTCTCGGCATTCCAAGCGAGATCGGCAAGCATCGCCTCTGTTGCAATTGCGTTGACAGAGCGAAGGGCAAGGACGGGGTTCGCTGCCCAAAACTCTTCGTTGATGCCACAAGTGGCGTGCCAACGGACTTCCTCGATCGGATGGGTCAGCGCAGCAATAAAGGCCTGGCGCACACGCGGTGCCTGAGCTTCCGTCAACGGCTTGGACAGGAGCAGCGGCACCATAAAAGCACACGGGCGATCTGCAAGCATCCAGAACCGCTGCAGGCGGCTTATGGTTTCCCAGTTGTCTGCGTGCCTGGAGATTTCGGAACAGATGACATTGCTGCACCAGTCCTGTTCTTGCGGCGACATCTCCTCCCAGTGATCGCGGACGCAGACGGCGGCGACGAAGCCGGGAGCATTGCGACTATTGTCCGGTTCTTCAGCGGCACAGTCCATGCCTTGCGCACTTGTGAGCTTTTCCCGCCATTGGTCGGGGTCAGCAGAACTGGACTCCCGCCGAAAAATCTGGAGGCCCCAATTATAAACGCGTAGCCGGGCACTGATTTCCTCCAGACTCTTGTTGCTCTCGTCAATAAGCTGTTGCACTTCCGGAGCCGGAGGTTTGGGTTCGAGACTGATGTAACTCTCCAGCGGCTCTTCCCTACGTACTGGCGATGTAGCTCTCATTGCTGGCCGTATTTCCACTACATCGTACTGTCGAACGTCCATCCGATGAAGGGCGAGTTGCCATCTGAGTTCGTGCTCGTCGCACTTGTCCGGCGGCGGCAACGCCGCGATGTACTTATCGATGATCACATGAACCCGCGGGGCCAGCGGGCCGAGTTGCAGGTTTGTTATGGCTACCTCAAGGTCGTGCCGTCGGTGCGGCAGTGCATTCGACGTCTTCCGCTCCTCTTCGTAGATTTTGTTTTCGGCCCTAAAGGAAGGGATAGATTCAGTGACGAACGAGATCTCGTGCTCGCCAGCCATTCGGCTGCGATCGATCTCTATGTAGTCCCGCACCGAAAGCAGCACCAGAAGGGCCTCACCTGATCGGTGAGGATGGGCGGTCGCAACGCTTGCCACAACGGCAGCGAGCGCTGCGGAGTCGCTGCGTTGCAGGACGTCGAGGAGTACCCCGTCTAGCCCCCCGGGGTGGGCTTGCGCGTAGTCAAGCAGCCATTTCTCGAAGGCCATCAGCAACGTCGCGAGAAAATCAGGGCCAACGGTCATACCCCGGTACAGGCACCAAAGGCGCGGATTCACCCACTGCCTCCGCGTCATACCGCCTGCAAACGTCAACTCGACTTCCCAAGCAGGTTCGAGGGGTTCGGCTAGACGCGGATTTGCGTACCACTCTGCGCTGTGATTAAAGACCTGGATTAAAAATTCAAGGCCCTTTCTCGGGTGCTGCGTAAGCAGATTAACCCATGGTCCCCGGAAGGCACTGGCAGGGAAAAACTCGTGGCGCAGGTGTTCCTTGATGCCGAAGTAAAGGCCCACATCGATGACTGAGCGGCCGTAGGGTACCTCACGCAGACACTCCTCTGTGGCGAGGAAGTTATCCAGTGTAATGGAGATCAAAAGGTCCGGTAGGTCGCGCGCTATAGCCGCGCCATCTAGGCCCACAAGAAGGATTTCGCGGAATTTTTCGGCGATGGGATCGCGCTGGAATTCCTCTCCGGTATGCCCGCGCAGGATGGCTTCGAAGCACACAGGGTCGGCTTGCGGGATCTTTGCAAGGACCTTAAGAACCCGTTCGCACATATCGCCTCCCCTGTAGTGCCCAAAGTGCGGGAGGAGCCAATGGGCAATGCCGGCAATATGTTCCGCTCCATCGATGTTCGGCGCCCACCAACTGACGCTGCGCACGGCATCCTCGACCAATGTGAGAATTAGCGGTGCGTCTTCCGGTCCAAAGCTTCTAATGTTGCGGCAGACCAGTCCGACGACAGTTGCCCATACCGTGCCGTCCGGCACGCTGAGGATCGAGTTGAGGCCGCGTACATCTGCAAGCCAAGCGGGCGACTTCATGCAGGCAACGCGCAGGAGGTGGATGGCTCGCTTGAGAATGGCGCGGTCATTGGCGAGTAACTCGGTCTCGTGCCGTATCAGGAATTCGGACGCCGATGGTGCTTTCAGCAGCGACACCAGAGTGTCGTCGCGGAATTGAGAGGGAACATCAGCTTGGGCAATGGCGGCGCTGAACAGTCGGTCCGCTGCAAGCGCGTCACGGTCAACCAGTTCGGCAACCCACTTTCGATAAGAACGACGCACCGCAGGATATGGCCCGATCGCGGAGGACAACGTCTTGAACGTAGTCTCATCCGTAAGATGCTGTTCCTCGATCCATTGGAGAATGGCCCAGTCCTCAAGCACGTCGTGCGCAGTTGCAACGAGCAGAGGGTTGCTGTTCGGCGAAACGACCATCGAATCCTGTTTCAGGAGGGCGATGGCTGCAGCATTGAGTCCGGTAGCGGGCACGTAGTCTGAAAGCGCACGCGCCCTGCGCACCGCCAACTCCTGCAGGGTGTCTTCGCGCAGACGTGGCATACCGTTGGCAGGACTGTGGTCCGCGCGCACTATTTGCCGCCAAAAAACGGCCCGAAAATCACGCTCGTTCTCTGGAAGTGGACGCCCCGCGTCCCATGGAATCTGGAGTGCCTTATCGATGAAATAAGGGTTGCGCAAAATTTCGCGAAGGGCCGGATTGCCCAGCGGTACCGTCAGCGACGGAAACGCCACCTGAATTTCGTGCAACTCGGAGTCGTCGAGTGGCGGAACCTCGATAACCGCGTGATCAACTCCTGCAGGCTGGAGGAAACTAGCCTGCACCTGCTCCACAGAATAGTCACGACAAGTCATGACGATCCGCAGGCCAGCATCGCTCTGGGCGATCGTCATAAGATCGCTAAAGGCGTCGCGCGTTGGTTTTTCGAGCAGGCGCTCGACGCTCTCGATGACCAGTACCTTGCGATCCTGCGCGCCGAGAATAGCCTGAAGCTCAGCGGCACTCGTCGGAATCTGACTGTTGTGGAGCGTTCCGTCGATATGGGCGACGGCAAATTCCTCAACGCGGAACCCGAATGCAAAGAATCCGCGGGAGAGAAAAGATACCGCTTCCTTGCCAATGACGGACTTGCCACTGCCAGCCGGGCCTGTGATCAGGACGACCTGCTTTGCCTCGATAGCCGACAGCGCCTGTTGAACAATAGCGGCACGCTGTAGGTGGAAAACGGGTCCGATTGTCGTGCGGATTTTCCGCAGCACGAACTCGGTGTGGTTCTTCAGTGCAGTCAGTACCCGTTGCTCATGCGTCCCCACCTCGCTGTAAGCCTGAACAAGTGGGGCTGGAAGGTCTACGCGTTTCAAGCTGCGCGCGGCCGGCCCAGCTTCACTGGCCAAGGCCAGCAAAGAGTCCCACGCGGCGGTCGCACTCGCTATGGGATCTGGATCGGTTGACTTGAGGGCAAGCAGCGTTTTGATGTGTGCTTCGGTTTGTCGCGTATTGGTGTGAAGGTCGAGGCTCAGGACATGAAGCACGCGTAAGAAGGGCCACAGGTCTTTAGCCGTGACAGGCGTTCCTTCCAGTGCGCTCACGATCTCGCAAATCTCGGCGCACTGATGGACGGACCACTTCGAAATAAAGCCGTCCAACGAAAGCCGCCGCTGGAACTCCTCGCCATCCGCCGCACCCCTAGCGCAGTCGAGCAGCGCGACAAACGTCTCAAGGAGCGTGTTTGTGCCGCGCAGCGTGACGAGGACAAGGCGATCGTGCTGTGGGTTGAAAGGGACACCCTTCTTGAAATCCCTCCAGAAATCTCCAATGGCCTTCTTGCATTCGTCGTTGGCGGCACTGACGGTGAAGCTACGCTTCACCTGCCCGACCAGCCGCGCAGTGGCGGTGCCGGCACGCGCGCAGACGACGAGAAAGTCGTCCGTATTAAGGCCGAGGTGCTCGGTCTGGAAATGGACCTCGGCAACGCCGGTATCGGTCAGGATCGGCGGGATGCTGCGAACAAGCAATTGCGCCAGCCAGTACGCCGCAACATGTTGCTCAAAGAAAACGCCCTCGCCGCCCGTGGAGATCGGGCTTGAGACTCGGTTCTGGCTCGGGCCATCTATGGAATTCACCTTGTAGCCTCGCCGCTTCTTGGGGTAGAGGATACGCGTTCAGACCTAGATTGATGACGATCCTGCGCGACTGGTGACACGCTCCGTCGTCCGACTCGTCATGATTCTGAGTAACACGGCTACTGGATATCTCATTGGCTTGACAGTGCTCCTAATTAGCGGCCGATGTTGGCCGAATTCAATCGGAGCTAGCGGCATTTTTTCGCACTATCGACGCCTGCTCATAGTCACTGTTTGACAGCGCCCAGCCACCAATGCCGCAACCCTACGAACCGCGTCACCCTCGATATGGATGAAGCGAATGAACATCGCCAATGCCTAGTGCGCCAACGAAATGCTGCACTGGAGCCATCCCCAAAAAGAAAAGCGCCGCAGGCCCCAAGGCTTGCGGCGCCCCTTCAGAAGAACGCGATCAGATGGTCGCGGTCGTGACGAACTTGGTGTTCAGATAGGCTTCGATCGCCTCCGAACCGCCTTCCGAACCGTACCCGGAATCCTTGATGCCGCCGAACGGCACTTCCGGCAGGGCCAGGCCGTGGTGGTTGATCGACACCATGCCGCTTTCGATCGCGGTGCCGATGGCAGTCGCGGTCTTTTCCGACTGGGTATAGGCATAGGCGGCCAGGCCGTACGGCAGGCGGTTGGCTTCGGCCACCACCTCGTCGAACGACTTGAACGGGCTGATCGGCGCGATCGGGCCGAACGGCTCCTCGTTCATGATGCGGGCCGACAGCGGCACGTCGGTCAGCACGGTCGGCTCGAAGAAGAAACCTTCATTGCCGATGCGCTTGCCGCCGGTGCGGACCTTGGCGCCCTTCTCGACAGCGTCGGCGACAAAACCTTCCATCGCCTCGACGCGGCGGATGTTGGCCAGCGGGCCCATCCGGCTTTCCTTCTCGAGGCCGGGACCGACCTTGAGCGACGAGGCATACTTGGTGAAGCCGTCGACGAAGCGGTCATAGACCGTCTCGTGCACCAGGAAGCGGGTCGGCGACACGCAGACCTGGCCGCCGTTGCGGAACTTGTTGGCCGACAGCACCTTGATCGCGGTGTCGACGTCGGCGTCCTCGAACACGATCGCCGGGGCGTGGCCGCCCAGTTCCATCGTGACGCGCTTCATGTGCTGGCCGGCCAGGGCGGCGAGATGCTTGCCGACCGGGGTCGAGCCGGTGAAGGTGATCTTCTTGATGATCGGATGCGGGATCAGGTAGGACGACACCTCGGCCGGGTTGCCGTAGACCAGGTTGATCACGCCGGCGGGCACGCCGCCGTCGATATAGGCCTGGATCAGCGCGGCGCAGGACGCCGGGGTCTCTTCCGGGCCCTTGATGATGATCGAGCAGCCGGCGGCCAGGGCGGCCGAGATCTTGCGGACCGCCTGGTTGATCGGGAAGTTCCACGGCGTGAACGCCGCGACCGGGCCGACCGGCTCCTTGATGACCAGCTGGGTCACGCCGTCGGCGCGGGCCGGGATCACGCGGCCATAGGCGCGGCGGGCTTCCTCGGCGAACCAGTCGATGACGTCGGCGCCGGCCAGGGTCTCGCCCTTGGCCTCGACCACCGGCTTGCCCTGTTCCAGCGTCATCACCTTGGCGATGTCGTCGGCGCGGCTGCGCAGCACGTCGGCGCATTTGCGCATGATCTTGTAGCGGTCGAAGGCCGACGTCTTGCGCCAGACCTGGAAACCCTTCTCGGCGGCGGCCAGCGCGCGGTCGAGATCGGCCTTGTCGGCATGGGGGACGGTGCCGATCGGCTCGCCGGTCGCGGGGTTCAGAACAGGCTGGCTGCGGCCGGAGGCGCCGGGGCCCCAGACGCCGTCGATATGAAGCTGGACTTCGGGATACATGGCTCGAGCGACCTTCCCTAATTTTTGGTGCTTGAATGCGATGGGATGTAGGCGATGTCGACGCTATTCCCTGCGGAAGACATCGCGGACGCCTATGTTTAGCGGCCCGGCACCCGGATTACCAGTCCCTCGCTACCACTTGACCCGGGCGTGTCGCCCGTCCGAAATGCCGCCATGCGTATCGGTATCGACCTCGGCGGCACCAAGATCGAAGGCATCGCGCTGGCCGCGGACGGCCGGGAACTGGCGCGGCGGCGCATCGCATCGCCGGCCCGGGCCGGTTACGAGGCGGTGGTGGCCGCGATCGGGCGGCTGGTCGGCGACCTCGAATCGGACACCGGACAGCACGGCACCGTGGGTGTCGGCATGCCCGGCGCGATCTCGCCGGCCACCGGCCTGGTCAAGAATGCCAATTCGACCTGTCTGATCGGCCATCCGCTGGACCGGGACCTCGCCCGCATCCTGGACCGCCCCGTGCGGCTGGAAAACGATGCGAACTGCTTTGCCCTGTCCGAGGCGACCGATGGCGCAGCCCGGGGCGCGGACGTCGTCTTCGGCGTCATCCTGGGCACGGGCGTCGGCGGCGGGCTGGTCGTGCATGGCCGGCCCCTGCGCGGCGCCACGGCGATCGCGGGCGAATGGGGCCACAATCCCCTGCCCTGGCCGGCCGACGGCGAACGCCCCGGCCCGGCCTGCTATTGCGGCAAGCATGGCTGCATCGAAACCTTCCTGTCCGGGCCGGGCCTGGCCCGCGACCACGGCGGCCCCGACGACGCCCGGGCCATCGCGGCGGCGGCCACGGCCGGCGATCCGGCGGCCGCGGCCACGCTGGATCGCTGGCTGGACCGGCTGGCGCGGTCGCTGGCCACCGTTATCAACGTCGTCGACCCTGACATCGTCGTGCTGGGGGGCGGGCTGTCCAATCTGGACGCCACCTATGCCCGCCTGCCCGCCCTGCTGCCGGCCTACGTCTTTTCGGACGTGGTGGCGACGCGGGTTGCAAAGGCCTGGCACGGAGACAGCTCGGGCGTGCGCGGCGCGGCCTGGCTGTGGCCGTCATAGGCGCGCAACAACAACAGCCTACATCCTGTGCAACCAATCGCCGGCCATGGCGTTCATGGCGGCAATGTCAGTGCGTCAGGGTGGAGTAAAAATGAGCGCGACGGCCATCGAGTCGACCGGTCCGGTCATCGGCCTGATCCAGTCCCCGAAAAAGCGTTACCTCTGTTCCCTTGCCTTCGATTCCCAGCGCGGCCCCCTGCGCATGCAGGATGTGATTTCCGCCAACAGCGCCGAACAGGCCGTACGCACCTATCGCCAGCGCCTGGTGCGTGTGCTGGGCCTGCACCCCTGGACCAGCCTGTCGATCACCGCCGAGGACCTGGACGAGGTCGGCCTGCCGCGCTGGCATGTCACGACCTCCTGGATGACCCCCGAAGGGGTCGAGGACTTCGCCACCACCGTCGCCGCGGAAACCCGCGAGGAAGCGATCGACCTGGCCCGCGCCGAACTGGCCGCCCGGCCCGGCATGTGCCTGATCGCCCGCCGCGCGGTGTGGCGCGCGGCAGGGGTTTCGCGCTAGATCTCATCCCCCAAACGGGGGGTAAGCATCGATGTTCGCCGTGATCTTCGAAGTCCGCATCCGGCCCGGCCTGTGGGACGACTATCTGGCCCAGGCCGGGCTGCTGCGGCCCGAACTGCTCAAGATCGACGGGTTCGTCGACAATGTGCGCTATCGCAGCCTGACCCGCGACGGGTTGCTGCTGTCCTTGTCGTCCTGGCGCGATGAAAAGTCGCTGATCCGCTGGCGCACCCAGGCCACGCATCACGACGCCCAGGAAAAGGGCCGGACGGAAGTCTTTGCCGATTATCACCTGCGCATCGGCCAGATCACCGCCGACAGCAGGCTGCCCGACGGCCACGCCCTGCGCGAACAGCGCCTGGACGAGACCGAAACCGGGGCTGCGCGCACCGTCACGCTGATCGACGCGCCGTCAGGGCGGATGCCGACGCCCGATATCGCCGATGGCGCCCCGGGGCTGGTGGCCCGGGACATCTTCGACGCGGTGCTGACACCCGGCGACGGCCTGCTGCTGTTGTCCTGGCAGGACGACGCGGCGGCCGCGGCGTTCGCGCAGGGCCGCACCTTGCCTGATGGGGTCAGGAACCGCCGCGTCCGCGTCATCCGCGACTACGGCATGTTCGACCGGCGCGAGGCGCCGCAATACTACCCCGAAGTCGTCAGGCTTTAGCCTTCGACACGCCCTTGACCGGACGCCGCCCGGCGCCGGCATGGGTGGTGAAGAATTTCTGCGTGCCGTGCTTGCGCCCGGTGCGCGCGCCCTCGCCGCCATTGTTGCCGGTACCGGCGGGCTGCCAGGGCGGCACCAGATGATGCTTGCCCGGCCCGATCAGGTCGGCGCGGCCCATGGCCTTCAGCGCCTCGCGCAGGACCGGCCAGTTCTCGGCATCGTGGTAACGCAGGAATGCCTTGTGCAGGCGGCGCTGCTTCAGGCCCTTGGCGGCAAACACGGTTTCGCCGCCTTCGCGCCGGATCGGTTTCAGCGGGTTGCGGCCGGTATGGTACATCGCCGTCGCGGTCGCCATCGGCGACGGCAGGAAGGTCTGCACCTGGTCGGCGCGGAAACCGTTCTTCTTGAGCCAGAGGGCGAGGTTCATCATGTCCTCGTCCGTCGTGCCGGGATGGGCCGCGATGAAATACGGGATCAGGTACAATTCCTTGCCCGCTTCCTTGGCGTATTTGTCGAACAAGGCCTTGAACCGGTCATAGGAACCCATGCCCGGCTTCATCATCTTGGACAGCGGCCCTTCCTCGGTATGTTCGGGCGCGATCTTCAGATAGCCGCCGACATGGTGGGTGACCAGTTCCTTGACGTATTCCGGGCTTTTGACCGCCAGATCGTAGCGCAGCCCCGAGGCGATCGAGATCTTCTTGATGCCGGGCACGGCGCGCGCCTTGCGATACAGCTGGATCAGCGCCGAATGGTCGGTGTTCAGGTTCTTGCAGATATCGGGATAGACGCAGGACGGCCGCCGGCAGACTTCCTCGATCTTGGGGTCCTTGCAGGCCAGGCGGTACATGTTGGCGGTCGGCCCGCCCATGTCCGAGATCTGACCAGCGAAACCCTTGGTCTTGTCGCGGATCTCGTGCAGTTCGCGCAGGATCGATTTTTCCGACCGGCTCTGGATGATGCGCCCCTCGTGCTCGGTGATCGAGCAGAAGGTGCAGCCGCCGAAACACCCGCGCATGATGTTGACCGAGAACCGGATCATCTCCCACGCCGGGATGCGCGCGTCGCCATAGGACGGATGCGGGTTGCGCGCATAGGGCAGATCGAACACCCCGTCCATCTCGGGCGTGGTCAGGGGGATCGGCGGCGGGTTCAGCCAGACGTCGCGGTCGCCGTGGCGCTGGACCAACGCGCGCGCATTGCCCGGATTGGCCTCGAGATGCAGAAGGCGCGAGCCATGGGCGTACAGCGCCTGGTCCTCGATCACCTGTTCGTAGGACGGCAGGCGGATGACGGTGGTCTCGCGCGGGCTGCGCACCCGGGCGGGTACCTCGCCCTCGTGCTCGATCTCGCTCGAATCGATCTCGGTGAAACCTTCGGGGATCGCGTCGCGGAAGAACGCGGTGCCGCGCAGATCGGTAATGCTTTCGATCGGGTCGCCGCGGCCCAGGCGATGGGCCAGGTCTACGATGGCGCGCTCGGCATTGCCGTAGCACAGGATGTCGGCCTTGGCGTCGACCAGGATCGACCGGCGCACCTTTTCCGACCAGTAGTCGAAATGGGCGATGCGGCGTAACGAGGCCTCGATCCCGCCCAGCACGATCGGCACGCCCTTATAGGCTTCGCGGCAGCGCTGGGAATAGACGATGACGGCGCGGTCCGGGCGCTTGCCGCCCTCGTCGTTCGGGGTATAGCTGTCGTTGTGGCGCAGCCGCCGGTCCGACGTGTACCGGTTGACCATCGAATCCATGTTGCCGCTGGTCACGCCGAAGAACAGCCCGGGCTTGCCCAGTGCCTTGAACGCCTTGGTATCGCGCCAGTCGGGCTGGGCGATGATGCCGACGCGGAAACCCTGCGCCTCCAGCAGGCGGCCGATGATCGCCATGCCGAACGACGGATGGTCGACATAGGCATCGCCAGTCACCAGCACGATGTCGCACCGGTCCCAGCCCAACTGGTCCATCTCCGCCCGCGTGGTCGGCAGGAAGGGCGAGGTGCCGAAACGATGGGCCCAGTAGGGCCGATGCGAAAACAGGGGCTTGGGCTGCAACATCACCTGGCGTCCGGGAAACTGGGTTGCGGCCTTCAGGGGCCGCCGGCCTGCGCATAGGGCGCCGGCGCGCCGCAATCGGCGGCACGCGCGGGCGATCTCATATCACGTCCCGCCGCAATTGTGAAATTGCTGCGCGCCCTATCATGCCAGCCATGCGCGGCTTAAGGTTCCACCGATGGACGCAAAGCCACTGCCCGGTTTCTGCCGCGACTGCCTGGCCGATGTCGGGCCGGGGCCGGCGCGCTGCCCGGCCTGCGGCTCGCCGCGCCTGTTGCGCCATGCGGAACTGGATACGCTGTCCATCGCGCATATCGATTGCGATGCGTTCTACGCGACCGTCGAAAAGCGCGACGATCCCAGCCTCGCGCACAAGCCCGTCATCGTCGGCGGCGGCCGGCGCGGCGTGGTGTCGACCTGCTGCTATATCGCGCGCATGTCGGGCGTGCGTTCGGCCATGCCGATGTTCAAGGCGCTGGCCCTGTGCCCCCAGGCCGTGGTGATCCGCCCGAACATGGCGAAATATGTCGAGGTCAGCCGCCAGGTCCAGGCCCGCATGCAGGCGATCACCCCGCTGGTCGAGCCCCTGTCGCTCGACGAAGCCTTCCTCGATCTGTCGGGCACCGCCCGGCTGCATCACGCCAGCCCCGCCCGGACCCTGGCGCGCCTGGCGCTGGAGATCGAGCGCGAGATCGGCATCTCCGTCTCGATCGGCCTGGCACCCAACAAGTTCCTGGCCAAGCTGGGCTCGGAAATCGACAAGCCGCGCGGTTTCATGGTGATCGGCCAGGCCGGCGCCCGCGATTTCCTGGCCGACCGGCCGGTGTCGGAAATCTGGGGCGTGGGCCGGGTACTGCGCGAAAAGCTTGCCGCCGACGGCATCACCCGCATCGGCCAGTTGCAGGACCGCGATCCGCTGGTCCTGATGGCGCGCTACGGCGCCATCGGCGAGCGCCTGGCCCGTTTTTCGCTCGGCCAGGACGACCGGCGCGTCCAGCCCGAGCGCGAAGCCAAGAACGTCTCGTCGGAAACCACCTTCGACCAGGACATCGCCGCGGCCGACCGGCTGGGCCCGATCCTGTGGCGCCAATGCGAAAAGGTCGCCCGGCGCCTCAAAAAGGCGGAACTCAGTGGCACGACCGTGACGCTCAAACTGAAATCGGCCGATTTCAAGCTGCGCAGCCGGGCCACCACCCTGCCCGATCCGACACAGCTGGCCGAAACGATCTATCGCGCCGCCCTGCCGCTGCTGAAACTCGAATGCGACGGCACGCAGTACCGCCTGCTGGGGGTGGGGGTCAGCAATCTGGTGGGGGCCGACATGGCCGATCCGCCCAGCCTGCTGGACCCCGACGTCGCCAGGCGGGCGGCGGCCGAACGGGCGATGGACGCGGTGCGGGCGAAATTCGGCGACGGGGCGATCCTGAAGGGCCGCGGCCTCAGCAGCGGGGCGCGGGCAGCATCTCCAGGCGAATCAGTGTCCCCTTCATCGCATAATCGCCGTAATCCAGGACCAGATCGTCGCTGATGCCGTTCTCGTACAGGCGGAAGCCGAACTCGTAGAGCGGCGCTTCGGTCTTGTCGCCCTGGTTGAAATAGCCCAGCCGCACCGGCCACGAGCGCACGCCCTTCAGGGCCTGGCGGGCGGTATCGGACACCTTGTCGGTGCGCCCCTTGCCGATAAAGGCGGTGATGCCGTACAGGCCGTCGTCGGTCGAGCCGTCGAACACGGTGGCGGCCAGCGTGTTCTTGCCGGCGGTGCCGGCCTGGATCATCCGCAGCGTGTGTTCGGCCGGGAACATCGTGCCGACCGGCAGATCGATGATATCCTCGTTGGGTCGGGTATAGGCGACCGAGCCGCCCTTGCCGCGGCCGCGCAGGCGGGCCTGGCCGGCGAATTCCTCGCTGCGCGCGCCGTCATAGTCCTGGCGCACGTTGAAACGATAGCGCAGGCCGTCGCGGGCTTCCCAGCTGGTGGTCGAAAAATCGGACAGGGCGCTGGCACCATCGGCATTGACGGTCTGCACCACGACCCGCTGGGCGGTGGTATAGCCGTCACAGACATCCTCGAATTCGAAGACGAATCGGCCCGACAGGTCGACGACGCCGCCGCCCTGGTCGCTGCGGGCCAGGCCCAGGTCGTAGATGGCGCGATAGGAAACCAGCGTGGCCGCGGCCGCCGTCACGGCGTCCAGGCTCATTGCCGCCAATGCCGCCAGGGCCACACCAACCCTCAGCGCACCCCGAAACTCCGTTCGCCGGTTCATCTACGCCGTTATCCATCCCGCTACGCCGCCACCCACCACTAATTGTGGCGCTGCACCATGGCGACGTTCACGTTATATCTGGAAGGGTTTGCGGAGGGCGTCAAGCCACGCCGCCATGCTTGTCGCTCAATCGCAACGGATGATGCTGAAATGGCACAAAAGCCGAGACTTCTGGTCACCCGCCGCCTGCCGCCGGCGGTGACCGCCCGGGTGCAGCGCGACTACGATGCCATCCTGAACGAGGCCGACGACAAGCTGGGCCCCGACGAGATCATGGCCCGGATCGGCGAGGCCGAGGCGATCCTGATCGCCGCCGGCGACCGCATCGATGCCGCATTGATCGCGCGGTTGCCGGCCCGGATCAAGGCGATCGCAACCTTTTCAGTGGGTTACGAGCATATCGACGTCGCTGCCGCCAAGGCGCGCGGCATCATCGTCACCAACACCCCCGATGTGCTGACCGACGCCACCGCCGATATCGCCCTGCTGCTGCTGCTGGCCGCCTCGCGCCGCGCCTATGAGGGCGAGCGGCTGGTGCGCGAGGGGCGCTGGTCGGGCTGGAACACGACGATGCTGCTGGGGCCGGGCCTGGCCGGCAAGCGACTCGGCATCTTCGGCATGGGCCGCATCGGCCGGGCGG
>Ga0206117_100769_pt1 | contig 24783 bp, 29 predicted proteins | sample 3A5Ametagenome_FD_177997 | JGI IMG/M metagenome (GOLD analysis project Ga0206117, IMG submission 177997) | Enriched microbial communities from leaf-cutter ant dump, University of Wisconsin, Madison, United States - 3A5A | ecosystem: Environmental > Terrestrial > Nest > Insects nest > Nest dump... | reverse complement strand
ACGACAACAGCCGCAATTTGCGGCTGCGGGGGATTTTAGGGCGGCAATCAGATGCCGGGGTTAACCATCCCGAGAGCTGCGGCTATTGGAAATATGCGAGCGGCAGGAATGGTCGGCATTAAAAATACAATGTGCATTTTTTGCAAGATGTCAAGTCTTAAAGACTTTTCTTAAAATTTTGCAAAAAATACAATGTATGTTTCTGACACCACTTATGCCTGATTGAAGCTTGTTGAGTTTAGACCAGTTGTTTGGATTATCCATTCAACGAGGTTTATTATGCTCACAATCACAGTCGTATCCACAAAAGGTGGTGTAGGCAAGACGACACTCGCGGCCAACCTGGGCGGTTTGCTACGAGACATTGGGTTGAGGGTTCTGCTCATCGATGCAGACGTCCAGCCTTCTCTCACCCGATACTTTTCTCTTCAACATGAAGCCCCTAACGGGCTGACGCAATTAGTACGATCTGGCGTGCTGACGCCCGATTGCATCTCTGATTGCGAACTTCCCCCTGCCTCTTTCAGCGGGAAACCTGAGAAAACTCCCCATACAGCAACAGGCCTGCTCCATCTCGTCAAATCGGATACCCGGGACGGTCGGCTGCAAGACTGGATGAGCAGCCGCATGGCATTGGACATGCTGATGAGGCTGAACATGCCGCTGAAGCATCCAAGCGTCACCCAAGCATATGACGTGGTTCTGATCGACACTCAGGGTGCTGTTGGCCATCTCCAGGATGCAGCAGTCAATGCTGCTGACCTCCTTCTCGTTCCAGTCTCTCCAGACATCGTCTCCGCCAGGGAGTTTCTGGACGGCACCATCAAACTGCTTGATCGGCATGAATGTTCTGCCAATGTCGGATTAAAGATGCCTCCGATGAAAGCTGTTTTGACTCGCACAGAAAAAACAGCGGATTGCCGGCTAATTTCCGAATTGATTCGAGAGCACTTTATCGAGATGCGTGGCCGAGTATCCATGCTTGAAACTCTGGTGCCGTCCGCCGTCGCTTATCGCAAAGCCGCAACAGCTCAGGTGCCTGTCCATTGGGTCGATCCTGTCAAGCAATCAGATGTCCTGCATCGCTTGATGTGGGAGCTAATCCCCAGCGTAGAGGGTTTCTGCGCATCCAATCACCCCGAATACATCGACCTGAACGCAACTTCCGATAGCAAGTAATCGTGAGGTTGATATGCGAACGCCTGAAACGCTCACTGCGGTGCGGCGTGCTGCCAGCCTGCAACAGCAGGTTGGAGCAGCGGTGCCCAATCTTTTACCCACCTCATCCCAGGACAGCATGACTACTCCTGTTAGCAACAAGCCCAATCTCTCACCCAACGATAAACGTGTAGAGGCTGCAAGAGCTGCGCTCATAACCCCGTCTCGCAATGCCACAGGGAGTATTGACCCCATGGATGAAGCAGATGGCTCTGTGACTATTTTATCAATTGATGATATTGAGCCTTACAAGCATAACCCGCGAACGGAAGTCAATCCTAAATACGCTGAAATCAAAGCCAGCATGATTGCCGAAGGGAGAATCACCAATACCATTATGGTGACACGTCGATCACCTAAAGAGAAATACTTTCCTTATGGCGGTGGAAATACCCGTATTCAAATTGCAAAAGAATTGCACGCTGCTGGTGATCAGCGTTTTGCCACCTTGCATGTCATAACTAAAAAATGGGCTTCCGACTCATCGGTTATTACAGCACATCTTTCAGAAAATGATAACCGTGGTGATATTTCATTTTGGGATCGTGCGCAAGGCGTGATGAAGTTCAAAGAGCATTTTGAACGTGAATCAGGCCGTGTTCTTAGTGCTAGCGACTTGAATAAAGAGCTTAAAAATAATGGTCTGAGTTATGGCATCAAAATGGTGCAGAATTTTCTTTTTGCCATCGATAATCTTTCCCTTATTGGTAAATTTGTTAAGAGCAGCGAAGTCAATGAAATTATTAGACCATCGATGACTGCAATCTTAGATATTGGGCAGAAATTCAATAAGAAAGATGAGGTCAAGGATGCAATGGACGAGATCATGTTGATGCATGGTCAAGACCTGGAGTCTTTAGAAATCAGTAATCGAGAAAAAGACCCTGCGGAACGAAAACCTCTTGAGATTGATGTGCCAGGGTTCATTCATGATTTGCAAACAGTAGCAGCCAAGGCGCTTAAGCTAAATGTCGATTGTATGCCTGCAATTACAAAAGCTGTTGCAGAGAATCCAAAGATAGCTCCTGAAGAAATAAAGAAGATTCAGATAGAAGATAAAAAACCCAATTTGGGCAAGCAAGCTCCTTTGGGAAGAATGCTTTCTCTCGTTAAGAATCCGGCGCCAGAGAGCAAGACCAGTAAAGCACCTCCTTCCACAAACAAGGGCTTTGAGCAATATTTGATTAGTGCAATCTCCAGTCTCAATGCAGTTATTCCCGTTGCTGATTTTTTAAAAGCTGATCCACGATTGCCTTACGGTTTTTTTGTCGATCTTCCTGCCTCTATGGAGCAGGTCGATGGAGTGCAGCTCTCCGATGAAATTGCCGGTTTACGCGAAGCGCTATGGCCAGTTCTAGCCTCTTTGAGCGGGCAGGCCAATGAGGCGCTGGCCAGTTGCATTCCTTCCGATAGTCGTTGGGGACAAATGAAAGCCGCAAGTGCAGACGCCATGACGCAAGCATGTGCTGCTGCTGGTGCTGCATTTCGCAATGGTGTCTTGTATGTCACATCCGCGCATATATGGATGTTGATGTCCCATCCAGATGCTGGCCCCGTATTTATGAATTTGCTCAAGGTATTAGCGGAAGGGCACACGACTTCTCCCGGTAAATTCGCCATTCCTTTTCAGCCACTTTTCTCATAAATGTGCAAAGCGATAGCCAATCTTTGATGTTATGCGTCTTAAAAATATTCCTGTTTTTATCAATAGTAATCAGCATCTGAATTTCATAGTGCTGAGTGAGCTTGTGAAGTTGATTGATACAGAAACAGGGTTTCATCAATTATTAGAGATTGGCTGCGATGCCGAGCTGATTGATCAGCTTCGGCATCGTAGTGTTAGAGATTTACTTAGCTTGGCAGCAAGAACTCGCGGATTTGTCGTAAATATTTCACCTGCTGAATTACTTCTCCAACTTAACGGCATTGATCGGCAGCGCCGTGATGATGAAATGTGTGAATATTTTGTTCTTCATGGTGCATCTCGACAGATGATTGCCAAACTATTCAAACGGTCTGCAGAAGAGATAAGAAAACTGCGTGAAGTCCTGATTGGAAGTGTCAGTGTGGGCAGAGCAAGTATGCCAAAGGATATTCGTGTTAGAGACGCTATTCACGATGCATGGCATCAGATTACTCAAAATAATTCAGAAGACTCTCTACGCAATTGGATATATGAATTGCATCAGAAATTCCCGGAATACAGTATTGAATCTTTGCATTCAACGATCAGAGAGTTTGATGAACTCCCTGCGGAAAATCTATAAAAATTAATTTTATTTGAGATAAATTTTATGCAAAATAATCAAGAGTCTTATTATATTCATTCCGCATTGATGCTGGAGTGGATCGGACAAGCCCCCATAATGATTCATCGTGCATTTATTGATCTCACGGGGAATGTGCTAACGGCCTTATGGTTGTCTTATGCCGTTGAAAAAGCCAAAGAGTGTATTGACCAGGATGGAGGCAATTCAGTTCTAATCAGTATGCCTGCATCTGAGTGTGAAAAACAAACTGGTATTACACGGGCACAACAGCAAACTTGCAGGAAATCTCTGATTGCTCTTGGCCTGCTGACGGAAGAGGGGCAGAGTGGCAAACCTCTCAATTACCGTATTCATACTCAGAAATTAATGCGGATGCTGGAAAACCAGGTCCAGCCCGTGGCCGAGGCTATACGGCACTCTGAGTTAATCCAATCCTCTGGATCGCTCACAACGCAAGGGGATGAGCGTTGAGCGCATATCCCATGCCAGCATGGCAAAACGCAAATGCACCGCCGGCTACTACCGCGACGGTGCATGAACAGGTTCGGCTACATCTAGATGAGCGTGGGTTTATCCCTTTCCATCCCGTACTCGCCCAAAAGTATGGCCATAAAGCTGCAATTTTTATCGGAATGGCTTTGTATTGGACGAGATACAGCATCCGAAATCACCCCGAACGGGGAGGCTGGTTCTATATGTCGCTGGTGCAGTGGCAAAAGAGCATTGGCCTGACACGATCTGAGCAAGCCACTGTGCGCAGCCTTTTGCTACAGGAAGGGGTTCTGGAGGAAAGCCTGATAGGTCGGTCTGCGGTGATGAATTACCGAATCAATCTGGTGGCCCTGGCCAAGGCCCTAGGGGCCAGCAAGACCGTGAGCTGGGAATCAGCACAGAACTGGTTCCGAGGGTGTCATAGCTACTACAAGCCATTAGCGGATATTGTTGGAAATATCGCAGCCGGCCTGTATCTCTCATTTTTGCTACAGCGGCAGCGAACCTGCTTACAGAACGGCCAACTTGATGGCTGTATTGCCGTCAGCCAGGACGAAATCGCCGAAGCATTAAGCCTTGGGCCAAAAGTCCAGCGCAATGCCAGAGAGCGTCTCAAACAAGTCGGGTTGATTCAGGAAACCGGGCACGGAGGCGTCCTGGTGCGTATTAATTCCAATGCAGTGCTCATGTGCCTGCATGGGCAGGCAAGCAAGCCTCTGAAAATTAAAGCGATAGCTCCTGTTTCCTCTGAGGCACCACCCCAGCAACCAGCTCCGGCCCCACAGCAGGCTACGACCAATTTGAGTGGGCTGGGGCAGGCTTTGCGCCAGCTCTCGCTGGGAATGATTACTGCCGAGAGCAAACCCAAGGCACCGCCACCCCGGCCCCGAGACTTTCTCATGGATTTTCTTGCACAGGTGCCAGCACCTGTCGGAAATCAACAGGTGGCCACACTTCCTTTGAAGCCTGGAGCTTTCTCTTTTGATAGCAGACAAGTCAATGAATACAGGGCCTTTTTGCGATCTGCAATGACGGAGGTTCTACCAGATCTTTCCCGCGAGCAAATTGCCGTTTCCTGCATACCTGCCCCTCGAGTTTCTGCCGAAACCTGCATCGCTGACCGGACAGAAGTTGCCGTTTCCTGCATATCGAAATTGCCGAAACCTGCACCCTATATACAAAGGGAATTTATTAATACAACTACTACGTTACGTAGTGGTGGTAGTTCTTTGGTTTCACCCCTGCAAGCCAACGTCGATTCAGGGCTGTTGCTCATGCCAGCAAAGCTGACCGATGTTCAGCGTGCGGGTGTTTTGGATGTCCTGGCGAATGCTCCTGCAGATAAACACCAGCAGCTTTTGGATGAGCTGGAGGGGCAGCTACGGATCAAGACTATTCGCAATCCCGTTGGTTGGCTGTACGGGGTGATCCGCAATATGAATGAAACCGGCACCGTGGTTCTTTCCCTGGCAAGTGAAATCGCCACAGAACGTGCCCGTGGCAATGCAAAAGAACACCAGCCTGCACAAGCAGATAAACCGGATGCACGGTCGCTACTTGAGCTGGATGCAATTTACAGGCTGGAGGAAACCGGCTGTCTGGTTTCACTGGAAAAGTCCACAGGGATGCTGCGCTTAAAGCGCACGAATGATATCTGGCGGGTTTTGCTGGATGACCGTGTCATCGTCAAAGCACATCAGGAAGGGACATTGACCAAACTGTCCGCGAAAGAGCAGGAGGGTTCTCCGTGCTGAATCGAAACATCCAGCTTGCCCGAAACGGGCTAGATGGCAACGGTTACCAACTATCCCAAAACGAGACAGATGGCAAGGCTTGCCAACTATCCCAAAACGGGACAGATGGTAAGGCTTACCAACTATCCCAAAACGGGACAGATGGTAACGGTTACCAACTATCCCAAAACGAGACAGATGGCAACGGTTGCCATCTATCGCAAAAACAGACAGATGGTAAGGCTTACCAACTATCGCAAAAACAGACAGATGGTAAGGCTTACCAACTATCGCAAAAACAGACAGATGGTAAGGCTTACCAACTATCGCAAAAACAGACAGATGGCAAGCCTTGCCAACTATCGCAAAAACAGACAGTTTAAATAGAAAGGATAGAAATGATTGGGAATCTATTGTTTGCACGATTGGTGCAGCATTTCAGGAATTACAACGATGCAGCCGTTTTATGGATTTGCTTGAAAGAGCGGGCTGACTGCAAAGAGTATCCGGTATCTGTCGGAGAGCTTTCTTCGATAGAGCTGTGTGATTCGATGACTAGGGATACAGCTCATCGAACAATTCAACGGTTACAGCAAATGGGCTTTATCAGCGTACGTGTTCAGCATAAATCCAAAACGCTGATCACGGTGAACCGTGAAGCGGTACTCGCGTTGCTACGCCAACCGCTGCCGGATCGCTTGCCAGGATGCAGCGATAAGAAGTTTCCGTTTCTCGATGCTTGGCGTATTGAGCTTGACGCTGCTGCCAGTCATCAATTACCGGATGACGCATTGGGTGACTGATGTCGCCTGATGCTTAGAGGATTTCAATCAACCTTTAACTTGGAGAAAAAAAGTGGCTTCCAGGAGTATTATTTTTGAACCTGTTTTTCCTTCGCTCAATTTCGAACGAGAGGAAAACTCTCCCTTTGATGATGGCTATTCCATCAAGGGGGAAGAGTCCGCATTGGCCGATTACATCGCTGCTGGTGCAGATGAAGATCATCCGTTCTATGAACGGTTCATTGAATTGCAAGATCGTCGGGAACGATTGGAGCAAATGCAACGGGAGCGAATGGAGCGAGGCGGGGCCGATGCCATCGTCAGCAATGCCGAAGCCCGTGGCTTGGATGATTTGGGTGGGCTGGTCGATGATGGTGTGGATCAAATGACGATCCACACTATTGAGGCATATCGGATGTTCTTGGGTCGTGGCCGGGAGCCGGGTAGTTCTAAATCCGCAATTATTGGCGGCAAGCGTGTTGCATCTGCTTTGCGCAATTTGTGGCTGCTGACGGCCAATGACAACCCTTATGCTGATTGGGCCTTGGCACGTCACGAACATGCCATCAAGGAGGTCTTGGAGCATTTGAGTGTCGAGACCAAAAAGGCTGAAGACATGCTGCATTCCGTGCGGCAGCGTGGGCTGAATTTCGCGGTGTTGGGTTCTTCTGATCCGATTACCCTCAACCTGGGGTTCCGCAGTCCTTACGGATATTCGATCTCCCGGTTGATTGTCGAGTACGACTATTTCGTGCGTGTTCAAAAAACACTCCAACGCAAGAACCTTCAAACCGATGAGGCAGTGCGTAAGGTTTTGTCCTCTGTATCGCGTGGAATCCTTAGCACTTTCTATGGAACGACTCGTTTTGATCGCTGGCTCAATCAGCCAGAAATTCGTGCGCTGAGTCGATTGGATTGGGTCAGCGCTGATCAGGATGCCGCAAAGCGCGTGGAATTTGCCTTGCAGATCTTTGGGCCAATTCCATCTGCAATCTATACCGCAGAGGTTGCGCCATCCCATTCCAGGCGCCGGTATTCAATCACCAGTGCTGAACGTGAGCTGCTGAAAGTGGTGGGGGGCAAGCTGCAAGAGGATGAGAGGGCAGAGGCTCAGGATGCGGCAGGTGCTCAATTAACTCAGGATGCGGTTGCTTGAAGCAGGCGGCAGTAGGTTGGGGCAGGGTGGAAATGAAAGGGTTGGTATGGAAAGGGTTTGTGTAATGAAAGGGAGTAATCGGCAAGCTATTTCTCGCCAGGTCGTCAATCATGTGCTGTGGGCACGTGAAACGGTAAATCAGGAAGACTGTCAAAACCGAATTGACGTAAAGGCCCTTACGGGTAGGGGGAACCTCGCAAAGTTGAGGCATGAAGTTGCCAGGATTGACCAGATCGTGGCCCAGATGCAAAAGCTGGCCCAGGTGACAAAAGAGGTGCCTAGCTTGAGCATTTACTTGACCCTTCACCAGCGTAGCGTAAGCGGATATGTGTTTTTGCGATGGCGTGGACGGTTTGGCAGAAATCGTCATATTGCTTGGAAGGAGGTTGCGACATTAACCAAGGATCTGACCCAAGAAATGCGGAGCTGGTGCGATGAAGTAAGCCGTAGGGCACTTCAATTAAATGAGGCCCACTTGCGTAGCCGCGAAATTCTCAAGGAGATTCGTGAAGATGTAGAGCGCACGCCACCACATATTTTTCAGCGATCTATCTTCTGAGAGGTAGACCGTTTCTCATGCCTTGTCGTGGTGCCCCAAGGCATGGTTTCATTTGCACCGAGGAGTTAATGATGCAGAATTTTTTTATGGGCAAGGGAAATCTGGCCAGCTCTCCTGAGCTGAAAGTGATCAATGGCGCAAATGGCGATTTCGAGGTTGCAACGATGCGTGTAATGTTTGCCCGTTGGGGGCGCGATAAGGAAACTGGTGAAACTGTCCAGGTCGGCGGATTCTGGCGTGAGGTCGAGATCTACGGTTACAAAGCCAGTGATGTGGCAAAGCATTTGCGCAAAGGCTCCCGTGTTTTGGTTATCGGTGAAGAGCGCGATTTCATGGCCAAAGATGAAAATGGTAATGAGGTGCAGGTCATCAAAATCATTGCAGAAGATGTGGGGCTGATTCTGACCAGGATTGAAAAAATCATATTTTCAGCACCGTCTGGTCGTGGTACGCAGGATCAGGCTCCTGCTCGCACTGAAGGTTAAATCAGGAGTTATACAGATGAACAAAATTGATCTGCCCTATACGGAAGAAACCGTAGTGCTTGATGATTCACGCTATTTCTTAGCGATTGAGCAGAGCTTGTCTCAGGAAGACGATGAAGCACCTGCTTTTATGTACCGGCGAAGCCGTCAGGGTCTTTCGTGCATTGGCCGGTGCGAGCAGCAGATTTCCGGGGAATGGGAAGCCCGACTCAATGTCATCTACGACGAAGAAAGCAACAGCGACGCATTGCTGATTGGTTCATTCGACAGCCGTGTGGATGCCATTGTTCACCTGTGGCAGCAGCGTGCCAATGCTGTTGTTACCGCCTAGGAAAGGATGCAGCAGCTCCTTGTGCATCGCTCGACTGGAAGCGGTCACTAGGGGCTGTAGCAAGGGCATGGTGCTTCCCGCAACTGGTGCATGTTGGTCATCCATCTGATTTTTTGTCAGAATCGCGCTTTCTTTTTTTGGTGGAGAAATTATGCGATTTTTTATGGATGTCCTGATTTTCTTATTTATCTCTATCTATGTTGTTTCTATGATTGGCTTAATTCCTATTAGCATATATGCGTTTATTTCAGATCAAAAGAAAAGGCGTTTATTTTTGAAAGATATTTCAGAGAAAATTTCTGTTGGAATTGATGTAGATGCAGAATTGGTGCGACAAATATCTAAAGTAAGAAATATTAAAGAAGGAGTCGCTGTTTCAATTATTAGAAAATTAATGGTTGAATCAAGACAAAAGGAAAATCATTATTTATATCTTGATTTATGTAAAAAACTTGAAGAAATAACACCGTATTCTGATTTTCCTCAAGATATTAGGTCTTCGCTTCTTAAAATAAAAGAAATTATTAGCAAATCAGGTGTTGAACATGATTCCCATATCATGGAACCTATTGTTAGTAATTTACTTAACTATATTGAATTAAAGCAAAATTATGCAAGAACCAAAAGAATAAATTTTTGCCTTAATATTTTGACCGTCATTTCATTTTTTGTTGGCGCGTGGGGTGTCTATTTATCCTTCAACACTCCTGATATCAATGAAATTCAAAATGCCGTGCAAAATGTTATGAACGAAAAAACCAACGATCTTCAACCGGAAATACTTGTAGAGCCTCCACGCTGATGAATAATCTATTCACCCCTGTTGCGATTACGCCTCCTGAGCTATTGCTCAAGGCGTGCTTCGATGGGCAGCGCTTGGGGCTACAGCTTTTGAATGTCCCAGGCTTGAAGCGTCCGCTGGCCGATTACGACGCCTGGTGGTGTGCATCCCGGCGGATGTGGATGCTGAACACCGCTGATGCCCACCAAGCGGGGCAGATCCTGGAGCAAGCCTACGCCGGGCAATTCGTAGATCTGCAGGAGGCAGAGGTTGTGCTGCGAGCTGCATGTTCGGCAGTAGATCCCGATTACTTTACGCAGTTGCTGGATGTGCAGGTTTTCCCTTTGGCCAGGGGCGATTTATCCAGGGGCAAATGGGCCGTGAGTTTTCAGTACGACCCTTTGTGTGTTCAGGCCATGCGTAGCCTGGATGGCTATTTTCACAAGCACGCCGCAGCGTGGCAGGTGCGGGCGGAGCCAGAGCAAATCCTGCAACGCTTGGCATCCAATGCTGGTGTCAAGGCAGAGTTTGTTTTTGTCCATGAGCAGCCGGTGGTTCTGGAGGAGCTATCCGCAACCAGTACGCAAGGCTCTCCAATTGTTGTCCCTGCGGCACCACCACCGGATGCCGGTGGCCAGGGCAATAAAGCCGAAGAGGGGAGAGGGTTCTTCTCCACAGAGCGGGAGCATGAGGCGCAACTGGCTTTTGACCAGGTCGCTTTGGCCAGCCTGGAAGCATCGGGGCTGCTGCGTGACTACCAGGCCCAGGGCGTCGCATCCATGCTGCGGCAATCTGGCGCTTGCATGGGCGATGACATGGGGCTGGGCAAAAGCCGTCAAACAGTGGTCGCTGCCCGGATTGCTGCGGGCCAGGGGCGTGTATTGATCGTGTGCCCAGCCTCTTTGCGGCTCAATTGGGAGCGGGAAATCAAGATGGTTTATCCGGCAGCCGTGGTGGGCATGGTCGGGGAAGACCGAATGGCCACGCTGCATGGATGTGACTGGGTTATTGGGAACTATGAGCGCATGGGCGGGCTTGTGCGAGAAACAGAATTGGCTTTTGTCGTCATGGCGGTCGATGAAGCGCACTACCTGAAGGAATACCAAAGCGGTCGAACACGCAATGTGTTCATGCTGGCGGCGCGTGTTAAGCGCTGCTATGTGGTCACGGGCACGCCGCTGCTCAACCGTGAGGTGGAAATGCACACTCTGTTGCGGATCACCGGGCACCAGCTGGGGCAGCTGACGCTGGCTGAGTTTCGTAAGTCCTATGCAGGCACACCGCAGAAGAGGGCGGCATTGGCTGAGGCAATCCAGGGTTGGATGATTCGCCGTAGCAAATCGGTACTCAAAGACCTAGGCGAAAAGACCCGCCAGCTGCGGTACATCTCCCCGGCAGAAGGTCTCGGGACGTACCAAGAAATTTATGGGGATATGACCCTCCAGGCCATGCCCAAGATCGTGCGCCTGCGCAAGGCGCTGGAGACCATGAAGATTCCATTTCTGGTCGAGACGATTCAAGCGCTGGGAGAAGACGACAAAATCATCGTGTTTTGCGAATACATGAGCACAGTGGACGTGCTCAAAGAAACTCTCAGCGCACTGGACATTGGGTGCGTCAGCCTGGTCGGTGCAGATACAGCCAAACGCCGTCAATCGGCTGTCGATACCTTTCAGGCAAACCCTGAGATCAAGGTATTCATTGGCACCACTATGGCCGCAGGCGTGGGCATCACGCTGACTGCCGCGAACATCGTGGCATTTGCATCGATGCCCTGGACGCCTGCATTGATGCGCCAAGCAGAGGACAGGGCTTACAGGCTTGGTCAGCAACGGGACGTGCTTGTCCTGGTGCCGATCATTCCAGGAACGATCGATGAAGGCGTCCTGGCCCTGCAAGACAACAAGCGCACCACGGAGGTGGAGGTGATTGAGGCGGCCAAGACGGCATTGCCTGACGAGCAACGGGCTGCGGTAGTGGCACTCCCTCAAGAGGCACAAGCTGAGGCTGGCCTGCTTTTGTAGCCGAGACGGAAAAGAAAAAGGCCCGGTTTGCACCGGGCCTTTTATCAGATGTCCCTAGGGGAGGCTTTCGCCCACAAGCCCTAGTGGCTCATGGACGCATGGTAATTCATGGTTATGACATTGTCAAAAAAACAACAAGAGGTTTTTTTGCCAAACGGGGGATTTTCTCAAAAAATAATATTCAGGAAGAAGGTGCTTTCCCTGATTACCAAAAAATGGTAACAAGAAGATTATTTAGGAAATCAAGGTATCCATAAGTGAGGTGTCTATGCTTTCCAAACGCTCTATTTTTCTGATAGCAATGGTACTCAGCTTGACTGGATGCAAGACAATAACCCAACGATCAACAGCTAAGTGGCCGTGGCTGACAGAAGAGGGCACATTTACGCTGTGTAAAGAAGATTCCAAGTGCAAAGAGCAGGATGTTTTACTTGCTTTTGGGATGGCCAGTAAGTTTTGCCGTGAGGTTCACAATTTTTATGAATCAAGAGGGCAGGCTGGCCTGGGAACGAAAGCAAGTGTTGGAATTGTAGGCACTTTGGCTGGGGCAGTTGTCGCACCATTGACACATGGTAGCGCGACTAAAGCTTGGGCAGGACTTTCTGGCGCTTCTAATGCCATGCAAACGCAAGTGGATGATGCTCTATCAAATGCTCTGGCTTTGAAACGTCAAGCAGCTATCGCCGATGCAGTTAAAACAGGAACTAATAAATTTTATGACCACGGTGACAATCCAACAAAGCAAGTCATTTCTGCAATCATGATGAGTAATGGATGCTGGCTGGCTTCCGGCAAAGCTGATCAAGAAGCGATACAAGCCTTGATCGGAGGAGGCGGCACTTCACAAGAAGAAGTCAATGAGTAACTTGATTGTAAATTGTTGATTTTTTCATCGACTATTCATAGAATAGACAGGTCATCGCTCGCAAGAGCAGTCTGAGTCGACTGAGCCTTTGAAGGTCGAACACCTCTGTGTAGGTCAAGGCACATTTTTAACCCCACGGGAACAACACATCCCGTCGGGGAATGTGTTGCCCCTCATCAGGAGCAACAATCATGTCTCAAACCCGCGCTTTTTCTTCGAAGAGCAAACCTTCCAGTGCCCAAGTCAACCCTCTCCCGGAGGCCGTTGATAGAAGGCTCCTGGTAAGTCTGATGCAACGCCTGAACGATCCTGTCGTTGCGCGTGTATTTGTCAGTAATGTTGAGGTAGATCCAGAACTGAAAATTCAGTTCTTCGGTGCTTATCTCAGCGCACAAGAAACCATCAAACGGTCGCAAATTCAGTATGCCAAGGCCCATGAGAAGGGGCTTGCCGCAGCTGCGTTGAAGCGACGATGCTGGGATTGTGTATGTGTATCCAGCAAGTTTTTCTTTCATTCTGTGGTCAGTGCTGCTCGGTGGCTGCATCAGGCAATGCTTGAGTATCAGCACCAACGCAAAACCAACTCGATGCCTGAAAAATCTACTTCTGCAAAGGTCATTATGCTTCCTAGCGCTTATAAAGCAACGGGAACAGATAACTAACCTGCAGATTTTCAACCAACCCACTTTCAAGCATTGCTTGGAGGTGGGTTTTTATTTGCTTGGAGTATTTATGAGAGATCTTGAATCATTCAATGGGACTTTGTTTTCTGGTAAAGAATTAAAGTCAATCGCAATAAATATAAAGCGTTTAATCGGCGGGTTAAGAGGCTTAGATAAATACCACCTCGCTCTCTCTGACAAGGAAGCCAGAGAGATCATCAATGCAATTGATGTGCTAAATAAAGCATCATCTCTCTTTGATAAGGCTGGAAAGGTGAAAACCAAGAAAGAAGCCGAACATAAAAAGAAAATTGATAAATGCATAGCTCTAGTCAAGGCAAGTCCATTTGGTCAAATAAATATTGTCGAAAAAATAGCTCTCTTTGAAGTCAGGAAGAATTCTTATTCTTTGGAAAGCTTGTATGGTAAGGCATTGAGCGCTTATCAGGCGAAATATATTATTGAGGAATGCTTTGTCGAAGAACTTAAATCTCTAGGTTATGATTTGGCATACCAAACCGGTGATATTGAATCCACTCTGAAACAGGCCTGGGAGAGATTTCAGGCCAGATTGCCTGACCTGGTACAAAAGCATGCTGCGGTCGCTGCACATGTTGAGGCACTGCTGGAGGAAAAGAGGCAACCAAGGTGACTGAGCAGTGGACGAAGGAGAGCAATCGAGGAGCAATTTCGTCCACTTCCCTCTGTAAACACTATCAAAACGCTGGACTAGCATCCAACTGTCAACTGTATTTGCATCATGCAAAAACCTTTGATAGTCTTGTAACCATGTAACGCCGAGAGGCACTACCAACGCATCTGAGTTCTTGAAAGGTGCCCGCAGATCCCCCAAGGGTCTGTGCAGAACATTTTTATCGCAACCCGGATGGGGATAGCACGCCCCATCCAGACCTTACGGTCGGCTTGGGCTTGTCTGTCTCTTTCCACCCTTTGGAAATTTGGAGATCGTCATGCAACAAGCTGCACAAAACCGTGAGTATTTCAACCTGCACGTCAACGGAATCGGTTATTTGAACCGGATCCGTTGGGTTAACGTCCAAGGCCGTGGCCGGCGCTCTGAGCCGTTTCTCGCGTGTAGCATTGCTGCATTACGAGGAGCGTCGGATGATGTGCAATACACGTACTTCGACCTGAAAGTGAGTGGCCAAGAAGCCATTGACTTGGTTGAAAGCCTGCAAGACGCAGTAAATCAGAGACGCAAAGTTCTGGTTTCCTTCCGTATTGCAGATATCTATGCTCATTCATATGAGCGCGAGGTTCGTGATCAAAACGGACGCCCCACTGGGAAACAGGAACAAGCGGCTCTCATTAAGGGTCGTCTGATTCTGATCAACTCCGTAAAGGTCGATGGGCAACTGGTTTACACGCGCCCTGAAACTGTCACCTCAGAAGCATCCCCTGAACCCCAGGATTATCAAGATGATGGTTATTCTGATTCCGGTAGCAGTGATGTGAAAGATGTGCCGCAGCAAATTTCTGCTGCACGACAAGCGCCGCAGCGCTCTAACCGTCAGTCTCCAGCACGCCACCCGGCTGCTGTCTACTGATCCAAGAAAACCCTTGATGCTTTGCATTCAAGGGTTTTCTTCTTTTATGTCATCTTGTTGCGAAGTTCATAAGAAACTGCGCTAACATCCGAAGATTCCAGTGTTTCACGGAGTCACTCAAACCGTGGTGCCAGCTTGCTGGAGCAGCACGTGAGCCTCTGAAACGTGCACGCCTTCGGGTTGAGGCACTTTGGATGGAGCACGCGCTCCCTCGTTGACGCACACCCGAAAGCGTGTGCCATCTCAATTGCTACAGTGGCCGGAACGCCTTGTAGCGCATCAAACCGTACACCCCTTGTGCTTGCACTTGGGGTGTTTTCTTAAGCCCTACCGGGATGCTGATCCCGAAGGCGCAGCTCCCGGTTACCTGGAGCATCCATGATTAAGCTCACTGACATTACCCTGCGGATCAAGAAAATCAAACAGGGTCGTTTCGGAGATTTCTGTGTTGCAGATCTCATCAGCGATATTGGCGAGTTCAAGGTGAAAGATCCTCTGCTTGATCAGTTCAATGATGGGGAATACACCGGCACTGCCTGGATCAGCGAGATCTACCTTGCTCAATACATCGCGTGGGGCAAAGCCATCACGGAAATCCGGGCACGGCTGCATGACCTTCAACTGAACAGCATGGGCGAATTACCGCCTGAAGCCGGGCCGAGTGAACCAGACCCTGCAGAGGAAGTGCCGGCCGCACGGCGGACGCAGCAGCCACAGCCTGCTGTCGCTCCAGCAGACACTGCAACTGCACATATTGCTGACTTGAAGCAGCGCCTGCAGGAGTTGGGGCGCAAGCCTAAAACCACTGCCACGGAGCCAAAAACTGAGACCCCTGACAAGGCCTACAAGGAGCTTTTTGGGGATCTATGGGCTGATATTACAAACCGTGCGCCTGTCAAATTTGACCCCACTGTGGATCGACTTGTTATCCGGCAACAGTCAGCTGCCATGCACAAACTCGGCTACGAGTTCAAACCTATTGAACAAACCTGGTATCCGGTTTGATTCACATGGCCCCGCAGTGGGCTGTTCCAGGCGAAGGGAAGGGCGCCTGGAACAGCGTGCTGCACGGGTTTGACGACCAGGGTGGCTGCAACCTGATGTGCAGCAGCTTTGCGATCTGGGGATCTTTGGCGGGTAGCTACGTCAACATCTGCCACGCGCCTTGTTTTGGCCAACTGAGCCTCTTGTGTTGGCCGGCATGTACCTCGTACAGCCTGAGGCACTGTAAACTATTCACGGAAGCCGATGGCTTCCCATAGCGGCTGCGGCACTTCGGCTGCTATGGGAAACCATCAGACCATTCAAGTATGGTTTCAAGCGCATTGAGCCTTGTGAATGCGTAGGCGCAGCACTGCTGCACCAGGCACACTTTCCCACCACTGCGGGCACAGCATGTCGTCCGCAGGACAGCGTGCCCGCTTCTTTTTTGGGAGGAGTAGACTATGGGCATGTCCATCAAATTGAACGTGTTTGAAGCACTGACCGAGGCTGGAGTCAAACCAGAAGCGGCGAGAGCTGTCGAACGTGAGATCGAAAGCGCCATCAAGAGTGGTCATGACGAAATTCGCGCCGAATGGCGTGAACAGCTTATGACCAAAACTGATGGTGCAGGACTTGAGACACGTCTGAACGCTCGTTTGAACGACCAGCTCCGCTGGATCATCACCACCCAAATAGCAGTAGTTGGACTTGCTGTTGCAGCGATGAAGTTACTGTAATTTTTCCACCCACTGCGGGCGCTACTGTCCGCAGGACGGTGTGCCCGCTTCTTTTTTGGGAGGAGTTTTTTTATGGGCACGCCTTTGCAATTTAGCATGTACCAAATTTTGGTGGAGCTGCAAGTTCCGCCGGAGAGGGCGCATGAGTTGAGCGAAGCTTATAATCGTGAACGGGAACAAGCCTTTAAGGAGGTTCAGGGCATGGTTGACAAGCAACTTCAATCCTACGTTACGCAAACTGAAGCCACCAAGGCTGAAGGACGTGTAGAAAAGGCTGTCCACGAACTACGTGGCGATGTTTTCTCTGCTCTTCATGAATTGCGTGGTGATGTCTCCTCTGCCATTCATGATCTTCGCGGAGATATGCTGAAGTCTTTTAACGATCTGCTGCGCTGGGTTATCGGCACGCAGGTTGCAGTCGCTGGGCTTGCTATCGCAGCAGTCAAGCTGCTGTAAATTCGTTAGAAAGAACAAGCCTTTAAGGAGGTTCAGGGCATGGTTGACAAGCAACTTCAACCCTATGTTACGCAAACTGAGGCCGTTAAGGCTGAGGGGCGGGTAGAAAAAGCCATCTACGGGCTTGAGACACGTCTGAACGCTCGCTTGAACGACCAGCTCCGCTGGATTACCACCACCCTAATAGCAGTAGTCGGGCTTGCTGTCGCAGCAATCAAGCTACTGTAATTTTTCCACCCACTGCGGGCGCTACTGTCCGCAGGACGGCGTGCCCGCTTCTTTTTTGGGAGGAGTAGACTATGGGCATGCCCATCAATCTCAACGTGTACGAAGCACTGACCGACGCTGGTGTGTCACCAGACAAGGCACGCGCTGTCGAGCGTCAATTGGAAAGTGCTATTCAGGCTGGTCATAGCGAAATTCGCGCTGAATGGCGCGAACAACTCATGACCAAGGCTGATGCAGCTTCTATGAAAGCGGAATTGAAAGCCGATCTTTCGGCTATCGAAACACGCTTGAATCAGCGTTTTAACGACCAGCTCCGCTGGATCATCACCACCCAAATAGCAGTAATCGGACTTGCTGTCGCAGCAATCAAGCTACTGTAATTTTTTTCTTTCACCCACTGGGGACAACCGTCCTCATGGGATGGCTGTCCCGTTTTTTTGGAGACAGCCATGTCATTAGCAACAACCCTGCTATCTCACTCCTGGGGCGAGGAGCAGCGCTTCAAATTTCATGCCACCTTCAATGCGTGGATGACGACTTGCCCGGAAGAGGACTATCTGCGCCTGATGCACCTGCGTGAGCAGGTTGCACCTGGGCAGGTTTGCTCCATCGTCACTTTGCTTCGGTCGTGCTTTGCAGATCCGGCGCTTTCGGCGGGACTTCCAGCGAGTCTGGTTCAACTAATGCAAGAACGGAATTTGCTGCAGGTATCTTCTGCCGCGCCATCTGGCGCAGTATAGGAAGAGCCTCTCTTGCATCAAGCTCCTCCAGGAGGTGGACGAGATCCACCTCCTGAGGGGGAGTACCTTCAATCACCTGGAATCGTTTTGCTTTAGTCATGCGTGGAGTGTCGCATGGTTTTCATTTTCCCGGATGGGGCGTTACCCATCTGGGTGGCCTCCATCCATTTTTCTGTTCAAGGAGAAATGTTATGACTCAATCTGCAATCGAAAAAATTGCTCCAGAGGATCTGCCTGATGCAGGTGTTGCCTATGGCTATCTGGCCAAGGTTTACTGCAATAGGGTGCTTCCATTGGATGTATATAAAAGTAATGCGGGGTTCTATATCGGAACATATTCTGAGGCTGGTCCATGCTCACGCGAATCAGTAGAGTATTTCCGCACCGAAACTGCTGCTCGTAAAGCGTTGGCTGCTACTCAATGGACGCAGCGACATGAACCCTAATTAGATGCCGTTCAAACAGCATCATTCTTAAAATAAACCAGCCTGAGTCAATCAGGCTGGTTTTCTTTATGGAGAATAGGCCATGGCCTTGATTTTTTCTCGATTGGCTCATAATTTTGTGAAAGCTGGCTATTACCCGACGGACTCTGTGACACTGGAGCGAATCATTGGCATGTTGAGTCTCCCTTCCAATGGGCATGTCCGTATGCTCGATCCGTGCTGCGGCGAGGGTTCTGCGTTAGCTGACATTCGTCAGGAGCTTACGAATGAAGCGGCACCAGGTACAACGACAACCACTGAAACATTTGGTGTAGAGCTGGATTCTGACCGCGCCTGGCAGGCAAAAAAACTGCTGGATCGCGCGTTGCATACCGATGTCCATGATGCTGTTGTGAAAGCTCGGAGCATGGGGCTGCTGTTTCTGAACCCACCATACGGTTTCGGTGTTGCAGATAAAGCTGGGCAACAAGGTCTGCAGGCTGGTTCTGAAAAAGCGGAGCGCCTGGAGCGAACCTTTCTACGCAAAACCGTGCCTTATCTGGCCTATGGCGGCGTGCTGGTCTATGTCGTGCCCCACTACGCCTTGGACGATGAAATTCGCTCCTACCTGGTGCGCAATTTTGAACGGTTGCAAGTGTTCATGGCCCCTGAGCGCCAATTCAAGCAATGCGTTGTCATTGGTATCCGCCGCAAACCGGCTTACCCGGCGAAGGGGGCACAGCAACCTCTCATCGATGCCCAGGCCTCGGAAGAGGGCGCACAGATGCTGCCGCAGATTTGGACGGATATCCCCTATGTCATTCCGGCTGCGCAAGGAGACCAGGAAGTGGACTTTCACGCCGTGCGGATCGATGAACTACAGCTGCGTGATGAGTTGGACAAGTACCGCCATGCAACCTTGTGGCATGGGTTGCACGGACATTTTTGCCAAACAAGTGGGGCTTGTCGGCCTCCACTGCGTGACTTGACGCAGTGGCACCAGGCCCTGGCCCTGGCCGCTGGCCAAGTGACTGGAAAGATCACATCGACCGGCGGCCGCATCTTCCTGATCAAGGGAGACACTTTCAAGCGCAAGGAGCGTCAGGTCACCGTGGAGTTCGATGACAAAGGCAATGCCAGTCAAACCACGGTCATGCTCGATCGCTTCGTTCCTGTGATCAATGCCATTGAGCTGACACCAGACCACCGGCGTGGGCAAATCGTCAAGATTGCCTGATTTTTCGGTGGACAGTCTCCAACCAGACCGGCATCAGCCGGTTTCCCATAGCCACCCACTTTGGCCAGGCTATGGGAAACCGTTTGAGCTATTCAAAAACGGCTTCTAGATGCACTGAGCCATGTAAGTGCGTCATGTCCTGAACAGGGCATTGGCATTTTTTTCTACCACCCGTGCGGGGCACTCCCGCATGGGGGAGTGCTTTGCAATTTTCAGACCTGAAAGAAAGAGAGCACTCTATGACAACACACTATTCTCGTGACCGTAATGGCCACACCGCAAAAACTTTGCATGATCTTGGCAATCAACGCGAATTGCTGATTAGCACTTCAAAAATGCACAGTGGCGAGTTGGTAACAAGGGCCTACGTGCATCGCGTTGAGGGACGCTCCCAAATCCACGTTATAGGATATGGCATTGATGGTGACTTCAGTCGAAAGATTATGTCATCGCGTCCTGCGCGAACCACGGTTAAGGTGGTGCAAGCCCAGCATGAAAAGAGTTTGGAGCAACTGGCGTTGATTCTGGAGGCCGTCCAAGCCCACTATGCAGCCCAGGCTGCCCAGCAGGCAACAGCCCATGCCTAACTCTGGCTTGCTTCGCATCGAAGGTTTTGCTGACCTTTGGGTCGATGCCTGCCTGCGCAGTGATGAAGGCGATCTTGTTTTCCTGTCGTTCTATGGCCGTGATGCTTCTGCTTTGCAATTCATCTCCGCATTGGAGCTGGGTCGGCAAACAGGAGGAATCACGGATTTCACCATGGTCGATGCTGCCGGTAAGCGCCAGTTGGTCTATGCAGGCTCAGTCGACAGATTGAGCAAGCATTCTGGCCGCCTGCCCAAGCAAAACATCTTTGGCCCACTCACTCACCTTTGGGTTTACGACAAACGCTTGCAGGAGGTCGATAAGGTCAACCGTATCGGTTGGATCATTACCGATGATGCGCCCGAGCAAGAAATTGAACAGCGCGTCTGGGAGATGGCAAAGCGCCTCTCTCCTGTCGCTTTGCTTGATGCCTGGTGCTCTCCTCTCATGGCCTGGTGCCGTGAAAAGCAGGCGATCTCCGAGCTTGGCCAGGGCCGTTATCCGCGCTTTGGCATGGTTCGTGCCGTGAGGGTCAGTATCACTGACCACTTTCTTCTTTTTGTCAGCCAGTCCGTCCGGGACGGCACGCTACAAGCATGACCTTGCGCCAAGCCGACAAGGCTTGGTCTTTTTTCAACTACGCGCTCGCCCCTGGGGTGAGCGCGTTTTTTTATTTCAAAACACTATGCAAGTAATTGATTCCACCCCAACTGCCACTACAACGGCGGCCCCCATAGAAACCACCTCGACACCCGTGGAGGTGATGGGTATTGAAGGCGATGACTACCTGGCGGAGGTCATTAGCGAAACGATCCCTTTGGGTGAGTTTGTGCGTGAATTTGGCCAGGGGCTGCTGGAGCAGGTGCGTGCCCAGCATCCCCCCGTGTACCAGCCTGAAATTGACCGTGTGACGCCGCCGTGGCAAGCACGGATGCAGCTCATGGAGCGACTCAAGCGCAAGCCCTTTGAACAACAGGCAGAGGCCGTGCAGGCCATCGTGAAGCTCCTGAATGACAAAGATCAGCCAGCAGCTGTGCTGAACGCAGAAATGGGTACGGGCAAGACCATGATGGCCATCTGTGCTGCTGCCGCTATGCAGCAAGCGCACCCGCGCACTTTGGTGATTTCTCCGCCGCACTTGGTTTACAAGTGGCGGCGAGAAATTTTGGAAACGGTGCCCAATGCCCGCGTATGGGTTCTGAATGGCCCCGACACATTACGGAAGCTCCTGGTCTTGCGCCAGCGTTTGGGTATCAAATCTGAGGTGCCAGAGTTTTTCGTGCTGGGCCGTGTGCGGATGCGGATGGGCTTTCACTGGAAGCCTGTGGTTGCCAAGCGTACCTTGCTTGTCGGTGGACAGCGGTTTGAAGCTGCCTGCTGCCCTGACTGCATGCGACCGATGGAGTCGGGGGCAGATGATGGCGGCGAGACGCTGCCAATGTCCATCGAGCTGGCTAACACCATTCTTTCTGACCGCCGGCGCAAATGCCAGCACTGCGGTTCGGCCATGTGGACGTTAATTCGCAGCGGTCGGCCTATCAACTCGATGTATGACCTGGTACTCGGCGCCCTGCAGCAACTTCCTACCATAGGCCCAGCCACTGCCAAGCGTTTGCTCCAGACGTTTGGAGAAAAAACGCTGGCCGCCATGTTGGAGGACAACATCTATGAGTTTGTGAACCTGATGGACGAAAACGGCAACCTGGTGTTCAGCGACCGCCAAGCTGCACGCATGGAGCGTTCATTGGCCACGTTTGAGTTCTCGGTTGGGCAAGGAGGTTATCAGCCCACCGAGTTCATCAAGCGCCAACTACCCAAAGGCTACTTTGGTTTGCTGGTGGTCGATGAAGGCCATGAATACAAAAACCAGGGATCTGCCCAAGGGCAGGCTATGGGAGTGCTTGCCAGTCAATGCCAGAAAGTGCTGCTACTAACCGGAACGCTAATGGGCGGGTATGCCGACGATCTATTTCACCTTCTTTGGCGGATGGATCCAGGCAGTTTGCTTCGGGATGGTTTTCAACCTTCCAGGACTGGCTCTATGGCCGGTGCAACAATGGCTTTCATGCGCCAGCATGGGGTGCTGCGGGACGTGTATAAGGAATCTGCAACCTCGTCACACCGTACCGCCAATGGGAAGAGCCTGACAGTTCGTACCAGTAAAGCTCCCGGGTTCGGCCCTTTGGGCATCTTGCGCTACGTGCTGCCCATTACCGTATTCCTCAAATTGAAGGATATCGGGCAGAACGTCTTGCCGTCCTACGATGAAACCTTTATTGAGGTGGCGATGCAGGATGACCAGGCCGAGGCCTATAAAGCGATGTCGTCCCACCTGGTTATGCTCCTGAAGCAGGCCCTGGCCATGAAGGACAGCACCTTGCTCGGGGTCGTGATGAATGTGCTGCTGGCGTGGCCCGACACATGCTTTCGATCTGAAACTGTCCGGCATCCACGTACCAAAGCCGTCTTGCATATGCAGTTGGCCATGTTCGGGGATACCGAATGCACACCAAAGGAAAAGAAGCTCATCGAGCTGTGCGCAGATGAAAAAGCCCTGGGCCGCAAGGTGTTGGCCTACTCGATCTATTCGGGGACCAGAGATACCACTGCACGGCTGAAGGCATTGCTGGAGGCCAGAGGTTTCAAGGTTGGTGTTCTGCGTGCAACCGTAGATGCGTCCAAACGGGAGGACTGGGTGGCTGAACAGGTCGATCGCGGCATCGACGTGCTCATCACGAATCCTGAATTGGTCAAAACAGGGTTGGATTTGCTGGACTTCCCAACCATCGTGTTCATGCAGTCGGGGTTCAATGTCTACACCGTGCAGCAGGCCGCTCGTCGTTCCTGGCGCATTGGGCAAAAGCATGATGTGCGTGTGATCTTCCTGGGCTATGCCGGGACTACTCAAATGGATTGCCTGAAGCTAATGGGCAAGAAAATTGCAGTATCTCAATCTACTTCTGGTGATATGCCAGAAAGTGGCCTTGACGTTCTCAACGACAATGAAGGAGAGAGTATTGAAATGGCCCTCGCCAGAGAGTTAATATCAAACTAATCAATTCTTTATTGATACAACCCTGCAAAGCCCTACCAGATTCTGGTAGGGCTTTTTTTATTCATTTTGGATGATACATATTATTTGAATGCCTGTATGATTGAAAATATTAAGCTATCTGATGCACTTGAAATTTATAAAAACAAAGTCTCTATTCTTAAAAAAGGACTGAACCAGGAAAAATTCCGGTTGCAGCAGCTATCGCGCTCTGCCCTTGGGGAGATGCTGGTCAATGACATTACAAGCGTCCACGTCGCCACATACCGCGATGAGCGCCTGGCCAGCCTGAACCCTCGCACAAACAAACCGTTGTCTCCAGCAACAGTGCGGCTGGAGATGAGTCTGCTGTCCAATGTGTTTGACATTGCCCGCATCGAGTGGGGCTACTGCGAAGGCAATCCCGTCAAAAATGTACGCAAGCCCAAGACGCCTCCAGGGCGTGACCGCCGGTTGACGGCCCGCGAAGAGCGGCTGATCCACCGTTATTGCCATGCGCACAGCAATCGGGAGCTGCTGAGTATTGTGGTCTTTGCGGTCGAGACCGCTATGCGCCAGGGGGAAATTTTGCAGCTGCGCTGGGAGGACGTGAACCTCAGCCAGCGCGTGGCCATACTCCATGACACGAAAAACGGCACACGGCGGGATGTGCCTTTATCGCTCCAGGCCCGCGATATGCTGCTACGCCTTGGGCCAATGGCCAGCGGCAGGGTGTTCGGGTACACAAGCAACGGTATCAAGAGTTCCTGGCGGTTCATGGTGCAAAAGCTGGGCATTGAGAACCTGCATTTTCATGACTTGCGACACGAAGCCGTTTCCCGCCTGTTCGAGAAGGGCACCCTGGACATGATGGAAATCTCGGCGATCAGTGGGCATAAGTCCCTGGCCATGCTCAAGCGGTACACGCACCTGAAGGCACAAAAGCTGGTGCGCAAGCTGGAGGCCCCAAAGAACCAAGCCAGAGCGGCCGTCCTGAACTGCATCGTGCCTTACCCCGCCGAGGTCATCAAAAAAGCATGTGGCAGCGTGTCCGTGCGCTTGCTGGACTTCGCCGGTGTCCAGGCCGATGGCTACGATCTGCCTGCGGCCCTGGAGCTGGCGCAGAGCAGGCTGCTCAAAACGATCATCCTGAGCATCAAGCATGGGCGTCCATTGCCCGCACCTGACCAGTATCTTGAGATGATCCCGCAGGACAGAATTGTGCTGATTGACCCTTTATCAGAGGATGATGCCGACATGCTTGAGCTGTCAGTTTGATACAAAATTTTAAAAAAAGTGTCAATGAAAGCTATAGAAAAGAGAGAGTTTTCATTGGCTTTGGAAATTTTACAGGGTTGCGGCATGGCTGCTTTCTTGATTGTTTTGCCAATCCGGGGTGTGGAAGAAGGGGCTGGTGGCGGGAGACTTGTCGAT
>Ga0206117_100768_pt1 | contig 24876 bp, 24 predicted proteins | sample 3A5Ametagenome_FD_177997 | JGI IMG/M metagenome (GOLD analysis project Ga0206117, IMG submission 177997) | Enriched microbial communities from leaf-cutter ant dump, University of Wisconsin, Madison, United States - 3A5A | ecosystem: Environmental > Terrestrial > Nest > Insects nest > Nest dump... | reverse complement strand
AGTTTCGCCGCTCGCTCTATTTTGTCCGGGATTTGGTCGCTGGAGAAGTCATTACGGAGGATGCGGTTCGTAGCGTTCGCCCCGGCTTTGGTCTGGCGCCTAAATTGCTTGGTAGCATCCTGGGTCGTCGGACAACGCGAGCGATTGAAAAAAATACCCCGGTGACGCCAAGTTCCTTTGAGTGAACCCTACAGCTTATGCCGAAGTTCGATAGTTGCTCCTGCCAGGAGCCAAGCAAAGTGAGGAGCCGCATGCGTCTGGGGGCCATTGTGATCGGTCTGGGTCGGATTGGTCTGACGTCGGACTTGAGCATGAGTGCGGATACGTCTGTCTATAGTCATACCCGGGCGTTTTCCCAACACTCGAGCTTTCACCTTCTAGGAGGCACGGATGTCGATAGCGATCGTTGTCAGGATATGACACGTGAATATGGATGTCCAACCTTTGCGTCCCTGCCGGAACTTTTGGCTGAGACCGAGCCGCAAGTGGTGGCGATTGCGACGCCTACGGAGTCTCATTCATCTACTCTTTTTGAAGTGCTAAAGCGTAGCCGTCCCAAGGCTATTTTGTGTGAAAAGCCCCTTTCGAGTGACATTCACGAGGCCCGTGAAATGGTGGTCGCTTGCCAAGAGGCCGGCTGCCATTTGTTTGTCAATTACATCCGTCGCGCCGATATCTCGGTACAGGAAGTTCGGCGGCGCATTTTGGCGGGTGAGATCGCCACACCGCTCAAAGGGGTGGTATGGTATTCCAAGGGACTCTTTCACAACGGCTCCCATTTTTTCGATCTCATGCGGTTCTGGTTGGGCGAATTAGTTGCGTTCGATATCGTTGATAAGGGCAGGAACTGGGAAGGGGATCCTGAGCCGGATTTGTCTCTCCGCTTCTCACGAGGCCGTATACAGTTTCTGGCGGCCCGGGAGGAGGATTACTCTCACTATACCGCAGAACTGGTATCGTCGTCTGGTCGTTTGCAATACGATTTAGGCGGCTGGAAGGTTATTTGGCAGCCGGTTTTGGAGAGCGCGGAAAATGCCGGTTATATGGTTCTCGACCGCGTTGAACACGAAATCCCCAACAGGTTGGCACGCATCCAGTGGCACGTTGCCGACGAATTGGCTAAGGTATTGAGTGGGAAAATGCATCACTGCCTATGCACGGGGCAAGAAGCTCTGGATGCCCTTGAAAACCTCACCACGATAAAGAACGCCTTATGAGCACACATGATACTATTGGGAAGCTGGCCCTTCTCGGCGGTCAAAAGGTCATAGAGCGTACCTTCGTGCGCTATAACCCCATCGGGCAAGAAGAGGTAGCCGCTGCGAGGGCGGTCGTGGAGAGCGGCGTGCTTTCGCAGTTCATCGGCGCCTGGGGAGCAGATTTCCTGGGGGGGCCGAAGGTGCGCGAGTTTGAACGTCGTTGCGAAGCGCAATTTGGCGTCAAGCATGCTGTAACAGTCAATTCTTGGACTTCCGGGCTGATTGCCGCTGTCGGTGCGCTTAATATCGAGCCAGGTGATGAGATCATCGTCTCGCCCTTCACAATGTGTGCCAGTGCCACTGCAATCTTGCATTGGAATGCCATTCCGGTCTTCGCGGATATAGAGTCGGACATGTTTTGTCTGGATCCCAGCTCTGTGGAAGCCAACATTACGCCGCACACGAAGGCAATCATGGCCGTTGATATCTTCGGGCAATCCGCAGATATGGGAGCGCTGATGGAGATCGCCAAGCGCTATGGCCTCAAGGTGATCAGCGATACGGCACAGGCTCCGGGTGCTAAATACAACGATAAGTACGCTGGTACACTTTCCCATGTCGGAGGCTACAGCCTCAATTATCATAAGCATATTCACACCGGGGAAGGTGGAATTCTCGTGACGGACGACGACGTTATTGCTGATCGTCTGCGCTTGATTCGCAATCACGCCGAGGCCGTTGTAGGACCGATGGGCGAAGTCAATCTGGCCAACATGATCGGATATAATTTCCGCTTGGGGGAAATTGAGTGTGCTATTGGCCTGAGCCAGCTAAACAAGCTGGATGCCCTGATAGAGAGGCGCCAAAGCATAGCAGAGCGGTTGAACGTGGGCCTTGCTCCCTTGGCTGGGCTTAAGACCCCGAGGGTTCGTGACAAATGCACTCACGTTTACTATGTTTACCCAATGGTGTTGGACATTGCCCTGCTGGGCATCTCGCGCGCGCGTATTGTGGAGGCCTTGGTCGCCGAGGGTGTTACGGGACTGGCTCCTGGATATGTGAATGTGCACATGTTGCCGATGTACCAGAAGAAGATTGCGTACGGCTCTGCTGGCTTCCCTTGGTCATCCGACATTTGCAGGCGCGACGTCAGCTATGCCCATGGGATATGCCCGGTTGCAGAAGAGCTGCATGAATCCACTTTCCTCGGTTTTGCTATGTGTCTGCATGATCTTGCTGAGGCCGACGTAGATTTGATAGTTGCAGCGTTTCACAAGGTCTGGGCTAATTTGGAGGCCCTAAAGTGATTTATCGCCTCGACGAGGCCTACCATGTAAGGTCGTTTCGCCAGTCCGACCTCGATGGGCCATACATTTCCTGGTTTGAAGATCAGGAGGTTTGTCGCTACAACTCTCATGGGAAGTATCCGAGAACACGCGAGTATTTTCAGAGTTTTTACAATTCTCTTAATGCCGGCGACAAGATGGTCTGGGCAATATGCCATGATCAGGATGGGCATATCGGCAACATCAGCCTACAGGGAATCTCGCCGATCAATCGGCACGCTGAGTTTGCTATATTGCTGGGAGACCGTCGGCATTGGCATCGTGGCGTCAGTAAGATGGCTGGCCAGTGCATCATTGAGCATGGATTGAATAAGCTCAACCTTGTCCGGATATTTTGTGGCACTGCCGAGAATAACATAGGCATGCGGAAGTTGGCGCATTCACTCGGCTTTCAGGAAGAAGGGCGAAGACAAGCCCACCTTTTCCTGGAAGGTCAATGGGTCGACGTAATCGAGTACGGGCTTTTGCGGGCCGGCTTTCGCTCAGGAGTGCTGGGTTAATGCGTTGCGTAGTTAGCCATGATGCCGGCGGTGCAGAGATGCTGGCTAGTTACCTGGCACGAGACGGAGGAGAGTGGGCGACCGTTCTGGCAGGGCCCGCGGAGAGGATTTTTCGCCAGCGGCTTTCTGCATTGAACATAATGTCCCTTGATGAGGCGATCGAGCAGAGCGATGAAGTTTTGACCGGCTCTGGTTGGCAATCGGACTTGGAATGGTCGGCCATAGCACGCGCCAAGGCGCTTGGAAAAAGAGTGGTCACCTATCTGGATCATTGGGTGAACTACCGTGAACGTTTTTCAAGAGGTGGAGTCGAGCATTTGCCTGACGCCATCTGGGTTGGCGATGATTACGGGTTGGAGCGTGCAAGGAAAGTCTTTCCGGAAATCGATGTGGGCTTCGTTGCCAACCCCTACTTCGAGGATATCCGGGATGAAATGGCGCAATATGTAAATACAAATCGATCCAGGACCTCAACCGAGGGACTGCACGTTCTTTTTATTGCCGAACCGATCAGTGAGCACGCCAAAAAGGCTCATAATAATCCCCGACATTGGGGATATACAGAGTTCGATGCCTTGCGTTTCCTCTTTTCGAAATTGGACCAACTTGGGGGGGACATTGTATCGCTCACCATCCGCCCCCACCCAGCGGAATTGCCGGGAAAATATGACAAAATCTCAACGGAGATCGATATCGGAGCAAGGATTGGTGGAACGAAACCGCTGATACAGGAGATCATGCAGGCCGACGTGGTTGTGGGCTGCGCTTCGATGGCCATGATAGTGGGGTTGCTTGCCGGTAAGAGGGTAGTCTGTGCCATTCCTCCGGGTGGGCAAGTTTGCCCACTGCCCCATCGTGAGATTGAACACCTAGCACTTGGTACAGGCTTTGGGGAATAGTGGATAATGCCATTGATTGGTTTGTTGGCTAAGTGTACCCGCTTTCTCAGAAGCTGGCATCAGAACGATCGGGCGAGAGATTTCATTTGTCACAATCAGCGTATCTTCACGGCTTCTGGTGATGAGAGACGCGGCGATGGTATCGTCTTGATGGAACTGAACGATATGGCGTCGAGCCATATCGCTTACTCCTATCTGTCCAACGTGTTAGCCGATGTGTCGCACAGCCGGATTTGGGCATACTATCCCCGCACCTTGGATGGACGGCTACAGAGCTTTTTCTTCAAGTTGCGAGCACGGCTTCGCCGGGGCGTGTTTGGGATATACTCCTCCTTTGGGGTATCTAAGTTCATTGCAATCCACCCTAGCCAGGCCCAACGCGACCGTGCCGAGAGCTTGCTTGAGGGATTATTGCCCCAATTGGTCAGTAAGGAGGCGCTCGAGAACGTTCAGATCGATGGTGTATGGATCGGCGACCTGATTTATGACACCTATCTTCGGCGGTTTCATCGTCCTACTGTGGATTTACGCTGCCCCGAGTTCATCGGCTTTCTCCGTGAATCGGTCGAATTATTCGTTTATTGGCATGATTTTTTCCGCAACCATGATGTGCGTGGCATTAACGTTAGTCATTGCGTGTATAATTTGGCGATGCCTTTGCGCATCGCTATTCAGAACGCTGTTCCTGCCTTTCAATCCAGCGCGACACACATTTATCGACTGAACAAGGATAACTATTTCGCTTACAACGATTTCCACTGCTTTCCGCAACGCTTCGCCAAGCTGCCTGCGGAAGTCCAGGAAAGAGGACTCAAGGAGGCGAAGCAAAGGATCGACCGCCGGTTTGCCGGCGAGGTCGGTGTGGATATGTCCTATTCAACAAAATCTGCTTATGGCGCGGCCCGTCATAAGCGGTTGTTGGCAACTTCTTCGCGTAAGAAAATACTGATTGCTACCCACTGCTTTTTCGACAGCCCGCATAGTTACGGCAAGAACGTTTTTCCTGATTTTTATGAATGGCTGTCTTTCCTCGGTTCAATTTCCGAGCAGACCGACTACGACTGGTATATCAAGACGCATCCAGATTACCTTCCTGGCACGAAGCAAATCATTGACGATTTCATTCGGCGTTTCCCGCGTTTTTCTCTGCTGCCATCCGATGCATCTCATCTACAGATCGTGGGAGAGGGCATCGATTTCGCCTTGACGGTTTATGGAACTATTGGTTTCGAATATGCGGCCCTCGGTATCCCGGTAATAAATAATTCCCCGAACAATCCGCATGTAGCCTATGGTTTCAATCTGCATGCAAAGAGTGTTCATGAATATCGTCAGCTTCTTATGGGGTTGAATAATTTGAATTTTACTATAAATAAGAAAGATGTTCTTCAGTATTATTTTATGAGGTATATTTTCAATACGAATAATTTGTTTTTTGACGATTATGATGCCGTCATAAAAGAATTGGGTGGATATCGTGAACAATTTCAACCCCCAATTTATACTCAATGGCTCATCGCATGGTCGCCTGAGAAACATGAGTTGATCCGATCGGGCCTGAAGAATTTCATCGAATCTCAAGATTTTCGTATGGATTACACGCATTTGGGCCGAGAGTTTGCCCTTGCGCAGAAGGAGGATGCGGCGTGATCGCAGTGATATTGGCCGGCGGCCTCGGTACGCGGATCTCAGAGGAAACTCATCTTCGCCCCAAGCCCATGATTGAAATCGGTGGCAAGCCGCTACTCTGGCATATCATGAAGACTTATTCGGCCCATGGTGTGAATGACTTCATTATCTGCTGCGGTTACAAAGGCTATTTGATCAAGGAGTATTTCGCGAATTACTTCCTGCACATGTCGGACGTTACCTTCGATATGGAAAGCAATGAGATGAAAGTTCATCAACGCAAGGCAGAGCCATGGCGGGTGACCTTGGTGGACACGGGCGATGATACAATGACGGGCGGCCGCCTCAAAAAGGTGGCCGAATACCTAAAAAATGAACAGTCTTTTTGCTTCACCTATGGTGATGGCCTTTCCGACGTCGACCTCTCCAAGGAAATTGCCTTTCATCGGCAGCATGGCAAGTTGGCTACCGTGATCGCCGTGCAGCCTCCCGGACGTTACGGTGCACTGCGCATGGAAGGTGAGCGCGTGTCGGGTTTTACTGAGAAACCACGCGGTGATGGCGCACTGATTAATGGTGGTTTTTTCGTACTGTCCCCGAAGTGTATTGATCTGATCGCAGAAGATCGAACGAGTTGGGAAGGGGAGCCTCTGAAGCGGCTTGCGGAGGAGGGCCAGCTGATGGCTTTCCAACATGAAGGATTTTGGCAGCCCATGGATACTTTGCGTGAGAAAAATCTGCTCGAGGATCTCTGGGCATCAGGAAAGGCTCCGTGGAAAGTCTGGCAATGAATAGGCAATTCTGGCGAGGCAAGAAGGTCTTCCTGACCGGGCACACAGGCTTCAAGGGCGGCTGGCTTGCCCTGTGGCTTTCGGATATGGGAGCGGAAGTTCATGGTTACGCTTTGCAACCCCTCGCTGATCCATGCTTCTTTGAGGTGGCCGACGTCGAGAGGCGCATTTTGCGCAGCACTATCGCTGACATTCGCGACGCTACGCACCTCGCGGAGGCTATGTTGCAGGCTGCGCCCGATGTCGTATTTCACCTGGCAGCACAGCCATTGGTGCGGTATTCCTATAAGGCCCCGGTGGAAACGTACGCAGTCAATGTCATGGGGACGGTCAATCTTCTGGAGGCCGTGCGGCAATGCTCAAGCGTTCGCGCCGTCGTCAATGTGACCACCGACAAGTGCTACGAGAACAGGGATTGGGTTTGGGGATACAGAGAACATGAGGCTATGGGTGGCTATGACCCCTATTCGAGCAGCAAAGCTTGCTCGGAGCTTGTGACCGCTGCTTATCGGAATTCGTTTTTTGCTGGCCATGGGATCGAGGTTGCCACTGCCCGTGCAGGAAATGTTATAGGCGGTGGCGATTGGGCGGCCGATCGTTTGGTTCCAGACTTTCTGCGGGCATTGGATGCCGGTGACGAACTATCGATTCGTTCGCCATCCGCAACGCGTCCATGGCAGCATGTCTTAGAGCCCTTGTCCGGTTACCTGACCTTGGCTGAGCGTCTCTCCAACGGGGAGAAGACTGTGGCTGAGGCTTGGAACTTCGGTCCGGATGAGATGGACGCGCGCCCTGTCAGTTGGATCGTGGAGTATCTCTGCGGGCAGGTTGCCGGGTTATCTTGGCGGTGCGACACTGAAATCCAACCGCATGAAGCCGCTAGTTTGAGATTGGATAGTTCCAAAGCAAAGAGCCTTCTAGGTTGGCGGCCGCGCTGGAATCTGGCATCGGCGCTGAACATGACCCTGGATTGGCATCAAGCTTGGAAAGGGGCGCAAGACATGACTGCTTTGAGCCTAGCCCAAATTCACCGATATGAAGCGACCGAAGCCTACGCATGAGCTCGTACTTCGATATATCTGAGACGCCGATAGCCGATCTTGTTCTGCTCCGCCGCAAGCTGCTGGGAGATAGCCGCGGTTATCTTGAGAGATTTTTTTGCCAGGGCGACTTGAAAGGTCTTCTCAAGGGTAGGTCCATTGTCCAGATGAATCATACGCTGACCGTGGCAAGAGGAACGGTGCGCGGTCTGCATTACCAAATGCCGCCCCATGCAGAAATAAAGTTTGTTTCCTGCATCAGGGGAGAGGTATTCGATGTTGCGGTTGATCTTCGTCGCGAATCCTCGACTTTCCTGATGTGGCACGCGGAAATATTGAGCGCCGACAACCACAGGACCATTGTAATTCCGGAAGGGTTCGCTCATGGCTTTCAGGCCCTGAGCGATGAATGCGAAATGGTATATCTACACACCGAGGCATATCAGCCTTCGGCGGAGCGGGGATTAAGCGCTGTCGATCCGAAACTGTCGATTCAATGGCCTCTGCCGGTCAGTAATCAATCCCCGCGCGATTTGGCCCATTCGCTGATTGACGGGACCTTCGAGGGGGTAGCGCTGTGAAGTGCAGGCACTGTGGAAGCCATTTGCAGTTATCCTTGGTCGACTTGGGCAGCGCGCCGCCGTCCAATGCCTATTTGACGGATACATCCCTACATGCTCCGGAAAAATGGTTTCCTCTGAAAGTGTTGGTATGTGAGCAGTGCTGGTTGGTCCAAACCGAAGACTTCGCTAGTGCCGACGAGTTGTTCGACGCGGAGTATGCCTATTTCAGCGGCTTTTCCAGCAGTTGGCTGAGACATTCCGAACGCTACGTCACCGATATGGTGGCTCGCTTCGAACTTGGGGCGAGCCATCATGTGGTCGAAGTCGCAGCCAACGACGGGTACCTGCTGCAATATGTAATGGCACGCGGTATTCCCTGCACCGGCGTGGAGCCAACGGCCAGCACCGCGGCCGCTGCGCGCTCCAAGGGAATTCCTGTCGTTGAAGAATTTTTCGGCGTATCGCTGGCCAAGGCGATGGTCGCAAAAGGCAGGAGTGCTGATCTAACGACCGCAAACAATGTATTGGCCCATGTGCCCGACATCAACGACTTTGTCGCCGGTTTCACCTATTTGCTAAATCCCCAAGGCGTATCGACTTTTGAGTTCCCGCACCTGCTGAGATTGATTGTGGAGAACCAATTCGATACGATCTATCATGAGCACTTCTCCTATCTCTCACTCTCGACGGTGGAAAAGGTGTTCGAGCACAACGGCCTTTCCATTTTCGACGTAGAGGAACTCAATACCCACGGCGGTAGTTTGCGAGTCTACGCCCAACGCCGGGATACGGGTTCCCGACCCCGTAGTGTGAGGGTCGACGAGCTGTTGCAAAGGGAAGCGCAACTGGGTGTGCTAAAGGCGGAATTTTACAACCAATTCCAAGTCCGAACTAATGACCTCAAGGATGGGTTCCTCGATTTTCTCTTGCAGGCGCGTCGCGCCGGCAAGCAGGTCGCGGCGTACGGCGCTGCAGCCAAAGGCAATACCCTGATGAATTATGCCGGCATCCGCCCTGATCTCATTACCTTCGTCGCGGACAAGAGCCCTGCGAAGCAAGGGAAATTCATGCCTGGTAGCCGCATTCCCATTGTGGGTGAACACGTTCTGTCCGTAGCCAAACCGGACTATATCGTCATCCTGCCCTGGAATCTCAAAGAGGAGATTGCGGCGCAACTCGACTATACGAGTGCATGGGAGGCTCAGTTTGTTACGGCGGTACCAGAATTGCGAATCTTCCGATGAGAATTGCAGTCACTGGAGCCTCCGGATTTATCGGCAGGCACGTATTAGCCCAACTTGGGACAAGAAACGTATCTATAACCGCTGTGATCGGGACAGGAGGGAAAATAGATGCAACGGCGCCTGCCGATAATATCGTACAACTGGATATTCATGAAGTAGATTCTGGGGCCTATGAACTTCTCGGTCGTCCCGACGTTTTGATTCATTTGGCTTGGAGCGGTTTGCCAAATTACGATTCGCTGCATCACTTTGAACGGGAACTGCCAGGTCACTATCGCTTTCTGCGCCAATTGATCGATGCGGGCTTACCCAGTCTGGTGGTTGCTGGTACCTGTTTTGAATATGGGATGCAGTCTGGGGGACTCTCGGAATCACTTGAGCCGTGCCCTTCTAATCCCTATGGCTACGCGAAGGATGCATTGCGGCGGCAGCTTACTTATCTACAGCGCCAAACGCCCTTCCGGATGGCATGGGCTCGGCTGTTTTATCTCTATGGTTCCGGACAGAACGGTGGTTCTCTATGGTCGCAGCTCAAGGTGGCAGCCGAACGGGGTGATGCTCAGTTCAATATGTCCGGTGGAGAGCAACTAAGAGATTACCTGCCGGTGGAAAAGGCGGCCGAATATTTGGTTGCTTTGGCTTTGTTGCAACAAAGTGTCGGTGTGATTAACCTGTGCTCTGGAGTGCCACTCTCAGTTCGCTCATTGGTAGAGGGGTGGATATTGGTAAATGGATGGAGCATCAAGCCCAACTTGGGATACTATTCTTATCCTAGCTACGAACCGATGGCCTTTTGGGGGGATGCATTAAAGCTGCATAGCCTATTGGAGATAATATGAAACAATACAAGTTGCTCTATTGGGCTGATCAACTTCCTGTTTTTCAAAACCGGATGTTTCCGAGTTCTGAGGAAGCAAGAGATTGCGTCAAAGGTGACATCTCGTTGGTACGGGATTTAGAAACTGGTTTGATATTCAATCAGGCCTTCACCCCCGAACTTTTGGAATACGATGACCGCTATCAGAACGAACAGGCGCTGAGTTCAGCATTTCGCCAGCATTTGAATGACGTAATGTCTATTGTCGATGCCCAGTTGCGGGGATGCTCGTTGATAGAGGTGGGCTGTGGAAAAGGCACCTTTCTGGAGTTGCTCTCGGATAAGGGGTATGTGGTAACTGGACTTGATCCAGCTTACGAAGGCGATAACCCAAAAGTACTCAAGAAGTATTTCTCTCCTCAGGTCGGCATTAATGCTGATGCGATAATCTTACGGCATGTCCTTGAGCACATAAGAGACCCCTATAGTTTTCTGCTGAACATTAAAACTTCCAATGGTGGCCGTGGAAAAATTTATATAGAAGTCCCGTGCTTTGACTGGATATGCGACAATAGATCTTGGTTTGATGTCTTTTATGAGCATGTAAACTACTTTAGATTGGCTGATTTCGGCAGACTTTTTGGCCGTGTATACGCTTCTGGACGGTTCTTTGGTGGGCAGTATCTTTATATCGTTGCTGACCTTGAAACCCTGCGTATCCCCGTATTAACTGCCGACGAAAATTTTGAGTTTCCATCCGATTTCCTTATGGGGTTTAACAAGAAAGTTGATTCCCTAAAGCGGGAAAGGGATATCAAGAATGCTCCGGTCGTAGTATGGGGCGGAGCCTCAAAAGGCGTTATTTTTTCCCTGCTTATGCAACGCGCGGGTGTTGGAGTCGATTTTGTTGTCGATATCAATCCAGCTAAACAGGGTATGTATTTACCTGCAACAGGTATTCGGGTTTCCTCCCCTGAAGAAGTCATAGCTCGTGTGCCGGCTGGAAGCGATGTTATTGTGATGAATCAGAATTATCTTCCAGAGGTTCGAAATATGCTCGGCGGAAAATTCAATTGTATGGCGGTTGAACTATGAGTGAATTTGAAAACGAAGTCTCTCAGAGAGTTTCTGCAAATAGGAGCGATATTAATTTGCTTGAATCTGCGGAAGAATTTATAAAATCGTCAATCGTGGCGCAGTATTCTTATAATTTTTCTTGTCTTGGGCGCCCGATCATTCAGTATCCGCAAGACATTGTTGCCATGCAAGAATTAATCTGGCGGATAAAGCCGGATTTGATCATTGAGACCGGGATTGCTCACGGCGGTTCGCTCATACTCAGTGCTTCTATGCTCGCCCTTATTGACCTGTGTGAAGCGATTGAAGTCGGTTCGCTGATTGATCCGAGGGCGTCGCATCGCAAGGTGCTTGGCATTGATATCGACATCCGGGCACACAATCGGCAAGCAATTGAAGCACATCCGATGGCTTCTCGTATCCAAATGATACAGGGATCCAGCATTGCACCTGAGATAGTCAAACAGGTACAGGATATCGCTTCGGGCTACGAACGCATTTTGGTTTGCCTGGACAGCAACCATACCCATGATCATGTGCTGGAAGAGCTTAAGGTCTATGCATCGTTGGTGACTAAAGATAGCTACTGCGTTGTATTCGATACTGTAGTCGAAGATCTTCCAGCTGATATGTTCCCGGATCGGCCATGGGGGCCGGGGGACAATCCCAAAACGGCGGTATGGGAATTCCTGAAGGGAACGGATCTGTTTGAAATAGATGCTCAAATCGATAATAAGTTGCTGATTACCGTAGCTCCCAACGGCTTCCTGAAACGAGTCCGCTGATATGCCGAACATGAAAAAAAGGGGGAGGGATACTCCCCCTTTGGTTACGGTCGGGCTGCCGGTTTACAATGGAGAACTAACTGTAGGTCGGGCGATCGTCTCTCTGCTCTCTCAGTCTTTCTTCAACTTTGAGCTTATCGTGTCTGACAATGCGTCGATCGATGGCACGGAGGCGATTTGCCGTGCTTTCGCCGCGAAGGATTCCAGAATTCGTTATGTGCGGCAGGAAACCAATCTTGGGGCCGCCGGGAACTTTCGGTTTGTCCTTCAGGAGGCACGGGGGCGCTATTTCATGTGGGCGGCCTCTGATGACAGTCGGTCTCCCGACTTCCTCATGCAGAATGTTGAATTCCTTGAGGCTAATCCCGACTATATTGCGTCGACGTGCCCTAACTGCTTCGAGGGTGAGGAGGATAAGCCGGCGCTCTTCGTTGATTTTTCGGTGCAAGGTAGTCTAGCGGCACGATACTTGCAGTTTTTGCGCAATTGCTGGAAGTCTCACGGGATTTTCTACTCCGTGATGCGCACCGCGACCATTCGGGAATGTGACATCCCGGGACAAGCCTTTACCGCTGCGGACTGGGCAGTGGACCTGTTTCTAGCCAGCAGGGGTAGCATTCATCGGACAGAGAGGGGGGTGGCAGTCTTCGGTCGACAAGGAATTAGCAATCAATCGAATGCTTGGCGCGTGTTTCGCAGCCGGCCGGTCGAGCTTGTTCTGCCTTTTTACCGTTTCTCCCTCTATGCCTTGGGCTTGATGAAGCCTTTGCCTTGGGGGCCTTGGTTCAAGGTGTTAGGGTTGCTGGTGATGCTTAACTTGAAGGCGAGCTTTGACCAAACTTATGCCGGGGCATACGCATTCTATCGCCAGTACATCAGATCTACCTGGCAGTAGGGATTGGAGTGTCTATGCGGCTGATTGGAACGTTGAAGCGCAATGCGATGAATTGGCTACGTCAGTCGAACGCCCCGCTTCAACGCGTATTTGAACGGCAAATGGTGATGCATGCCCTATCATTGGCCAGGGACAACCGTGATGCGGCTTCTTTGGCTGACCTGAGTGATGTCGAATTCTCCGCCTTTTCACAGTGGGGAGAGGATGGCATCATCGATTGGCTCGTCTCTCGCCTACCCAACATACCGCAAACATTTGTCGAATTCGGCGTTGAGGACTATCGAGAATCGAACACACGGTTGCTATTGCAATTGCGCAATTGGCGCGGCTTGATAATGGACGGCTCTGGGTCTCATATCCAGGACATCCGAAGGCAGGATATCTATTGGCGTCACGGGCTGACGGCAAATTGCGCCTTCATCGATCGCGACAATATAAACCAAGTCCTTCACGATGGTGGAATGCGGGGAGAGATCGGTCTATTGAGCGTCGACATCGATGGCAATGATTTTTGGGTCTGGCAAGCGATCGAGGCGGTGAACCCAGCCATCGTCATCATCGAGTACAATGCCGTTTTCGGTGATCTTCATATGTTAACTGTGCCGTATCGAGCCGATTTCCAACGCACACACGCTCATCACTCTAACCTGTATTTTGGAGCATCGCTTCGTGCGCTCGTTGATCTCGGAGCGGAGAAAGGCTACCGCCTTGTCGGCACGACATCGACTGGATGCAATGCATTCTTTGTCCGGAGCGATCTCGCATCGCAGATATTGGGAGCTATATCGGGGGTATGGGCATTCCCGTCGCAGGTAAGGGAAGCCCGGTCTCCTCAAGGAAATCTACTGTTCTTGGACGGCGAAGCACGGGCCGGGCTAATTGCGCATATGCCCTTGTTCAATCTGCAAAGCGAATCCGTGACCAATCTGGCATCATGCGGCGAGCTATACTCCAGCGCCTGGAAGGCAGGACGGCGGGTGATGATTTGAAGGTCGCTTTTGATCAACAGGTTTTTCTTCTGCAAGAATACGGCGGTATTTCCCGCTATGTCTGCAATCTCGTCCGAGAATTGGCGGGAATACCTGGGGTGGAGGCAAAGATATTCGCGCCTCTGCATTTCAACAGAAATCTAGCCAACCTCCGCAGTGATTTGCGACAGGGACAGGTATTGCCGCCGCTTACTCCAAAGCTCTTCCGTTTCGTCTCCACGGCCAGCAGAATATTCGCCAGCCGCGCTATTTCTCAGTTCCGTCCGGATATCATTCACGAAACCTATTATTCCGACAATGGTTTCCAGACCAACGGTGCGCCACGCGTGTTGACTGTCTATGATCTGATCCACGAGCGTTATCCCGATCTCTTCGAGAACAGCCAAGGCACTACCCATCCAAAAAAACTGGCAGCAAATCGGGCAGATCACGTGATTTGTATTTCTGAGAGTACCAGGCGCGATCTGATCGCCTTCTGCGGCGTTCCCGAGGAGAAGACCTCAGTTGTCTATCTCGGTGTCGATGTCGATTTTGTGCAGGCGGTCACTGTGGCCCGGCGATATCACCCGCGGCCATTCCTTCTTTATGTCGGCGCTCGAGGAGGATACAAGAATTTCGAACGTTTTGTGCGCGCCTTTTCCCGGTCGCCCCGTTTGCGTAACGATTTCGACCTCGTCTGTTTTGGTGGCGGTCCCTTGCGGGTGCAGGAGCAGGAAGCGATTGCTGGCGCGGGATTGCGATCTGACCAAGTGGTCCAACTGGGCGGTAAAGATGAGATTCTGGCAGCGCTCTACCAGCAGGCGGAGGTTTTGGTCTATCCCTCTCTCTATGAGGGGTTTGGCATCCCCCCGCTGGAAGCGATGGCAGCTGGATGCCCCGTAATTTGCAGCAATAACAGTTCTCTGCCGGAGGTCGTGGACAGCGCAGCGGAGACCTTCGATCCGCTCGATGAAGCCGCCATGCAGGACGTCTTGGAGCGCGTGCTCTATACGCCGAGCCGGCGTAGCGCCCTGATCGATGCGGGGCGTGCTCGCTATAAGCGGTTTACATGGGAGAAATGCGCCCGGGAGACCGAGGCTTTGTACCGGAAGTTGATATGAAGAAGGCTCTGATATGCGGTGTCTCTGGGCAGGATGGCGCCTACCTCGCGCAACTACTGTTGGCCAAAGGATACCAGGTTTGGGGCACATCCAGGGATGCGCAGGTAGCGAGCTTCGCCAATCTGGAGCGCCTTGGCATCCGGCAACAGGTGCAGGTTCTATCAATGGCCCAGAGCGATTTCCGCAGCGTGCTCAGTACGCTTTCGCGCTCGGAGCCGGATGAAATCTATTTTCTTTCAGGCCAAAGTTCTGTCGGCTTGTCCTTTGACCAACCTGCGGAGAGCATTGAGAGCGTTGTCTATGGCGCGCTAAATCTGCTCGAAGCCGTGCGCTTCCTCGGACACTCTGCGAAAATCTACCACGCAAGCTCCAGCGAGTGCTTCGGGGATGTGCCTGTCGGTGAGCGGGCGAATGAGATGACTCCGTTCAGGCCTCGCAGCCCGTACGGGGTCGCCAAAGCGTCAGCTCACTGGCTGATTGCAAACTATCGCGAAGCCTACGGGCTTTATTGCTGTAATGGCATTCTCTTCAATCACGAATCGCCGCTGCGACCCGCCCGATTTGTCACCCGAAAGATTGTTTCGTCCGCCTGCCGCATCGCGGCCGGCTCTCGTGAAAAACTGTCGCTGGGACGTTTGGATATTGCACGAGACTGGGGGTGGGCACCGGATTTTGTGGATGCCATGTGGCGCATGCTACAACAGGACCAACCCGACGATTACGTTATCTCCACGGGAGAGAGCCACACATTGGAAGCCTTCGTGGTGAGCGCTTTCGCGCAGTTTGGTCTGGATTGGGCCGACCATGTCGAGACAGATCCATCCCTGTTTCGCCCTTCTGAAATTGTCCGCAATGCTGGCGATCCTTCTAAGGCGACACGGGGTCTAGGTTGGCGGGCGTCTGTCGTCTTCCCCGAACTCATTAGCAAATTGGCAGAAGCCGAACAGGCGATAATTGCTGGGAAGTCTTGAGATGTCGGAGTTTCTGCTGACGATCGTTACAGTGACAAAGGACTGTGCCAGCACGATTGGCAATACCTTGGCTTCTGTCCAGAAAATAAAAGAGCCGGGTATAGAATATGTCGTAGTGGATGGGGCCTCCACCGATGGAACTTTGGAGATCATCGGTCAATATAGCGCTTTGATCGACCAATTGCTGAGTGAGCCAGACACCGGGATATACAATGCCATGAACAAGGGTGTCGCCCTCGCAAAAGGGCGCTACATCCTCTTCATTAACGGGGACGATGTCTTGATTCCCGAAGGTTTCCCCGTGGTGCTTCCGATTTTGGCAAGCGGCCAAAACATCATTGTCTGTGCCACGACGATTGTTGGGGATCTCCTAAAGCCGAGCGAGATATTGATGGCTGAGCCTCACAAGCTGCCATTCTTCAATTCCATTCCTCATCCCTCGTCGTTCGTGACGCGGGAACTTCTGCTGCGCCGGCCCTTCCGGGAGGACCTGCGTATCGTGTCCGACTATGACTTCTTCCTCAGGGCCTATCTGGCTAGGCAACCATTTTCCGTTATCGAGGCCGTGACTGCCATTCACCATCGTGGCGGTGCGTCCGGCAATGCCGTTCGATCCGAAGCGGAATTGCAGCAGGTTCGACGTGAGAACCTGGGATGGTTCTGCCATATTGCAGATGCGCTGATTGGCTTGCACCGTCTCTGGAGAGTGGTCCAAGGCAAACTATCCAGAAACCGTCAAGGCGATAGAAAACTGCGGTAAAGCGACAGAGTTTGGCGAATTACAATCTCGGAGGAAAACCGCTGCAGGATTTTCTGGCGACCATTTTTTCCCATGCGCAATCGTAACGCCTTGTCGTCAAGTAGTGTCTCAAGAGCTTCGGACAATCTGAGATCGTCGCGGGCCGGGACTAGAATGCCATTTTCGCCATCGATCACGATCTCCCGACAGCCGGGGACGTCCGTGGTAACGCAGGGGAGCTCGGCAGCCATGGCTTCCAGCAAAGCTCGCGGCAGGCCCTCTCGATAGGATGGCAGGCATGCTATATCACTATGCCCTAAAATATAGGGTATGTCGTTCCTGTTTCCCAGGAATTCGACGATACCTTCTTCCTGCCAGGATGCGATGATCTTTGTGTCTATCGACGAGGGATTGTCCGGATCGACCGCCCCCGCAACGATGAAGCGGGCAGATACATCATTGGCGGTTATTCGACGGGCAGCTTCAACGAATTCCCTGACCCCTTTGTCCCACAGCAGCCTGGCCACCATGACAACACATGGGATTGCATTTTCCTTTGGCGCCGAAAAATAGTCTTCGGGGTTCACCCCGGCACCTTGAATCAAGATTGCGTCCGATCGATGAACTATTCCCTTTTCGACAAAGGTCTCCAGATCGTCCCTGTTCTCGAAAATGACCTTGCTTCCCGGCGGATTGATCGAAGTTCTGAGTAGAACATCGACCATGGGCCGTATCAGCCTTGGCTTACCAGTATCTGCTGTAAAGACGAAGCCAAGACCGACGATCGCATTGACCACATTTCGGATACCGGAGAATTTTGCAGCGACGAATCCCAATATAATTGGCTTTATGGCTACATGATGAACAATATCAGGCTTCTCTTTCCTGTATATCATTGTGAGCCTGAATATGGTTTTTATGTTTTCAATTGGATTCAGACTTCGCCTTTGCATGTCGAGGTCAATCAGACGGATCCCGGAATTTCTGATAATGGCCTCATGGTGAATGATTCTCGTGATGACAGTCACGTCATAGCCAGCACGCACCGCCGCAACAGCTCGTTCCAAGAAATGGGAGCAGAAAAACCAATCTACGCTAACCCAGATAATGATTTTAGGTTTATGATCCGACATGTCTTTCCGGTTGTGTTAATTACGGTATGATCGATGGCGTGGCAGCCATCGAAAGGTGAGGGCTTTAACTGTGGAGACGAGCAAGCCCCATCCTGTATAAATACCGGGCTTCAGCAGGAATTCGCGCATCCAGTGGCCTGCTACTTCCGCGTAGCCTTGTCGTGAGCCGATTGACTGGTTTGGATGTATTCGATAGCGTAGCAAAGCACTGGGCAGATTTCTCATGCTTGCCCCTGCTCGTCTCGCCCGAAGCCAAAGGTCTGTATCCTCGGATGAAAGACCCCCCAAATAACCTCTAATGGCAATCAGAAATTGCCGCTTGATGGCAACCGACGGGTGGCAAAAAACTGTCTTGTAGGGGAGCTGTTTCAGGATTGCATCCTGATTTTCAGGCAGTTGCATCGATCCTATCGTACGACCATCGTTATCGATAAGCAGAACCGATGATCCTATGATGTCGGGCTTGTCATTCCGTATTGCTGCCCGCAGGCAGCGAATTCTATCCGTCTCACAGACGTCGTCAGAATCCATGCGCACGATGTATTCGCCAATCGCATTGTCGACCAAATAGTTAAGGTTGAATGCCAACTGACCGACGTTGGACCTGAAAAGACGCACGCGAGAATCCTTCTTGGGAATCTCCTCAAGACGGTCCCAGAGTTCATCTGTGCAGTCGTTTGCCGATATTAAGAACTCGAAGTCGCCATCCTCCTGATTCAGGACGCTGTCGATGGCCTCCTGCAACCATTGATGATTGCGATTGACGCACATTATGACCGAGAAAGTTTGGCACAATATCTCGCCGCACTTTACCGCTTCATTCGCGATTCCATGATCAACCACTTTGCTGTCCTGTCGAAGTGCATACGCGAAAACCGGCCTTGGCAACACCTCACTCACAACCGGATCCAGTCTGCAGGAATGAGGTCGCTGGTATCTATATCGCTCTTTGCAAACCACTTCCGTGGAGCGACCACTTTCTTGCTGCCACATTCTCCCAACCAAGCGCCCCACCAGCTTAATGAGCTGTTCGCTATGACGAAATTTTGGCATGCGGACATAAGGCGTAGATCTTCGTGCGCTTCAACTGGCCCGTGGATATCAACAAGGGTCATGGGGACAGTAGGGCAAAAATTCTCCTGAACCCATCTGGGATCATCCGAGAAAACGAAGCAATGCGGATTGCTTAGGCCTTTCGCCACTTCGCGTACGCCTTTATCGTAGTATTCGAGAGAACATGTGCCATGATATGCATTGGCAAGAGCATTCGTAACGTAGTCACCCCGGCGTATATGAACGCAAATCGCGTCTGTGCCGCGTATTTTCAGCATCATGGCTTCTGCCTGGCGACTAGCCCTGCTGGATACCGTGAATTCCTTCAGAATAATCGGGCGCAAATCTAAGAAGTATCGTTCACTTTGAAAGTAGCCATCCATAATTATCGGGGTTTTTAGATTTTCAATGGACGGGTCGTAAGAAAATGAAGTTTCATGATAGACAGAATGTCGTCCGTATCCCATGAAAGGCCTCATGATCCTCCCGATCCGGTGTGAAAGAATGCGCAGTCGCCCACGTTTTGTAGGGGGGATTTTAATCACTGCCTCTGGTTGGAATGGTGCCAGTGCATACTGTCTTTCAGGATCTGTTCCGAACCAAGACAGATCGAGATCCAATGGAACATTGTTTCGCAACGCCACCGCGCGCCCAGCAGCATATTGAAACATCTGGTTTCCCAAGCCGCCGGTCAAGCGAACGGTTACTCCACTCATTCAACCTTCTCCTAAGTTGCTTTGGCGTCAGGCGGCAGGTCAACCAACTTCCTGAAAAGGGTTTCGTATTCGACCGACAAAGCCGTCCAGTTGAATCGAAGGGCGCTGCTGCGTTTTCCCGATCGCCTGAGAGCCTCGAGCTTCTCTGGTTTCCCGATCAGATTTTCCATTGATTCCGCCAGCACCGCCGGATCAACGCGTGTATACCCATGTGAATCCCTTGGCGCATCGCATATCACTCCGCCTCCTGTCCATTCGGCGATTTCCGTCGAGTTGCCGACAGGAACAGACAAGAACGGTAGGCCCGCGCAGCAAGCCTCATAGAGAACGAGTGGGGAATATTCAATATTCGAGGCAAAAACGAACAGGTCGGACTGAAGGTAGGCTTGAATAAGTTTTTCTCGCGGCAGATCGACTTGCAAAACACGCTTTTTCCCGTAGTGACCCGTGTTTATTCGCGCCACCCACTGGTCAACTGACCTCTTGGCATCGGAAGGCCAGCAAAATTTTTTTTGGAACGCTTGGGCGGCATGACGAAATGTAAACCGTATTCCATAAACTTTCGCCAACTCGATCAGCCTTCGCAACTTCGACCGTGTCCGTTCGCTGGTTGTCGGACGGTTGCCGTTGAGAATGAGGACAGACCGTCGCGCTTCAAATTTCGCTATGGCAAATGCGTGCAATAATTCCATGTGACCCTTGAGCCCGGTCAGAGAACCCACAGTCAACAGCAGGAAATCGTCGCCTGAAAGGTCGAGAGAGGATCGGAAGCCCGAATCTTTTTCAACCAAAAATTCTTCGATTTCAGCACCGTTGGGAATAATGACTGAATTTGTCAGGCCAAGTTTCTGTGCAAACTCGACATCACGGTATGCTTCGGAATGATAGACAACTGCGTGCATCTTGCGGAGGATCGCCGGAATGTTCTGAAAATACCTAGCAAAGGATGGAAGATTGAGGCCCGAATAACCGCAAGGTACAAGGACCATCTTGGCCTCGATTTCATCCATGATTTCCCATGCAGCATCAAAGGTCCACTGTTGAGCAGCATAAAAGAAAATCAGGTCCGCGTCGGATGTTTTGAGGAAGTTGCGATATGCTGCGACATCTCCATCGATTCCCTTCACCAGATTTCCGCTGACTTCGAAACTAGCAATCCTAACGTTCTTCTGGAAGTGGTCGGTTCGATGGGCCAGCCAGCTCGTGGCTACCGTCACATCATGTCCTCGCGCCGCCATGCGTTCTGCGATCTGTCGCACAACTTCCTGTGCTCCGCCTACACTGGGAGAATAGAACTCAACACAAAATATGATCTTCATGGATACGAGCGCCGTTAGTTACCCTGAACACTAGTCGCAAGTACCAGAGATGGCCACGAATTGAAATGTTTACGGCGGCCAAAAGCATCTGGAGTGCCCCCATTCGACCGGACACATCTGCGGCAAGCACGGCATACTGATTTCACACGTTGAATAAAGACAGGAGTGCCAAGGTCCTCAAAATTTGAGACGATATTCTTTGGACGAAATCCTTTCGATTCAAAGCAATTTCACGGTATCATCCACGGATACCGGCGGATGCCAATCCAGCAAGCGGCGGGTTGGCGTGAGGTCGACCTGGAGGTTCTCCGTCAGGCGCGCCACCGCGTCGCGGTGTCCCGTGAGCATACCGAGGCCGCGCAGGACGGCGATGGGGACGTTTATGCTCCTCGGCCGGCGTCCCGCCGCAGCGGTCAGGTGAGAAAGCAACTCGTGCGTCGACAGGTCCTGCCCGTCGCTTGCCAAGAACACCCGGTTTGCGGCGCCCGGATGGTCGAGCACGGTGATCAGGAGGTCGCACAGGTTTGCGACATGGACGAAGGAGCGCTTGTTGTCGACGGCCGGGAAGACTGACGGAACGCCGCTGGCTGCCCATTTCATCAGGCTGCGGAAATTGCCACGAACTCCCGGGCCGTAGACGAGCGACGGACGGATGATCGTGATCTCCAGGCCGCTTTGCCGGCCCAAGACCGTGAGCTCTGCTTCGGCTTCTGCTTTCGAGGCCCCATAAGGGTCCTGCGGGGCGGGTGGGTCGTCGGAGGTAAATGGCTTTCCGGGGTCGGTCCGTTCGCCATTCACTTTGATCGAACTGACGAAAACAAAGCGCCGGACGCCTGCTTCGACCGCTTGGCGAGCTAGATTTATCGTCGCGACGACGTTGGCTTCGCGAAACATCGCAAGTGGGTCTGTAGCCGTCTCGCGCATGACATGGACGCGCGCCGCAAGATGCACCACAGTGTCGATTCCTGCCAGATATTCGCGCCAGTCCATTTCGGGACCGTAGGAAGGCACCGTCACCAGACCCGGCAGCGTTCGTCGGGAAATCCCCCGAGCAGGCAACCCGCGCCGCTCCATCTCGGCCATAAAGTGGGACCCGACAAATCCAGACGCGCCGGTCACCAGTGTCATTCCCATGAAAAGTCCGTCTCAAGCCTGCGGTCAGCCATGCGCGACCGTCTGTTGCGGTAGATCATCGGCCGTAATCAAGGCAAACAAGAGTTTTTTGGCCTGTGCCTCGTCTTCGGCTAGAATTGCTTGCTCTAGCTTCCGAAGCCAAGCGGTCATATCGTAGTGGGTGATTGCCGCTGAATCGGCGCGCATAATTTTCGGATGGCGGGTCGGGCGGGCGTTGTTGCGATCGTAGAATAGCTCTTCGAAGAGCTTCTCTCCCGGTCTCTTGCCGATCACCTCGATGGCAATGCCGTTGTCGGGATTCTTGTACTGCCTGACATGGAAGCCGGCCAGTCGGATCATGTTCTCGGCGAGATCTCCGATGCGCACAGGTTCACCCATATCAAGCAGGAAGACATCACCCCCAACGGAAAGTGCCCCGGCCTGGACGATCAGTTCCGCGGCCTCGGGGATTGCCATGAAGTAACGGGTCATATCCGGATCGGTGACGGTTACTGGGCCGCCTTTCGCAATCTGCTGTTTGAAGAGCGGCACTACCGAACCGTTCGAGCCGATCACGTTGCCAAAGCGGACGGCACAGAAGACCTGCCCTTCCGATTTCGCATGCGCTTCGACCGCCATCTGCCGTACGATAAGTTCGGCCCAACGTTTCGTCGCCCCCATCACATTGGTCGGCCGTACTGCCTTGTCGGATGAGATAAGCACGAAGCTCTCGATTTTATGCTCCGCAGCAGCGGTTGCAACGGTCAGCGTGCCGAAAACGTTGTTACGAATTCCTTCAAGTGCATTCGCTTCGACGAGCGGGACATGCTTGTGAGCCGCGGCATGATAGAGGACCTGGATGTCATGTGTCCGGATGGTCCGACCCACTGTCTTGGCATCCGTCACGGAGCCGAGGACCGGGACGATCGGAAGCTCTCCTGCCGCCAGCAGTTCCTGTTCGATCCGATAGAGCGCATATTCGCTCGCATCAAACAAGATAAGCTTCTTCGGCTTCCAGCGGCTGATGAGGCGGCACAACTCCGAGCCGATGGACCCGCCCGCACCCGTGACCATGACAATCTTGCCGGCTAGAGCCTGGTCCAACAACTCCTTGTCGGCCGGCACGAAGGATCGGCCCAGTAGCTCATCGATCTCGATTTCGCGAATCTGGCTGACAATGTAGCGGCCGTCCACGAGGTCGGAAATATCCGGCAGGCTGCGCACCTTCACGCCAAGTCCAGTCACACGCCCGACGACAGTCTGCCGCTTGGCCGCTGGAATGGATGACATGCTAAGAACGATCTCCGTGATCCCGTAGCGTTCGATCAGCGACGGCAGGTCTTCAGAAGGAAAGACGCGATAGCCACCGATATCACGACCGTGATTGGTAGGATCGTCGTCAACCAGTCCCATGACATAGCGGTTGCCGTGACCTCTCAGTGCGCGTGCGAGTTGGGCGGCGGTCGGCCCCGCGCCGTAGATGAAGATTGGTTCCTCGTTGCGGCGCAGGCCCGTGCCCGAAACCAGAATCCACTTGGCGGCAAAGCGCATACCGCCGATCAAGAGTGATCCGATAATGAGATAGAGTAAAGGGACGGAGCGAGGAACGATACCTTGCCCGGCCATCTCCATCAGAAAGACGATAATGACCCAGCTCATCGTGGCGATGAGCATCGCCTTGAGGACGGTCCAGATCGCAGCCTCCGGAAGATAACGGATCACGGACCGATATAGGCCCAGCCGAATGAACACGGGAATCGCGGTCAGAGGAGCGAACCCGGCAAGAAACAATCGCTCGCTTGTAATTGCAGGCGTCCACACGCCCAGACGGATGGCATAGCTTGCCCAAAGGGCGAACATTAAGGCCAGGATATCGAGGGCGATCATCACAATCCGCTTCCAGAAGCGAGGTGTCCCGATGATTCTTTCCCTAAGGCGCCTGACTAGGGGCTGGTTTATCCACTCGGAGGCTAACATGATCTCGCCATTGAACTCATTAATGTTGAATACCGGCTGCGCAGACCACTTTTATGGCGGTCATGGCCAGAATGCGCAAATCGAAAAGAAAGCTCCGCCGTTGAAGATATTCGGCGTCCAGCGCGACCTTGTTCGCTATTGCCAAATCGTCCCGACCATTCACTTGGGCCCAGCCTGTAAGCCCTGGCGTCAGTAAGTGCACGTTTTGCGCCGTACGCGCCGCAATAAGATCATCCTGGTTGAAAAGCGCAGGGCGTGGTCCGACGAGGCTCATATCCCCCTTCAGGATGCACCAAAGCTGCGGGAGCTCGTCCAGACTGGTCGTGCGTAGGAAGCTGCCGATGTGGGTCAGGTGCCTTGATGCATCCTCAAGGAGATGGGTGGCCACCACGGGTGTGTCGGCCCGCATCGTCCGAAATTTCGGCATCGAGAATAAGCGATTGCCGCGGCCAACACGCTGCGACCAGTAGAGCGCCGGCCCTTTGGATGTGATGCGCACGGCTAGAGCAATCAAAACCATGGGCAGCGCCAGAATAATCAGCGCGATTGCAGCAAGAACAATATCGCATGCTCGCTTCAAAAACATCAATGGTCGACCTAGCTTGAACGTACGAATAAAATTTGTCCGTGAATTAGGACGAATTGCTTCCAATCACCAGTGCCATAAGGTGTGGTTCGGTTGAGCTTCCACCGGGAATTGGCAGTCGGACCCTCTTGGCGCCGGTATCAGAATGTACCTGCATTGTGCTCGCTGGATGGTAAGATCGTGTGGACGACGTGATGCCTGCGCTGGCTGTAGGCAATAGTTCGATCATGCGGCGCATCAGATCGCCTTGCTGGGGACCCCCCGAAAAGGTGTGAACGGTCGTTGAGAAGTGCGGCTATTCGCTGCCGAGAGGTCCACAGAGGTTTTTCGGCAGTGACTTGCTTGTTCTGAAGCGGATGGGATTGGCTGGCCCCCCTATGCTTGCCTGCGCGCAG
>Ga0206117_100767_pt1 | contig 24952 bp, 24 predicted proteins | sample 3A5Ametagenome_FD_177997 | JGI IMG/M metagenome (GOLD analysis project Ga0206117, IMG submission 177997) | Enriched microbial communities from leaf-cutter ant dump, University of Wisconsin, Madison, United States - 3A5A | ecosystem: Environmental > Terrestrial > Nest > Insects nest > Nest dump... | reverse complement strand
GGACGGAGGTGTTGGCGCCGATCTGGGTCTTGAACTTCGGGCTGGTCTTCGACAGGTAGTCGGTGAACAGGAAGTTGGTGCCCGACCCGTCAGAACGGTAGACCGGGGCGATGGCGGTGTTCGGCAGGTTGACGTTGGGGTTCAGCGCCTTGATCTGCGCGTCGTTCCACTTGGTGATCTCGCCCATGTAGATGTTGGCGAGAACGGTGCCCGACAGCTTGACCTCGCCGGCCTTGATGCCCTTCAGGTTCACGACCGGAACCACGCCGCCCATGATCATCGGGAACTGGATCAGGCCGGCCTGCTCCAGCTCTTCCGGCTTCAGAGGCATGTCCGACGCACCGAAGGTGACCGTCTTGGCCTTGATCTGCTTGATGCCGCCGCCCGAACCGATCGACTGGTAGTTCAGGCCCGTGCCCGTCTCCTTCTTGTAGGCGTCGGCCCACTTGGCATAGATCGGATACGGGAAGGTGGCGCCGGCGCCGGAGATGTCGGCGGCCGAGGCGACCGACAGCGGGGCGACCGACACGGACAGAACGGCCAGGGCACCGAAGGCGGCGCAGCGAACGAACGCCGAGGTCATGGTTTTCACGGCTAAACTCCCGATAGGTTTGGACGGTGTCGTTGGGTTTTCGGAAAAGCCCGGCCTTGGCCGGATGTGAAACCCGCCTTCTTCGTCGCGGTGACCATAGCCGCCACCGGTGACGGGTTTGTTTTGTTTACGTGTCAGTTTTATGAAACCGACCCGTTCGTGACCGGGAACATGGAGTCCTGGCGAGGCTCATCGCGCGGCCCGGATTTCCTGGAGGAACAGATGGACGGCGGACCCCAGGTTGGTCGCCTCGTGCGACAGGCCTTCCGCCACCTGCAGCACGTCGCCGGCTTGGGCGCGCACCTTGGCCGCGGCCTCCGAAAGGCCGGCGACATGGTCCGACGCCGCCTGGGTGCCGACCGCCACGCGGTGCGAGCTGTCGACGATGCTCGAGGTGATGGTCGCCTGCTCCTCCACCGCCGCGGCGATGGCCGAGGCGTTGGATTCGATGCGCTGGACGCTGCCGGCCATGGCCGCCACCACCTCCGCCGTCTCGCGGCTGGCCGCCTGGGTCGCGGCGATCTGGCGGGCGATCTCGGCGGTGGCCTGGGCGGTCTGGCCGGCAAGGGCCTTCACCTCTCCGGCGACCACGGCGAAACCGCGGCCCATCTCCCCTGCCCTTGCCGCCTCGATGGTGGCGTTCAGGGCCAGCAGGTTGGTCTGGCCGGCGATCTCGTCGATCAGCCCGACGACGGTGCCGATCTCTCCCGCCGTGCTCGACAGGTCGGCGACGGTGGCCTTCACCTGCTCCGCTCCGGCGGCGGTGTCGCCGATGATGCGGGCCGATTCGCCGGTGCGCTTGCTGATCTCGGCGATGGACTGCGAGATTTCCGAGGCGGCGGTCGCCACCTGCTGGATCCCCGCCGCCATCTCGCCGGACAGCTGCATCGCGGCCTCGGCGCGGTCGTTGGCGTTGGCGGCGATGTCGGTCAGCGAGCGGGCGCGGGCGGCCATCTGGCGGGCGGCATCGGCCAAGGTTTCCACGCTGCTCAGCACGTTGCGTTCGAACTGGTCGGCGATCTCCAGCATGCTGGTGCGGCGGGCCGACGCGGCGTTGCGGCGCTCGATCTCCACCTTCTCGTGCGCCTCTTCCATGGCGCGGGCGTTGGCGATGAAGACGAACAGCGCGCGGGCCATGTCGGTGATCTCGTCATTGCCGTCGGCCTTCTGCTCCACCGTCAGGTCGCCGTCGGCAACCCGGCGCATGGCATCGGCGAGCGTCTCCATCCGGCCGACGACGCGGCGGCCGACATAGAGCGAGACGATCAGTCCGGCCAGCAGCACACCGGCCGTCGCCAGCAGGATCTGAACCTGATTGGTGCGCTCCAGCGCTTCGTGGGCGGCGGCGGCCCCATCGGCGGTCGCCTTCTCCGCCGCCTGGACCAGCCCGTCGACCATGCCGGTCAGGGCGGCGCCGGTGCTGCGGTTGCTGTCGATCAGCGTGGCGTTCTCGGCATAGGCAGAAAGTTCGCCGGCCCGCAGCGCCAGGATGCCGTCATCGGCGAAGCCAAGAGCCAGCAGCCGATCCGCCAACCGGCGGACCTCCGCTCCCAGATCGTCCCCGGAAGCGGTCAGGGTGCCGCGGATCGTTGCAGCCAACGGGTCCAGCATGCGGCGGGCGGCGGCCAGACGGGCCGGCGTCTCGGCATTGCCGGCCTCGGCCAGCTTGCCGGCCAGCAGGTTGGCATCGGCCATCAGGCCGCTCAGCACGGTATAACGCTGCTGTGCCGACGGAACCGTGTTGGTGGACAGATCCTGCATCCGTTCGGCGATCGCATTGCCGGCCTCGGCGATGCGGCCGCGCGAATTCAGCATCAGCGGCAGCATGCGGGCGTTGGCGTCTCGGTCCAGCCGGACGATATCGTCGACTCCGGCCACCAGCGATTCGGCCAGCTTCTGCGCCTCCGCCTCCGGAATGCCAGGGGTCAGCTGGCGGACGCGGCGGGTATAGACGCTGGCATCGCCGTCACCGAAGGCGGCCAGCTCGCTGATCGTCGCAACCACCGGGGCTGCGGCCTCGCTTTTCGCCAGAGGACGCAGCGCGCCCTGCAGGTCGGACAGGGCAGAGTCAAAGTCGGTGGAGAGCGACATCACCTTCGACCGGTTGGTCTCGAAGGCACCGATCAGCAGCGATTTTGCCAGGGCCGCCTCGGCACCGCGCAGTTGGAACAGCGGGATCACGGTCTGCCCCAGCTCGGCGCCGATCACGGCCGAGGACTCGGAAGTCGCCTGCACCATCGCGGAAATCGCCTGGGCCAGCTGTTCGCGCGAGGCCTGCATGTCTGGCTTCAGCGCGGCGAGCAGACGGGCGTGGGCATCGCTCAGCTCCGCCAGCCGGCCGCTGCGCTGTTCCTGCAAGGTCAGCCGCCGTCCGGTCGCCGTTCCCAGCGCATCGATGCTGCCCAGCAGCGAGCGCGCGGTGCCGGTCAGGTCGGCGACACGGCTTGCATCACCATGTCCAACGGCCAGCTGGGCGAGCTGACCGTCGAGCGCCCGGCGCTGCTCTCCCGCCGCATTGCGCAGCCGGACCAGATCCTCCTCGGACGACGCTGCGTCGATCAGCGGCCCCAGCGCCAGCACCCGAGCCGTGGTGGTGGCGAGGCCGTGGGCGGCGCTGAGCACCGGCACCTGCGTGCCGGTGATGTCGGCGACATGGCCGCGAACGGCGCCGTAGGACATCCAGCCGACCACCGCCGCGATGCAGGGCAGTGCCGCCACGGTGCCGAAGGCGATCAGCATCTTCGACTTGATGCCGGACCGCCGGCGCTGGTCGATAGGCTTTGCCATATGGGCCACCCGTGGCTTGGAGGTTGTCCGTGCCGCGCCCGCGGTTCTCCGCAAGCCGGCCGGTGCCATGGGTAGCCCGTCTGGTTGGATGAATCGGTGACGGTTGGATGAAGTTTTCGCTACGCACAATCGAAAGATTGCCGGAGGCCGGAAATCATCGGTCGCACGGGCGGTCATGGTGAATCGAACGTAAACAGTGCGTGAAACGAATAGCGGCGCCCGAGCAAGCCGGACGCCGCATTACTGCACGCATACCGCGTAGAATCTGGAAGGAACGCCGACGTTACACCGGCGGCGCCGTCCGCCGCAGGCTGTCACGGTCAGAGGCCTTGGTGAACCAGCTGGTCAGCGCCGGGCGTCCCACGCGCCAATCCTCGTGCCCGAACCGGAAATCGAGGTAACCGAGCGCCACCAGCACCGACAGGCTGCCGATGGTCGCCTCACCCTCCAGCGACGCGGCCTCCGCCTCCAGCAGGTCGAGCGAGCGGGCCACCGCCTTACGCTGACGTTCCATCCAGTTGGCCGATTTTTCGCCGTCCGGACGCATGGATTCCAGCCGGCGCAGGATTGCGGCGTCGCAGATGCCGTCGGCGATGGCCTGCTGGCGCAGCGCCGTCCAGCGCGCCGGGCCGGCCGGCGGGAACAGCGGCGGCAGATTGCCCAGCGAATCGAGATACTCGACGATCACCGGGCTGTCGAACAGCGTGGTGCCGTCCTCCAGCGTCAATGCTGGAACCTTGCCCAGCGGGTTGTCCGTCGGCAGATCGGTGTCGGCCGACCAGGGATCGGTCGTCACCCGCTCCACCCGGTCTTCCAACCCGCGTTCGATCAGGACCATCATCACCTTGCGCACATAGGGCGAGGTGGGGCTCCAGCGCAGCTTCAACATAAACGCTCCTTCCGCATTCGATTGGTTGTCGGCAAGCTTCACCCGCGGAAATGGTCCTTGCGCCGGCGCAGTTCGGCGAACACCTCGACCGAAGGGGCGCCGGCCATGCCGATGGCGGCCTGGACGCCGGGATCGTCGGCGCGCAGGAAGGGGTTGGTGCGCCGTTCCATCCCGATAGTGGTGGGAAGCGTCGGCCGGTTCCGCTCGCGCAGCTCCGCAACCTCCTCCATCCGCTGGTGCAGGGCGGCGTTGGCGGGATCGACGGTCAGGGCGTAGCGGCCATTCGACTGGGTGTATTCGTGTCCGCAATAGACCAGGGTCTGGTCGGTCAGCGCCCGCAGGCTTTGCAGCGAATCCCACATCTGCGCCGGCGTGCCTTCGAACAGACGGCCGCAGCCCAGCGAGAACAGGGTGTCGCCGCTGAACAGGGTCTCCGCCGCCTCGAACCAGAAGGCGATGTGGCCGCTGGTGTGGCCGGGCACGGCAAAGACGCGAGCCGTCTGCTCACCGAACACCGTCCGGTCGCCGTCACTGAGCGCCACGTCCATGCCGGGAATGCGGTGGGCGTCGGCACGGGCGCCGACCACGCTGGCGCGATAGCGGTCCTTCAGCGCTGCGGCACCACCGATATGGTCGTCGTGATGATGGGTCAGGAAGATGTGGGTCAGGGACCAGCCACGCCGATCCAGCTCGGCCTGCACCGGGGCTGCGTCGCCGGGATCGACCACACCGACCTTGCCGGATGCCGCGTCGCGCAGCACATAGATATAGTTGTCGGCGAAAGCCGGAACGAGAATGACCTCCACGGCAGCGGACTCCCTGCTGTTGCGATACGAAACCCGTGTTACGCTTGGGATACCATGTACACAGATATCGTCGATCTGAGGGAGTTCTACGAGTCCGGATTGGGGCAGACAGCCCAGCGGATGATCCGGCGGCGCATCCGCACCATCTGGCCGGACGTGCGTGACCAGATCGTTCTCGGCGTCGGCTACACCACACCCTACCTGCGCCCTTTCATGGGCGAGGCCGACCGGGTGGTGGCGGTGATGCCGGCCAGCCAGGGCGTCAGCTTCTGGCCGGCGGAAGGGCCCGGCATGGTGGCGCTGGGCGACGAGGCCGACCTGCCCTTCGGCGACAACACCATCGACCGCGTGCTTCTGGTCCATGGGCTTGAGGGCACCGAGCAGCTGCGCCCGATGATGCGCGAGATCTGGCGCGTGCTGGCCGGCGGCGGCCGGGTGCTGGCGGTGGTGCCGAACCGCCGCGGCCTGTGGGCCCGCGCCGACTGGACGCCGTTCGGCCACGGTTTCCCCTATTCCGCCTCGCAACTGAAGCAGGTGCTGCGCGACACCATGTTCGTGCCGGAACGCACCCGCCACGCCCTGTTCATGCCGCCGCTCCGCTCGCACTTCCTGCAAAAGACGGCACCAGCCTGGGAAGAGGTCGGCGGGCGCTGGTTCAAGGCCTTCGCCGGGGTGACGATGATCGAGGCATCGAAACAGATCTTCGCCGGCGTGTCGCGCCGGGCGGCACAGCAGCCGGTGAAGCGCCGGCTGATCGTGCCGTTGCCGGGCGGTGCGGCGCCCGCCGCCAGAAGCGGCAGTCCCCGCACCACCATCGCCGGCGGCGACTCCGTCGACTGCCAGCAGCCTTATCCCCGGACTTGATTAATTACGAACCTGGCGCAGCACGTCGGTGACGCGTCCGGCCAGACCGCTGCCCAGGCTGCCGGCCCGCTCCGCGATGCTGCGGCTCAGCGCCGTCAGCTCCTCCAGGTTGCGGGTCACGCCCCCCAGCGTCTGTTCGGCATCGCCGATCCGCTGCTCCGCCGCCATGGCGTCCTGACGCGAGCGGTCGAGCGACCGCGCGACGTCCGAGGTCAGGGCCGCCTGCTCGTCGATGGCGGCGGCGACGGTGGCGTTGATCGCCTGGATCGAGCCGATGGTGGAATGGATGCGGCCCAGCGCTTCGTCCACCGCGGCGGTTTCCTTTTGCAGATTGCCGACCTGATCGGCGATCTGCTTGGTGGCGTCGGCGGTCTGGCGCGACAGCGCCTTCACCTCGTTGGCGACGACAGCGAAGCCCCGTCCCGCCTCCCCTGCCCGCGCCGCCTCGATGGTGGCGTTCAGCGCCAGCAGGTTGGTCTGGCTGGCAATGGCGTTGATCAGCTTCACCACGCTTGCGATCTGTTCGGCGGCGGAGCGCAGCGAGTTCATCACCGTGGTGGCGCGGTCGCTGTCCGACGCCGCGGCAAGGCTGATCTCCCGCGCCTTGCTGGTATCGCCGGAAATCTGGTCGGAGGTGGAGGCCAGCCTGTCGAGCATGCCGGCGATGGCGCTGACCGAGCCATCCACGGCACGCGCCGCCCCCGCGGCATCGGCGGCCTGCCGCAACCCATCCGTCCCGGCGGAACGGACTGCCGCAACCGCCGATTCCAGCTTGCGGCCGGCATCGGCCAGCTCGGTGGCGAACCCACCGACTTCGCGTTCGACCCGTTCCGACAAGTCGCGCATCAGGGCGACACGGCGCGTTTCCGCCGCTTCGGCCCGCAGAGTGGCCAGCACCCAATGGCGTGCGAGGCGAGCGAACCGGCGGGCCTGATCGGCCGGCGCCGCAATGGCGAGCACCCCGACCCGTTCTCCGTCCATCTCGATGGCAATGGCATAGCCTTCCCGCATCGTACCACCCGACTTGGCGGCTTCGTCCCGGGTGACGGCACGCTCGTCCAGCCGGCGGGCCACGATGTCGCCGGCGACCGGATGGCTGGTGCCGATCCGGTCCCGCGCTGTGGAGGCGATGACGGCACCGCTCTTGCCGGCAATGGAGACGACGGAGTCCAGTTCCCGGCCGATGGAGTCGCAGAGATCCTGTGCGATGGTGGCGCTGATGTCCAAGACGCTTCTCCCCTTCTTCCCGATTATGGTTTTCAATTGGATTCTTACGGCACCACCCGCCGTGACGGGATCCGCCGGCCGCCCAACTGCCGCGTGGAGAGAATCGTTCCGCCCGCACGCAATCTTCAGACAGTACACACAACACTTACAAACGAAGAGTTGAAAGAATGACGCAGCCGACCGTCCTGGTGCTTCCCGGTCTGGGCAACTCCGGCCCCGATCATTGGCAGAGCTGGCTGGAGGGCCGTCTGCCAGCCCTGACCCGCGTCGATCTGGGCGATTGGGACGCGCCGGAGCCGGACCGCTGGCTGAAGCGGCTCGACGACGCGGTGCGTGCCGCGCCCGGCCCGGTCGTGCTGGTCGCGCACAGCCTTGCCTGCATCCTTGTCGCCCGCTGGGCCGCGGCCAGCGACAGGACGGAAACGGTCGCCGCCGCCCTACTGGTCGCCCCGCCCGACGTCGAGTCGCCCCGGACCGTGCCGGCCGAGGCCTGCCGCTTTGCCCCGGTGCCGACCGATCCCCTGCCCTTCCCGGCGGTGGTGGTCGGCAGCCGCAGCGATCCCTACTGCACTGCTTCCCGTGCCTGCGGCTTCGCTGCGCTGTGGGGCGCCGACTTCATCGACGCGGGCGAGGTCGGCCATATCAACGGCGCCAGCGGCCATGGTCCCTGGCCGATGGGGGAAACACTGTTGAAGGACATGCTGGCCCAGATCTAACCACCCCTTGCCGCTGCGGGCGAAAGGGTGCGACACAGAAGCGTCGTCGCGCGCCCGCCAGCGGATTGGAGCTTATGACCGGTCTTCCCATCGTCGAGGCCGCCCCGGCCAAGCTGAACCTTTACCTGCATGTCACCGGCCGGCGCGCCGATGGCTATCACGAGCTGGACAGCCTCGTCGCCTTCGCCGAGTTCGGCGACAGCATCGCCCTGACGCCGGGTGCGGCACGGGTGGCCCTGCGCGGTGCCGACCTGCCGCCGGCCGGTCCGCGTCTGGCCATCGCCGGTCCTTTCGGCCCGGCCCTGATGGGCGAGACTCCCGCCAGCAATCTGGTGATGCGCGCCGCCCACGCCCTGGGCGTTCGGCTGGGTCGCGAGGCCGACGTGATGATCGCCCTGACCAAGGCGCTGCCCGTCGCATCGGGAATCGGTGGCGGATCGGCGGATGCCGCCGCCTGCCTGCGGGCGCTTGCCCGGCTGTGGGGAGTGGCGCCGGACGACCCGGCGCTGTTCGCGGTGGCCGCCGGGCTGGGCGCCGACGTGCCGGTCTGCGTCGCCGGGCGAAGCTGCTATTTCGGCGGCATCGGCGATGAACTGGACGAGGCGCCGGACCTGCCGGAAACCCATGTGGTCCTGGTCAACCCAAATGTCCCGGTGCCGACTCCGTCTGTCTTCAAGGCGATGGCTGCCGCCCGCGCCGAAAGCGGCAGCACCTTTTCCGCCCCTGCCCGCTTCACCCGCAAACCGGCCGATGCGGCCGACCTCGCGGCCCTGCTGCTGGAGCGGAACAACGACCTGACCGCCCCGGCCCTGACGGTGGCGCCGGTGATTGCCGACGTGCTGGCGGCGCTGGAGAGCAGCGCCAGCTGCCTATTGTCCCGCCTGTCCGGCAGCGGCGCCACCTGCTTCGGCCTCTACGCTACAGCGGAAGCCGCCAACTCCGCGGCCAAATCCATCGCCGCGGCATCGCCCGGCTGGTGGGTCAAGCCGACCCGCCTGCTCCCGACCCCGGCCGGCGCCCCCGCCTTGCCGCGCGGCATCGTTGCCGATCCGGCGGCAGCCGTCCCGCCGCCCCCGGTCCCCTTTCCGGACACCGGCGGCTGGGGCGTGGGCTGATGAGGGCTCCCCCAAGGCACCTGAGGGCTTACGCCCGCATGTAGCCCCAGCCGTCCGCCTGCGCCTCGGCGATGTCGAGGACGCCGGCGGCGACCACCGTCAGCCCCTCCGCGCTCCGGCCGGTCTTCTCCAGCGTGTTGCCGCAGACCCGCAGGAGCCGGTCGGTCTCATCATCGGGACTGTCGAGGGCCGCAGCGACCGCACCGGCATTGACGACGATGCGCACCTCTGCATCGGGCCGCGCCTTCAGCAGGTTGCGGGCATTGTTCCGCGCCCGCTCCAGCGCAGCCGGGGTGGGAGCATGGATGACCAGCCGCAGGGGAGACGCCATGTGCGGAGACGCCATGTCCGTCACCTCTTCTTCGCCGCGTCATGGAAGGTGAAGTCGAACAGCGCATCGACATCCACCGGCTCGGTGATCTGGGCCAGCGACTGCTGGAAGGCCTGCATCCGCTTGGTGGAGTCCAGGATAACCCGCGGGTCGTCGATGAAGGTCGTCGCGTCCGAGGTCAGCGCCGCCCGCATCACGTCGCGTTCGACCAGCCCCTTGCCGATGATGTCGGTCACCAGTTCCGCCGTGCGGTCCGGGTTGGATTTGGCGAAGGCGGTGGCGCGGATGTGCAGCTTGACCAGTTCGGCCACCGCGTCGCGGTTCTTGGCGATGGCGTCCTCCGTCACCACCAGCACAGCACCCGGCTGCTTGGGGAACATGCTGCCGGCCTTGGCGATGATCGCGGCATCCTGAAGACGCGACTGCACCAGCGTCAGGATCGGCTCCAGGATCGACGCGCCGTCGATGGCCCCGGTCAGCAGCGCCTGCTGCAAGGGCTGTTCGCCCATGCCGACGATCTCGATATCCTCCGACGGGATGCGGGCGATCTCGGCCATCCAATAGCGCAGCACCGTGTCCGGCACCGATCCGGCCGGCAGCGAGCCGATTTTCGGCCGCCGGCCGTTGGCGGCGCGGAAGGCCTTGACCCCCTCGGCCGGGCTGGCGGCGCCGGCCATCGCCTTCACCAGCGGGCCACGGCCGATCAGCGCCACCTGATCGATGACGTTGGCGGCGACGACCTTCAGCTTCACCCCTTTCGAGCGGGCGATCATCGCCGGGCCGATGCCGACATAGGCGACGTCCAGCGTCCCGGACGCGAGCGCCTGGATCATCGCCGGCCCCGACTGGAAGCTGGTGGTCTGCAACGTCAGCCCGGCATCCGCGGCCCAGCCCTCGCCCGTCAGCACATAAAGCTGCGTCATCGGGATGATCGGGATATAGCCCACCCGAAGGCCGGTCGCCGCAAAGGCCGGCAGCGACGCGGCGGCGGCGATGCCCAAGGCCGCCGCGCCCAGCACGAGCTCGCGCCGGCTGACGTCAGGAGCGGCCGGACGGTCGGAATCGATGAACTGGCTCGGGTTGGTCTGCGGCATGACGGTCTCCTTTTGCCGCGCCAACCTAGTTGGGCCGGCCGCAAATTTCAATTCACGGCATGTCCCGACAGGAAGAACCCCGAATCAACATTGCACATTTGTTTAACCGTCAGGCCGGCAACCGGCGACGGACCGGGCGGATCAGCCACAGGTTCAGCGCCAGACTGACCAGGGCCGCGCCGCCGATTACGCCTGCCATCGGCATGGCGGTGCCGTCGGCCATCAATCCGACTGCCCAGCCCGACAGTGCGCCGGTGCTGAATTGCAGCATGCCGGCAAGCGCCGACGCGGTACCGGCCATCTGCGGGAAGGACTGCAACGCCCCGGCCATGGAGTTGGCGAAACAGAATCCGGTCACCGACATGAACAGGAACAGGCAGCCGACCAGTCCCCACAGCCCGCCCCAGCCGCCCAGTACGCAGGCGACGAGCAGGATGCCGGAGCCAGCGGCCAGCCAGACGCCGATGCGCAGCATCACGTCCGAGCCGAAGCGCATCACGGCGCGGCTGTTCAGCGTGTTGACGATGATCATGCCGACGATGTTAAGCCCGAACAGGAAGCCGTAATTCTCCGGCCGCACGCCGAACAGCTCGATGTAAACGAAGGGAGAGCCGGAGATGAAAGCGAACATCCCCGCATAGATGAAGGACGATCCCACCGCATAGCCCAGGTAACGGCGGTCGGTCAGCAGTTTGCGGTAGGCCTCTCCCAGTACCATCGGGCGCAGGCTGGTGCGCCGAGAATCGGGATGGGTTTCCGGCAGGCTGGCAAGCGCCAGCAACGCGACAATGCCGAAGGCGGCCTGGGCCCAGAAGATCCAGCGCCAGTTCGCCCACACCAGGATCTGGCCGCCGATCAGTGGCGCGATGATCGGGGCCGCCCCCATCACCAGCATCATCATCGACAGCACGCTGGCCGCCCGATCGCGCTCGAAGACGTCGCGGATCATGGCGCGGACCAACACCGGCCCGGCACAGGCTCCCACCGCCTGCACGAAGCGCCATGCCGCCAGATGGCCGACATCGACGGTCAGCGAACAGCCGACGCAGCCGATGGCGTAAAGCAGGATGCCGGTCGCCACCGGAATCCGCCGGCCGAACCGGTCGCTCAGCGCCCCCCACAGCAACTGCCCGACGCCGAAGCCCAGGAAGAAGGCCGACAGCGTCCACTGCACCTGATCCTGTGCCGCATGCAGGTCCCGGCCGATCGCCGGCATGCCGGGCAGATACATGTCGGTGCCCATCGGCCCGAACGACATCAGCACGCCCAGCGCCGCGATGAAGAACGGGCTTTCGGCAGGCGAGCGGGAACGGACGGCGGCAAGGCGCGCGAGCATCGGAAAATCCGGATAGGAATGGATGGGGGAGTCGGCCGGACGGAATCCGCAGCTTTTAAGCTGAGCCCTTTACTGTCTAACGCAAAGGTCTGTCTCGGCATGGCAGCCTTGAGTAAGCCGCGACTTAACGCCGCCGCGACAATCTGTGACTTGGCGGGTTCACCACAGTATCAGCGTAATAAAATTCTGGTTCGTCCCCGTGATCCATGCCTAAAATTGAAACCGGATCATAGGCTTCCATCCAGCCAGAGGCTGAGCCATGCCGCACACCACCCGCCGGTCGGTCTTGTCCCTCGGTGCCGCCGGCACCGCCCTTGCGCTGTTTCCGCACCAGGCACATGCGGCAGCCTTCCAGCCTGGGCTGATATATGCCGCCGGGCAAAAATTCGACAAGAGCTTCAACGAGGGCGCCTTTACCGGGGCGGAGCGGTTCAGGAACGCCACCGGCATCTCCGTTGCCGAATATCTGCCCTCCACGCCCGTGCAGTTCGATCAGGCGGCGGCCTCGCTGCTGCGGCGCGGGGTGACCGATCTGGTCGCCATCGGCTTCTACTACGCGACACCGCTGGCTCGGCTGGCCCCGGCGCACCCGGCGGTGCGCTTCACGCTGATCGATGCGGTGGCGGAGGGACCAAACATCCGCTGCGTCACCTTCAAGGAGCAGGAGGGGTCCTTCCTGGTCGGCGTCCTGGCGGCGCTGGCGTCGAAAAGCGGGACCATCGGCTTCATCGGCGCACTCGACATCCCGCTGATCCGCAAATTCATCGCCGGCTACGAGCAGGGCGCCCGCCATGCCCGCGGCGACATCAAGGTGCTGGTGAATTTCGTCGGCACCACACCGGCCGCCTTCAACGATCCTTCCAGCGGGGCGGAGGTGGCACGCAGCCAGTTCCAGCGCGGTGCCGACGTGGTGTTCGCCGGGGCGGGAGTCTCAAATTTCGGCATCTTCGCCGCGGCGAGCGAGGGGCGGCGGCTGGCCATCGGCGTCGACAGCAACCAGAACTATCTCTATCCCGGCTCCATCCTGACATCGATGCTGAAGCGGGTCGATCTGGCCGTGGAATCGAGCTTCGAGGCGGCTCGCCAGGGCAGATGGATCGCCGGCACGGTGGCGCTCGGCCTTGCCGAGTCCGCGGTCGATTATGCGCTCGACGAAAACAACCGCGATCTGGTGACGACGGAGATGGTCGAGGCGGTGGAGGCCGCCCGCCGCGGCATAGTCTCCGGCCGCATCCCGGTGGCCGACGGAAGCTGAACCACCCTCATGCCGGTGCCTCGAACGGCTGCCAACCGCGGGCACCGGTCAGGTCGGCACCCTTCAGCGTGGCGAAACTGGTCTTGATCGCGGTCAGGTCGGTGCCACGCAGCACCACACCGGCAAGGCTGGCGTCGCGCAGGTCGGCGCCGTTCAGCCGCGCCTTGGCAAAGCTGGTCGGCCACAGCCGGCTGCCGTCGCCGCTGAGGTCCACCTTGCGGAATTTGGCCCGCCACAGCTTCGCTCCGGCCAGATTGGCACCTTCCAGATTGCAGCCGGACAGGTCGGCGCTGGTGAAGTCGGCATCGCGCAGGTCGCTGTAGGACAGATCGGCCATCATCAGCTTGGCGCCCGAGAAATCGGCCCCGCGCAACCCGCAGAACCGCATCACCGCCCCGCACAGCAGCTGGTTGGCAAAGTTGTAGCCGCGCAGGTCGACCCGCTGAAGCTGGATGCGGTCGCCGCCCTTGCCGAGCTTGTCGACCCAGATCTGATGCTCGGCGATCAGCTCGCTCATCCGCGCCGCCGTGGTGGTTAGGCCGGTGCCGTCGACATCGATCCCATGCCGTTCAAGCGCCGTGCGCAGCTCGTCGTTCAGCCGGGCACCGCACATCAGCACGCCGTCCAGGGTCGTCTTGCGCATGGTCGCTCCGGTCAGGTCGGCCCCGATCAGGATGGCGCCGCTGAGGTCGCTGCCGGTGAGATCGGCGCCGGACAGGTCGCTGCCGCTGAAATCGCACTGCGCCATCCGGCAATCGGTCAGCACCGCCTCGGACAGGGTGCAGCCGACGAAGGTGGTGGTGCCGTCCGTATTGCCGGCAGCGCGGAACTCGCCGCTGTCCAGAACCATGCCGCGGCGCAGGTCGGCGCCCTGCAGGTTGGCATTCTGCAGCTTGGCGCCATCCACCCTGGCCCCCCGCAGATCCGCCCCCTGCAGCTGCGCCCCGGTCAGGTCGGCCTTCGACAGGTCGGCGCCGTAAAGATCCGCCTTGGACAGCAGCGTGCCGACCAACCGCGCCCGTGTCAGGCTGGCGCCGGTCAGCTTGGCGCCCGACAGGTTGACGCGGTTGAGGCCGAGCCCGGCCAGATCGTAGAAGCTGAGGTTGGCGCGCCGCCCCTTCCCCGCCGGGTCGCGCAGCAGCCACTGCTGGTGGCGCACCAGCGCATCGCGAACCGCCCGGAGATAGCGTTCATCCATCATGCGGCGCGTCGTTGCCCCGGCATTTCCGTCCCGGACACATTGCCCCGGACTGTTGGCGTGCTGGATGTTACCGAAATCGGTTCAATTCCGGAAGGTGCCAGCCTTCGAACCTTCGCCGGATCGGCAAGAATCTTTGGTTGCGGGGATGCTTCCGGTCCGACATAGGCCAGCCCGCCGGTCACGACCGCGTGATCCGCGCCTCCTCCGGCTTGGGTAGGGAGAATGGGGACCCAATATAAAGGGCTCAGAACACCGACCATCTTCAGGGGAGACCGGCGGCATGCCCGAATCGGACAAGACAGCATCGGCCAAAAGCGAACAGGAGTGGAAGCAGGACCTGTCGCCCAACCAGTTCAAGGTTCTGCGCGAACACGCCACCGAATATCCGGGCACCAGCCCGTTGAACGACGAGAAGCGCCACGGAGTCTACCGCTGCGCCGGCTGCGGCCAGCCGCTGTATGCCAGCGACACCAAATACGAAAGCGGGTCGGGTTGGCCCAGCTTCTGGGAGCCGCTGCCGGGCGCGGTCGAGACCTCGGCCGACTACAAGCTGGCCTATCCGCGCACCGAGGTTCATTGCGCATCCTGCAAAGGCCATCTCGGCCATGTCTTTGACGACGGGCCTCGGCCGACAGGCAAGCGCTATTGCATGAATGGCGTCGCCATGAGCTTCGATCCTGCGGAGAAGTCCGACTGACCAGCAGAACTATGACCGGTTGCGGGCTTTCCTTCTCCTGTTCGGCAACCGGTCATAAACCCTAACAAAAAAGGCGGGTTTGCCCTTATTTCGGCTAAAAATGACAACCCTGGCACGGAGCGCGATGGTATGATCCGCCCCGTGCGACGGGTTGTCGCGAGGGCATCGCCGCCCTTCGCCTGCCGTGGCACCATGCGTCGACGGAGCGGCGCAGGCATTCGGTGCGGCTGGCGGAGGGCGAATGGTCATTTCGGCCGAATTCCTGGGGATGCTGCTTCTGATCGCCAGCGCCGCCGCGCTCGGACTTTCCATCGTCGTCGATGTCGGTCGCGTCAGCGCGGAAAAGACGCGTGAGGCGATGAACCAGCGCCAGTACGACAAGAAACGCGCCGCACTCGCCGAATGGCGCCAGAAGACGGAACGCAAGCGCGTCGATCTGACGACTTTGCAAGCCCGTTTCACCGAATTCAACGGCCGGCGCCAGAAGGCGTTGACCGAGTTGCGCGCTCTGGAATTTTCCAAGATCGAACTGGTCCACGAATTGGGTGACCAGGACAGCGATGGCGACATCTATTGGGCGCAGTTGGCGGTCGGTCCCAATTTCAACGAACTGGACCGCAAGGACATCATCTTTTCGCGGCAGATTTGGGAATACCGCAACGTCGCCCATATCACCGCTCCGTCGACCGAACAGGCCCATGCCACGGTGCGGGCCAGCTTTTCCCAGCGCAATGGCCTGATCTGCTCTCCGGTGGTTCCCCTGGCGCTCGCCCCCGATCCCGAAATCGAGGCTGACGCGGCATGATCGAGGGATGCAGGAGGGGGACGGCGCCATGACCGGCATGATGCTGTATTTCGCGTTGGGCCTGATGGTGCTGACCGTCCTGTCCAACCGCTATTGGCGCCGCCAGTTGGTCGTGACGCGGACCGCCATGTCCAAGCTGAAGGAGAAGGTGGAGGACGTGACCAAGGAGGTCGCCGACGTCGCCTCCGACTATGCCCAACTGGCGCAGCACCATGCGGAGATGGAAAAGCGCGTCCAGAAGGCGGAAATCGACATGCAGGCCGCCATTCTGGAGCTTGACCAGAAAAAATCGGCCCCGATGCAGCGCTACGTCGTCTTCGACCGGAACGAGCCGCGCCCCGGTCGTTTCTGGGAGGTCGCGGTGCGCTGCCACCCCATCGGCGTCAGCCTGTCCGACCAGCGCGGATATCGCGGCTGGACCGGGGTGCGCCGCTTCCTGCTGATCGCCGATGGCGAGCGCGAAGCCCGCGAACGCGTCGCCGCCCGCTACCCCCGAAAGGCGGGTTTTGAAATTGTCGAGGTCGCCGGCTGCCGCCTGAACGGCCTGACCGTCAACCGCATTTCCGAACTCAGCACCTTCCGCAAACCGACCAAGCCGGAGGAGGACGGCGCAGCCGCCGCCCGTCCGCAACGCCGGGCCTCGCCTGCACAGCCCTGAGTCCGCGCGCCCTTTCCCCCTTTCCCGTCGCTGGCTGCGCCCTATCTGCTGTCGGGCCATGCCAAGACATGCCCTGAAACGACCAAGACTGAACCCTTGGGTTTTTGCCCCTCTCCTGCTCATGCCGCTTCTGGGCGCCTGTTCCGGCCCGCAGATCGTCGATGCGCTCACCCCCCGGTCAGGCTACACCGTCACTGTCGATCTGCCTTTTGCCGACGATCCGCGCCTGCGGCTGGATCTCTACCGGCCCGACCGGCCGGCGCCAGGCGCACCGACGGTGGTGTTCTTCTATGGCGGCAATTGGGAGACCGGGGACAAGGGCATGTACCGCTTCGTCGCCCAGGCGCTGACCAGCCGTGGCTACAGTGTCGCCATCCCCGACTACCGGCTCTATCCGCAGGTGCGCTTCCCGGAGTTCCTGCGCGATTCCGCCGCCGCTGTGGCCTGGGTCCGGCGCCACGGTGCCGAGCACGGCGCCCAGCCCGGACCGGTTGCGGTGATGGGGCATTCGGCAGGCGCCTACAACGCCCTGATGCTGGCGGTGGACCGGCGCTGGCTTGCCGAACAGGGGTTCGACCCCGCCCGCGACTTGCGCGCCGCGGTGGGGCTGGCCGGTCCCTACGACTTCCTGCCCCTGCAGAGCGGCATGCTGAAGGACCTGTTCGGCCCGGAGAAGACGCGGCCGGACACCCAGCCGATCACCCATGTCGCCGCCCCGCTGCCGCCCCTGTTCCTCGCCACCGGCACCGCCGACGAGACCGTCCTGCCCCGCAACAGCCGAAATCTGGCAGCCAAGGCCCGCGAGGTCGGCGGAAGCGTTCGCACGGTGGAGTATGACGGCATCGGCCACATCCGCATTGTCGCCGCCCTGGCCGCGCCCCTGCGCTGGCTGAACCCGGTGCTGGACGATGTCGATGGTTTCCTGAAATCGCTGCCGGAACTCGGAAGCTGATCAATCCACCGCAGCCTGGAACATGTACCCCATGCCATGGACGGTGACGATGCGGGTGGGGTCGGCGGGATCGTGTTCCACCACCCGGCGCAGGCGACGGACCAGCCGGTCGATGGAGCGGTCATAGGGCACCGAATCGCCGCGCAAGGTCAGGTCGAGCAGGTCGTCGCGGCTCAGCACCCGCCCCGGATTCTCGACGAAGGCGGCGAGCAGTTCGAATTCGGCGGAGGTCAGCCGCGCGTCCTCGCCATCGGGACCGCGCAGCCGGCGCTTGTCCAGATGCAGTTCCCACCCGTCGAACCGCTTCACCCGCCCGCCCGCCGGCCGGGACGGCTTGGCGATGCGGCGCAGCAGGCTGCGGGTGCGTGCCAGGATCTCGCGCGGTTCGAACGGCTTGGTGATGTAGTCGTCGGCGCCCAGTTCCAACCCGATCAGCCGGTCCATGCGGTCGGACCGCCCGGTGATCAGGATGATGCCGATGTTGGAGGTTGCCCGCAGTTCCCGCGTCACAGCCAGACCGTCCTTGCCGGGCAGCCGGATGTCCAGCAGCAACAGGTCGATCCGCCCGCGCGCCAGCAGCGCCGACAACTGGTCGCCGTCCCGCGCCAGCATGACCCGATAACCCTCCCCTTCCAGGTAGGCCTTCAGGGTCTCGCGGGTGATGGGATCGTCGTCGACCACCGCGATGGTGTCCATTGTCCCCCGTACCGGACTGAGACGGGTGGCGGATTGTCTGCCACGCCCAGCACCGAAGCTATCGGTTCCGGCAATTTGACACAAGCTGGAGTGTAACGGAACTGCGGCAGGCACCGCAGATTGTTTACCCCCGACACAGTGACCGATAGGGACAATCGTGGGAAGGCTTGCTAGAAGTTCGGGACAATGCCACATTTGTCCCCATGACAAACTGGACCCCGAACCTGGAGGGCCGTCCCGGCCCGCTCTATCGCGTCATCGCCGACGCGTTGGCAGACGACATCGCGGAAGGCGTGTTGCCCACCGGCACGCGGCTGCCGACGCACCGCGACCTCGCCTTCCGTCTCGGCGTGACGGTGGGAACGGTGACGCGCGCCTATACCGAGGCGGAAAAGCGCGGGCTGATCGGTGGCGAAGTCGGACGTGGCACCTTCGTCCAGGGGCAACGCCCGCCGACCACTCCCCTAGCGCTCGGCTGGCCGCCGGCCGGGGAGACCTCGGCAGGTCCGGCCATCGTCAACATGACCACGGTCCATCCCGAACACGCCGTTGCGGTCCAGACATTCGGCCAGACTTTGTCCGCCATCGCGGCATCGGGACATGCGGCGAAACTGATCGGCTATGGCCCGCATGCCGGCCTGCCCGACCATCGCGCCGCCGCAGCATCCTGGCTGGAGCGCCAGCATCGGGTCAAAGCTGCCCCTGAGTCGGTGCTGCTGACCACCGGGGCACAGAATGCGCTGGCAGTGGCCCTGGCCGCGGTGGCCCGCCCCGGCGACGTCATCCTGGCGGAACGGCTGACCAACATCGGCACCAAGGCGCTGGCCGCCACCCAGGGCTACCATCTGGAAGGCGTCGCCATCGACGAGCATGGTCTGGTGCCCGACGCCTTCGACAGCGCCTGCCGCCGGCTGGGGCCGAAGGCGGTCTATCTGGTGCCGACCCTGCAGAATCCGACGGCGGTCGTCATGCCCGCCGCCCGCCGGCGCGAGATCGTCGAAATCGCCCGCCGCTATGGCGTGATCCTGATCGAGGACGACGTGTTCGGCTTCATGGTGCCGGATGCCGTTCCGATGCAGACCATGGCCCCGGACATCACGCTCTACGTGTCCAGCGTGTCGAAAAGCCTCGCCGCTGGCCTGCGGCTGGGCTTCGTCGTCGCCCCGGCGGAGCTGCGCACCCGTGTCGAGACCTCCATCCGGGCCCTGCAATATTCCGCTCCCGCCCTGCCGGCGGAGGTGGCCACGCGCTGGATACAGGACGGCACCGCCGACCGCATCGTCGCCACCCAGCGGGAGGAGGATCTGGCGCGACAGCGGCTCGCCCGCTCCATCCTGCCGGCCGAGACCGTTTATGGCCACCCGGCGGCCCAGCATCTGTGGCTGGTCCTGCCGGAGCCTTGGCGGCGCGAGGACTTCATCGGCGAAGCGCGCCGTCGCGGGGTGATCGTCACGGGTGCCGACGCCTTTGCCGTCGGCCGGGCCAGTGCTCCCCATGCGGTGCGTATCGGCCTGTGCATGCCGCGCAGCCGCGACGAGGCCGCCCGCGGCTTGCGCGCCCTCGCCGATGCGATCGACGCGCCGGCCGCGGCGATGCTGTCCATCGTCTGACCGGAATGCCGGGACGGTCGCCCCCCATAAGTGAGCGGCGATGGGTAAATCCTGCCGCCCCGCCGGTCCAAACCTGCCGCCCGGCACCGATGGTCCAGCCACAACCCGTTTTAAGTCAATAGCTTAGCTTTGGCCCGCATCCTGCAGTCCCTTCGGTTGTCATTTCCTGACGGGAATGCGGAACGAGGGGAGCGCACCATGGTCAGCCTGTCCAGTTACGCCGATGTCGGCAGCATGGCCCAGAGCCTGCAGCAGTCGATCGACGCCGCGGTCAAGCGCGTGCAGCAGCAGGCGGCAGGCAATGGTGGTGCCACCGGCAAGGTCCAGGAGTACGAACAGACCGTCAACAAGTCGGCGATGAACGCCGCCCCCTTCGCGACGGGCATCGGCACTCTGATAAAGGACACCAGCCGGCTGAACGTCTTCAGTTCTCTGGCCTCCAACGATCCGGCCGACTTCTACAAGTTCAACGTGACCACATCCGGCGCCGTGACCTTGGGAACGGTCGGCGATGCCGGCGTCCGGCTTCAACTGATGGACCGTGGCGGCAAGGTCGTCGCCGACAGCAACAAGGATGCCGGCGCCAGCTACGACGCTTTCCAGAAGCTGAAATCCGGCCAACTGACGCTGGACAAGGGCGACTACACCCTGCGCGTCGCCCGCGACAAGGATGTGCCGGTCAAGGACGCCAAGAGCTATGGCGTCCAGCTGCGCATGGGCAATTACAGCAAGGACTACGACACCATCGCCAAGCAGCCGGCCAAGGGCGACAACCCCTTCGGCGGCAACACCAAGCTTCAGGGTCTGGCCTCGATCCTGGGAGCGGGCAGCGCCTCGCTCAACCCGTCGGCAATGCTGCTGGGTGGGTCCGGCGGCTATGGCGGGCGCGGATCGCTGCTGAACGCGATCCTGTGATCGCCGCGCGCCTCAGACCAGACGGTCGCGCCCCGATTCCTTGACCAGCAGAACCGCCTGGGTGCGGCTGCCGACGCCCAGCGCCTTGAGCACGCCGGTGACGTGGGTCTTGACCGTGGACAGGTTCAGGCCCAACCGCTCGCCGATCTCCTGGTTGGACAGACCTTGTGCCAGCAGGTCCAGAACCTCCAGCTGGCGGCGGGTCAGCCCGTCGAAGATGCTGGGGGCCACGGCGCGCGGGGTCCCGGCAGCCGCGTGGGACGGTGCGCCCGGCATGCCCAAGACCGGCGGCACATAGGATCCGCCGGCCATCACCAGCCGCAGGATGTTCACCACCAGGACATCGTCGGTCGATTTCGGAATGAAGGCACGGACGCCGCGCGACAGCACCGCGCGCATTTCATCGGGCGACTCGATCATCGAGAAGATGGCGACCGGAACCGGCGCGACGCGCTTGACCAGCGCCTCGACATCCTCCAGCCCGCCGAGACCCGGCATGCGCAGATCCATTACGATGAGGTCGAACGCGGTCCCGCCGTCCCGCATCGCGCCATCGAGGATGGCGTTCAATTGGCTGAAGCTGGTGGCGGCCACCACGGTGGCCTGCTCGTCCAGTTCACCCACCAGATGGGTCAAGCCGCTGCGGACGATGGAATGATCGTCGGCGATCAGAACCTGCATGTAACGTCTCGGACCGAAGATGCCTTGGGTACCGTATCGTCATACGCTGACGCAACGGTCCGCGCTACCTCCTTCGCACATCCGGCACCTTTGTTCCATTGCCGCGATGCTTGGAAGGATTGCAACCGCCTGCGGGGGAGAGGCGGTCGCCCCTCCCCCTTTTGCCGCTCAGGAGATCTTGATCATGATCTGGGCACGGCGGTTCGACGGCTCGCGCACATTCGGACCGGTCGGGACCATCAACTGGTTCTCGCCGACGCCTTCGATCGAGATGATGTTGGCCGGCGTGCCATGCTTGATCATGGCCTGCCGCACCGCCTCGGCGCGGCGGAGCGAGAGCCTCTGGTTGTAGGACGGCGCGCCCGAGGTGTCGGTGTGGCCGATCACCTGGATGCGGACGGCGCGGGCACGGCTGGCGCCGTCGGCGGCATCGGCGATGATCTTGTCGGAATTCGGCGTGATGACCGCCTTGTCCCAATCGAAGAACACCTGATACTCGCTCTGCGGCTGGGCGGCCATCGGCGGGGCGGCTGGCGCCGGAGCGGCGATGGGCGCCGCACGCTCCGGCCCGCCGAAGGTGTAGCGCAGGCCGGCGAGGATCGTGTGGTTGCGGTACTCACCCTTCGAGGTCACCGGGCCCAGCTCGAATTCCGGATCGACGGTGGCGAAATACCGGTAATCCAGCGTCAGCGCGACATTGTCGTTGATCGCATAGGACGCGCCGACGATGCCCTGATAGGCGAAGACCCAGTCGCGGTCGCTGGCGCCGTTCAGCGACTGCTTGACCCCGGCGATGCCGGCACCGGCACCGATATAGGGGGTGATCGGCAGGCCGATGTTGATGTCGTACAGCAGGTTGCCCATGAAAGCGACCGAGCTCATCTTGCCGCCCAGATTGTTCAGGCCGGGGGTGGCGCTGCTGGTGCTGTCGACGCTGTTGCGCCACCGCCAGGCGGCCTCCAACTCGGCGCGCAGGCCCATCGCGGTGGCGTAACCGACCGACAGGTCGCCGATGCCGCCGATCTTGAATTCCTCCTTCAGGCCCAGGCCGGGAGCCGGATAGCTGCTGAGGTCGGCGTCCTCGGTCCAGTTCACGCCGGCGCCAGCACCGACATAGAAGCCTTCCGTACCGGCGAAAGCGGCGGTCGGGACGGCCAGCGAAGGCAAGGCAACGGTCAGTGCCGTACCCAGCAAAATCCCACGCATCGTCATGTTCTTGTTCCCATGGTTGACGGCGTTGGTCGATCGGGACATCCCGGCCTGCGGCGAAGTGCGTGACAGAACGGGCTCCGGCCCCGACAATGGATTCCGCACCTGCGGCTTCCAATCCCGCCGCCTGACGCCCATTTGTCCTGTTGCAGAATTGCCTCAGACGACTTGGAGGCGTTTTCTCCCACGATAACAATAACTTGGACAAAATTCCCAATGCCCTCTACCCCGGACGGTTCGGTCGATTACCTCCTCTGCACCACTCCTGAGCCCGGCGGCTGGCAGGAGGTGGCGCCCGGTGTGCTGTGGATCCGGCTGTCCCTTCCCTTCCAGCTCGACCACATCAATGTTTGGGCGCTTGACGGCGGCACTGCCGGTTGGACGCTGGTCGATTGCGGGCTCGGCGATCCGCGCAGCCGTGCGGTATGGGAGGTGCTGCTGCGCGATGCGCTGGGCGGCCGACCGGTGGAGCGGGTGGTCGTCACCCATTTCCATCCCGACCATATCGGCGCCGCCGCGTGGCTGGTAGAGCGGACAGGGTCCGGCTTCGCCACCTCGCTGACCGAATGGCTGTTCGCCCGCACCCTGTCGGCCGGCACCGATGCCGCCACCGACGCGGTGGTCGAGCGGTTCTATCGCCGCTGCGGCCTTGATGAGGATACGCTGCAGTCGCTGCTCGCCCGTAAGGGAGCCTACAGCCGCGGCGTGCCCGCCGTGCCGGCGACGCTGACCCGATTGCGGGCCGGCGACCGGCTGCCGGTGGGCGACCGCCACTGGACGGTGATCGGCGGCAGCGGCCATACGGCGGAACCGGTCAGCCTCTACCGGTCGGCGGGCGGCGGCGCCCCGGACCTGCTGATTTCCGGCGACCAGATCCTTCCCCGCATCAGCCCGAACATCAGCGTCTGGCCGTCGGAGCCGGATGCCGATCCGCTCGCCGACTATCTCGCCAGTCTTGAGGGATGGGACGTTCTGCCGGCGGACACTCTGGTCCTGCCCTCCCACGGCCGTCCCTTCCGCGGCCTGCACCGGCGTGCGGAGGAACTGGCTCTCCACCATGGGGAGCGGCTGGCCGAGATCGAGACGCTGTGTACTGCCCCCCGGACCGCCGCGGCGGTGACACGGGCGCTGTTTCCGCGCCCGCTCGACCCGCAGCAGATGCTCTTCGCGGTGGGAGAAGCGGTGGCCCACCTCAATCACCTGATCCGAAAGGGGCAGTTGGAGCGGGTCGCCGGACCGGCTGGCGAGTCGGCCTCGCTTCCGTCGGCCGACCTTTACCGCCGGCCGGCCGCTATCGCGCCGACGTGACGGCGGTCACTCGGTGACGATCTCGAATTCGTGCGGATCGAGCAGCGTCGCCACCGACAGGGTCTTCAGCGTCTTCGGGTCGTCGGTACGCTTCATCTGGGCATGCTGGGTGCCCATGCCGTCCTTGCGAATGGCGATCACTTCCCAATAGCCGCCGCTGGGGGACAGCTTGCGATAAATCTGTCCCTCGACCACCTCGCGCTTCCTGCGCATTTTCGTTCTCCAAAACCCGTCCCATGCCGGCGACCGTCACAGTCGCCGTGAAGGGCGCCATTGAAGCACAAAACCCCCCTGCCGTGGCGAGTGTCCGTTCGGTGACCCTTTGCCGATGCCGCAATTGCGTTGTTGCGATGCAGCACGTCCGGGGTGCCCCCGATGACCCTTTGCCGCAGGGCCCCTTCGGAGTGGAACAAAAGGCGCAGCTGTGAGTTGATAGCGGTCATGAACACCGATCTCGACGTGCTTGTCTTCGCGACCCGCCTGGTTGATGAACTGGGTGAAACCGCGATTCGAATGAGCCGCGTTCGTCTTGTCGAACTCACGGCCGCCAACCACACCCGTGCCGCCGCCTTCTGGCGGGAGGTGATGGGCACATGCGAACGGCTGCTGACCGAGCGGTCGGGCCGGCGGGTGGCGACCGGGCTCTCCTCCCAGGCAATTGCTGCGGCGCAGCCAGCCATGGCCCAGCACCGCGTCGCCTATGTTCCCCGACCTATTCCCTGACCGGGCCCATTCAATAGGCACGGCATATCTTTGGATCCTCGAAGAAAAAGGGGCCGGCACTGACGTGCCGGCCCCTTCTCGCAAAACGCGGATCCGTTTCGCTTACTTCACTTCGGCGTACTGGCCGTTGTGCCACTTGTACCAGACATAAGCCGGGCTGGTGACGTCGCCCTTGGCGTCGAACCCGATCTTGCCGATGACGGTGTCGTAGCTGCCCTTGCGCATGACGTCGGCAACCTTGGCAGCGTCGGTCGAGTTCGCCTGCTTCACCGCGTTCGCCCAGATCTGGAGGGCGGCGTAGGTGTACAGGGTGTAGCCTTCCGGCTCGTAGCCCGCCTTGCGGAACTTCTCCACGACGGCCTTGGCGTCCGGCTTCTCGCGCGGATCCGGACCGAAGGTCATCATGGTGTCCTCGCCGGCGTCGCCGGTGATGGCCCAGTACTCGTTGGTCACCAGCGCGTCACCCGACACGATGATGGCCTTCA